>PVBE011042319.1_pt1 | contig 33099 bp, 22 predicted proteins | sample 1631181 | NCBI WGS metagenome assembly PVBE01 (sample SAMN08397723, study PRJNA350692) | Marine metagenome, whole genome shotgun sequencing project. | isolation source: water | place: Pacific Ocean | collected 2012-04
CGAAAGCACTGCAGTTTTACTGGGTGGGGCGTCTCATGGAAGAACTCGTCACCACAGCGGCGGTGGCCAACGAACTCATTGGATTGTCTGACCATCCACTTACGAAAGACATACGGATGGAGTCGGCGATTGGCAAGTATTTTTGCAGCGAGGCGGAGCATGAGGGCATCGATTGGATGGAGCGTTTGCGTGGGCTTGATGGTTTGACGTACCGGCACCGGATCGAGAAGACGCGTCGTGACGCGCGTGTCCTAAATATCTACGAAGGCACCAACGAGGTTCAGCGTTATCTGTTGTTGCGAGCCCTGGTACAGCAAGTTCTGCCAGCCTGGCGGGCTGCTGGTGAAGACCCGTTGAGTTCTAAAAACTTGGGGGATGCCCATCCTGAGCTAAAGGGACAACTCAAGAGAGCCAAGTGCGGTTTGATGTTGCGGCTCGACGAGGCGGTTAATGCGTTTGGCGACTTGATTTGGGCGAATGTGAACTTGCAACCGTGCTTCTTTCGGCTGGCCGAGATTGCTGGGCTGATCAAGGTTATGGACGCGGTTTTGTATCGACTCGAGTGGTTGGCATCGCACGATGTGCCGGAAGAATATGGGGCCCGTCTCAAGAAAGCGTCTGTCCTTGCATTCGAGCGTTGCGCAATTCGGATTGAGGCACTCGACCGTCGCTTCACTGCCTCGTACGCATATCTTCAAGACGGTCGTTTTCCCCCTGATATACAGCTTGGCTTCCTCTCGTTGGATCCTGCCGGCGCCGTCGCTGAGAGCTGGGGCGCACTTCCCGACTCACTGCGGCCGGCACTGCCCCAGGAAGCATTGCCGCGGGATGTACGGATTGTTGTTCTTGCCAAACCCGTACCGGTGGTTGCGCCACGACCACGGTTTGGCTCCAACAGTTTCGAGGAGTCGCTATACACGATCGACGCCGTCGATCGACGTTCTCTGGAGATAGCACTGAAGCTGAAAAGTCGTGATCCGGACAAGGTGAGGGTTGAGGTAATTTCGCTCGCAGGAGAAAGCGTCGGTTCAGAAGCTCTGCAGCGGGCACTTGCGCTCGGGGCTGACGAAGTTACCCTCCTGCAGCCACCGGGGGATGTGGTACTACACGACCCGACAGCTGTTGCCCATCTCGTTGCCCGGGTGCTGACCGAAAACCCGGTTGACATTGTCTTCGCTGGAGCTTGTGCGTCGGACACTGGGCAGGGAATTGTTGCGCCGATGCTCGCTGGCATGCTTGGGCGTGATCATGTCGATAGTGCGCTCACTGCAGATTGGAGCGAGGGCCCTAATCTGAGTCTTCGGTTAACGGCCAGGGGTTGGCAAGGGAATGAGCTTGATGTGGCGCTGCCGTGTGTAGTCGCGGTGTCCCCGGCATCTGAACATGACGAACTCGAGCATCGTCTTGGAGAGTCCATTGCCGCTTCGTTGGCTAGCGTCTCGTGTGTCGAAGTCGATGATATTGAATCGATGCGCATCTCGCACCGTCCTCGCCCGGCTATGGAGCAGAGAGAGGCTGGTTGCATCGTGACAACACCGGAGGACGCAGCCAATTTGCTGCTTGACATCGCAGATCTGGGAGGCACCGTAAGTGCGGCGGAAGTCACTCCCTATCACGGAACACCGCTCAGTTTGACTCATCAGTCTGACGATGCCGCGGCCTCTTGTCTGTTTGTCTGTGACGCTGTCACCGGTGATGAAATTTCACCCGCGAGCTTAGGGGCGCTTGGAGCTGCGGTTCAGTTCACGACAGGCACTGCCATGTCTCTCGACGTGGTGCTGCCATTGCCGGATCGCGAATATGTAGCTGGGACAGTGGGCCAGGTAATCAGTGAGGCGAACCCACGTCGTGTCTATGTAGTCGAACACCCAGGCCTTGCCGATTTCGGGTGGCGTGGCCATCTGGAATGGTTCCAGAAATTTTGGAGCATGTCCGGTTCTAAACCCCGGTGGCTGGTCGGGCCTGAGGCGATGAACACGCTATTCGCCCGCTTTGCAGGAGCAGGCTCCACTGGAATGGATCGTTGTTGGCCTTGGTTTCACATACAGACCGTATGCAACGGTTCCGGGCCGCTCATGCTTGGCAGTGATATTTATGATGGGGCAGGGCAAGCGGCGGCCGTTCCAGCTTCTGAAGGTGGTTTGCGGATCGCGACGTTTGCACCGACGGTTGAAATTGAAATCCCAAACAAAAAGATGGAGAACGGTAACGAAACCATCGTGTTCCGCTATGAACCTAGTGTTGATTATGACCCCACAGATGACCGCATAACTTCGCTTGTTAATCGACTAGATGGTGGCGAACTTACTTTGAACGAAGCTGAGTTCATCATCGACTTCGGCTATGGTGCTGGCGGTCACGAGGGTATGGAGTTGCTAGCCGAGCCTCTTTTGGCTTTGTTTAGAGATGAACTTGGGTTGGTAGAGTCAATGATTGGTGGTACGCGCAAGGTAACCCAGGATCTCGAAGTGCTGCCAATGGATAAGCAGATCGGCCAGACTGGAGTGCGGGTGTGTCCAAAGGTGCTTGTGGCGATGGCTGTATCCGGCGCCCCTCAGCATGTTGATTGGATAGACGACAAGACTGTGATCCTATCGTTCAACATTGATCCAAACGCGCCGTTGATGAAGCTCAATGAGCAGGACGCTGGGCCAGTAGTCCATCCGATCGTTGGGGACGTCAACGAAACTGTTCCAAGGTTCATGGCGGCGCTGCGTGAGAAGATCGGCGCTGGTGAGTAGGAGGGAACTCCAGGGGCTATGGTGAAGACTCGCGTTCGTTAGCGGACGGTGTCATCGCTCCTTAGCAACTACCCAAAGGGAGCCGTGACGGCCGGTATCGAAATCGACGTTCTTGGTGCCGAGTTCACTGACCGTTAGGTGATACGGGGTTTCGTGACCATAGGCGAGCAAGAGCCTTCCGCAGTCGTCGCAGGTGGCGATATCGTGGTGTTTCGCGAGACTCTTTACTGCCTCTGTTGAGCAACATTTTCTCAAGGGCATCACGCTATTCTAGCCTGTGCTCGTTTTTGCCTGCCGACGGAGTTGCCCTGGACGTGAAGCGTTCCGATTGGCAAGCTGATTGTAGTTATGCCTTTTATGAAAACGAAGAGGCAGAGTCTCGCTGAATTAACACTAGATAGAAACGTTTGCCGTGAGACGGACTCTAAAAAACAACGCAATAATCGTATTTGTGTTGCTTGGCGTGGCCATGGTGGGAATGGTGTCGACCAACGCTGCCGTGCGTACACCGGATGGCCACGCAGCCGGCGCCACTTTTCTTGGCTATGAGATTGGCGAAGAGAGACGCTACATAATTGCGCCCGACGATGCTATGCGCGAAGGCGAATCGGCCAACTGGAGCGTGCGTCTCAATCGGATTGAAACGGCTAAAGGCAGATCAATAGGCGTTTTTGGACTTACCCATGTAGAAAGTCGATGGGGCCTCAACCCCTTTAGGGTTTTGGTGCAATGGAACTATGTCGGTGAAGCTCGGATCAACGAGTTTGGTTTTCCTGAGGCCGTGCGATTTTCAATGTACGAGGAGCACGTCGGTGAAAATCCATGGCGTGGCGTGCTTATGTCGGCTGAGTACAAGCTCGAAGGGGATGAATACATAAAAACTATTCGCGTCCCTGACCAGGTCTGGGAGTTTAGGTTTGGCATCGCTACTCACGATGATCTTGACCTTAATGTTCCGGCAGGGATGTTCCTTTTTCGGCCACAGTCAACGGGAATCGATTTCTTCATGAATCCCGCCTTGCTGGGGTTTTCGGTTCCGGAAGTATTGCCTGACACCTGGAAGCACCGGGTGCTTTTCTTCCGGCCGACATATCCAGTCCGTTACCCTGGGGCCAGATACGTGACCAGTGAACGAAACAGAATTGCCGCGATCCGTCGCTACTATATTAAGCGTACGCTTGAGGCTAAAGAATCATCCGAACTGAAGCTGGGTGGTCGGACGCTCAACGTTCGCAAGATAGACGTTACGGGTCCGGTACGTGACGTTTTCATCGACGAATTTGGTCGAGTGGTGCGCATCGACCTCGACCGCGATCCGATTACTCGTAAGGATCGATATATCCGTCTACTCTTCCCTTCAGAGTATTGATTCCCGTGCAAGGTGCTCGTGACGTCAAGGGGCCAAATGTTCACAGATAATCAAGAGCGCATGTATCTAGCTCGTGTCTTCCTTGGGGCGTTGCTGATTCTTAGCACGGGTTCGATGGTCGACCACGTTTTGGATAGTGGCCAGTCTTCTGTTGTCTTGGCCGCTGGGGCCGAACTTCGCAACGCCTTCGGCTACAAGATTGGCGAAGAACGACGATACGTACTTGAGCCTGCGGACTCATTGCCGGCTGGGGATAGCGCTTGGTGGTCAATCGTGCTCCAAGACATCCAAGGTACGGGTGACGACACTCGCATCATCTTTGATATTGAGCATGAGCGGACTGAAGTTATTCACGACATTTTTGGTGGCATTAATGGGCGCATGCAGATGGTTAAAGTCGGAGGGCGGCTGACGGTAAACCGCTTTGGTTTCCCAGAACGCCTTACTATTAGCGAGAAGCATGACTTATATGGAGAGGTGCGGTCTGGAAGCGACACCCGGACTACATTGTTTTTCTTCGATGGCGAACGGTTCGTCAAACAGGTGCGCATCAACGGGGTCGAGTGGGAATTTCATATTGCGATTGCCAATCACGACGACCTGGATCTTGGCGGCCCAACCGGTTTATATGCTTACGTGCCCACCGCACTGCATTGTTTGGGGGCTCGCGGTGAACCCGGTAGGCCTGCTCGCTGCCGAAATGGTGATCCGGCGTTCGCGAACCCAGGGCTTTTGAGTCTTGCTCTTCCGGTGATGTGGGAGGAGCAAGTCAATGAGAAGAAATTCCTATTCTTCATGCCTTCGGGCTTTGGGACAGTTCCGGGGGGGTTGATGGACATGAATCGTGTGAAGGCGTTAGAGCGCGACCAAATTGGGAACTACACGCGCTACTACAGGAAAACAGAATTGAAAATCAAAGAACATGTCCAAGACGTTGAGATCGGGCCGCGTTTTGTCGATGCTTGGTTATTAGACGGCAGTGGCTCTATGCGAGACTTCTACATCCAGCCCGACGGTAAGGTTTTAAAAGTCTTTATCGACCCGCACCCTCGGACTCATGGGGAGCGTTGGATTCGCCTTTTGTTTCCTTCGGAGTATTGACGTTGCTTGGTGAATACTCCTTCAAACTGCCGATTAAGGCACGGTTCCGCGACAGTGACATGCTCGGGCACATTAACAACGCTGTCTATTTAACCTACTTTGAATCAGGGAGAGTTGAATATTGGATGGCCCTCACGGGAAATTCTTCACTAGAAAACCTCCCCTTCATTTTGGCGCGAACTGAGATCGATTTTCTTGCAGAAGCCCGGGCGGGGGAGGACTTCACGCTGGGCGTGCGTGCTGTTCGTTTCGGCAACAAATCATTCGACCTAGAATACTTGCTGGTTCGTGACGTTGATGGAAAGCCGGTTGCGCAAGGCCGGTCGGTGCAGGTGATGTTCGACTACGAGTCGAGACGGACTCAGCTACTTGATGCTAAAACCCGGCAAATGATTGATGAATTCGAAAGTGACAGCGGGCAGCTTTGAAGATCGAAGAGAGGCTTTTGCCCTGCCCATTAGGTTTAGGGAAGCACTTGGTAAGGCCTAAGACGTGCGGATCGGCCGTTGGTTTCGGGGGCCCTTCACCTGGTCATTGAGTGTCCAGTCGTAGTCGATGAATTGAACTCGCATGGTGTCTCGATGTTCGCGGATCCACGCTGCTTTATCCGCAGGTGCATGTACGAGAATGTAGTCAATGATGTTCCCTTCTTTGACCTCAAAGTCGCCACCGTACCAATCGAAGTAACTTGACACCCAGAGAATGACGTTGTCATCGTCGATGTACATAGCCCTTGGGCTGGCCATGAATTCGAACGATAGCTCGGTCAACATTAGGTCGACATCGGTGGCAACATAGGGACGCCGCAACAACCTAGGGCATCCGAAAGCGGCACAAACGAGAGCCCAGTGGATGCGGGGGTCGTTGTAAGTGGGTCGGAGGATGTCGTGCTCGATGTTGTCGAGGGTGAGTTCCCGGTTGGCGACTCGATATTCTTGCTTGAAGAAACCACCAACGAGGCCAAATAAGATGCCGACTTCACGAACATTCTCTATGGGGTATCGCTGAACAACTTGATAGACAGTAATAGCGTTGTAGGCGTTGATCCAGAAGGTGAGCTGTCCGGTTTCACTGAACCCTGAGGGATCTGTACTACCGATAGTCTCAATAAAGGTCTTGAGATCGTCATAACCTTCGGCGCGTAGACCTGTGTAATCGACCAGTCCTTCTTCATCAACGTAACCGGAGAGCACACGGGCCCAAGGGTCATAAAGAGTTTGATCGGCACCGACTTCAGCCCAGCTCCTACGTGAAAGTTCCTGCTTTGGTTTAAGGAAGGCTGCGGACTTTGGCGACTCGCCGGTTACGATCCCACCCTCTAGTTGGTTGCAGGTCGAAGCAGATTGGCACACCCCTTTAACTATGCTCAGTGATGTGGCGGTGCTTGATAAGGCCGTGTCGCCATTCTCGCCGCAAGAACTCGCAGCAGTTGCTTCGACATCACCTTGGGATCGTGCCAGGAACGGTCCTGGAGAAAGCGCTGCCAGGAGAAAAATTGAAACCGAAATTAGCCTCATCGAAGTACGTTGCATTGAAATGTTTCGTCGTCGGCAAAAGGTTCGGACTTTACCGGGCCATTCGGCAGTGGCCAGTGCTTACCTTTTACCGTTCACCATCGTCGAGTCCCAACCGGTCGCTCATCCACTGCGGATCAAATCCTACGCGAGCCTCGTTCTGAATAACCACCGTCGGGGTTCCGATCGGTCCTCCAGTGTGTGCACGGATGGTTTCTCCCGGGTCAGCAAGGTCTTGTACATTGACATCGTCAAATTCGACGCTGTTCGCACGAAGGAACTCCTTCGCTAAATCGCAAGGTACTCAATTGTGGCTACTGTAAACGATTACACTCATTGTGGAACCTAGTAGAGAAGGAATGACACGTTTCGATTATTGTCGCATGCCTGCACGGATGACATCATCCATTCACTGGGCCACCGCTTTGGATGGCGGCTTCATATTTCCTGGGAGTCTATTTGGTGTGGTTTGAATCGGTTATTCGCAAGCAAACGGGCTGTGTCACGTACTTGGTTGGGGCTGATGGGGGAGACTGCGCAGTCTTTGACCCTCTTTGGGATATTGAACCCTACCTTGCAATTGCCCGCCGTAGGTCCTCTACGATTCGTTACGTGATCGATTCGCACAGTCACGCCGACCATGTGTCTGGGGCCCGTCGGTTGGTCGCGGCGACAAGTGGGGAGTTGATCCTGCACAACCTGGCTGAGGTCACCTACGAAGCCAGCCGGGTTAAGAGTGGAGACGAACTGGGAATGGACGATGTCATCCTACGTGTCGTCCACGTTCCCGGCCACCGTCCGGAGCAAATCAACATCGCGGTGATCGATCGCAGTCGGGGCGACGATCCCTGGTGCCTACTGACTGCAGATTTTCTCTTGGTTGGCGATATAGCTCGACCCGACCTTGCGCAGGCTGGTGAGGAAGGTGCTGAGACGATCTTCAACGTTGCACTTCCCGCCATCGCCGACCTGCCCGACTTTGTGGAGGTCTATCCTGGCCATGTGGCGGGTTCTACTTGAGGACGTGTCACCAGTGGCAAGGTTGCCACTACGGTTGGGTACGAGAGGCGTTACAACCCTGCCTTGCAGTTTAATGATTGCGACTCATTTGTTGCCTACATGACAGATGGACAAGCGGTTCGTCCAGCTAATACAGACCATGTCATCGCCATTAACCAAGGCCGTGAGCGTCTTACGATGGACGAGCCGACAGCACCGCTTCTGTCTCCGAGGAAGTTTGCCGAGCTGGGTGGCGAGGGGTATGCGGTTGTCGACACAAGGTCATCTGCAGCTTTCGGAAGAGAGCACATACCAGGTTCATACAGCATCCAGTCTAGTAGCCCCGAGTTTGAACAGCGCATTGGCTGGGTAGTGCCGGCGGAGCTCCCTATCTTGCTGGTGTCTGAAGATGAAGGTGCGTCGCGTGCGGCGCACTATAAGATGGCATTCGTAGGACTTGACCACCGCGTCAAAGGGATCCTGTCCGGGGGTATGGCAGCCTGGAGCCAGGGTGGCATGGCCCCTGCTACGTTACCCCAAATTAGCGTCCATGAACTTCGAGGGCAGCTTCAGAACGCTGAAGGCCTTCGCACTCTCGATGTGCGCGAGCCTGATGAGTGGGAGGAAGGGCACATTAAAGGATCTGGCTCGATGAGCTTCAGGATTCTCGCGGACAATCTCGAAAAGATTGGTATTGGGCGGGAGGACCATGTTGCGGTTCTTTGTGCTGGTGGTATCCGATCGAGCACTGCCTGTAGCATATTGCTACGCAATGGTTACCGAAGGGTGTACAACGTGACTGGGGGGATGGGTGCATGGACCGCGGCGGATTTACCGACTGAGACGTAGCAGAATTTCCTTGGCGGTGTTCCTATAGAGGAAAAATGGCTGGGACGCAGGGATTCGAACCCCGATTCCACGGTCCAGAGCCGTGTGTCCTGCCAATTGGACGACGTCCCAGCCAAAGCACAAAATTTTAGCAGGTACAAATAAACATCAACTTCCTAAGAACGCGGCTGGAATTCCCTGGGACTGCTCCGCTCCCTCCACAGTTCTTCTGGCTGCGATACCTGGGATGGAGTCGTTGCCTCGCTTCTAGCTCCCGACCGCGGTTGCCCCTTCTTGTGCCGCTTTGATCTTCGAGAGATAGCGAATCATGCGATCCAGACGAACCCGCGTGTTCTCGCGGCCCATCAGTTCGAGCACTTCGAAAATGCCTGGCGATGACGCTTTGCCAGTGATTGCAATGCGGCAAGGTTGTATGAGCTCGCTAGCTTCCAACTCGAAACCTTCGGCAAGTTGTCGGATCGTTACTTCAAGCTCCTCCTGGTTCCACGGATCAACCTGGGTTAATCCTTCGCGCAGCGCTTCCACAGGACCGAGCAGGTCCTTGCCCCTAATATTCTCTGCTAGAGCTTCAGGCAAATATGGGAATGCCTCGGTAAGGAATGGGGCGATATTGTCCGCGAGCTCGTTGATAGTCCTTGAGCGTGATTGCCACAGGTCAATGAGTGCGAATATGTAGTCACGACGCTCCATGTCGAGTTCTTCTTGCCAACAGCCTCGGTTACTTAGTGCGTCGCGGACCGAGTTCATCAATTCACCTGCCGGCACTTCCGATATGTACTTACCATTGAGCCAGCCAAGCTTCTCTACGTCGAACTCGGCGTTAGACGAGTTAACACGGTCGAGACTGAACTCCTTGGTGAGTTCATGCAGGGTGAAAATTTCGCGGTCGTCTCCCGGCGACCAACCAAGAAGAGCTAGGTAGTTGATTACTGCTCCAGGCAAATAGCCTTTACTACGGAAGTGGGTCACCGAGGTTGCCCCGTGGCGTTTCGACAGCCGTTTCTTGTCCGGCCCGAGAATCAACGGTAGATGTGCGAAGACTGGAACCTTGGCGTCGAGTGCCTCGTAAACAAGAATTTGTTTGGGGGTATTTGGTAGGTGATCGGCACCACGGATCACATGTGTTACACCCATCTCGATATCGTCGACCACGTTCGAAAGATGATACGTTGGCTTTTCGTCGGACCGGAGTAGGGTGAAGTCCTCTAGGTTTTCGTTGCCGAAGCTGACTTCACCATGAATTTGGTCATCGACCACGGTGGTGCCTTCCTCTGGCACTTTGAAACGGACCACCTTGGGGGCTCCGGCATCAAGCATTGCCTGCACGTCCTCCGGGGACCGGTCCCGCCAAGTGCCGTCGTAACGCCAACCCTCTCCTTTTTCCACGGCTTCCTGCCTTTTTGCCTCGATTTCCTCGGCGCTGCAGAAGCAATAGTAAGCGTTACCTGAGTTCATCAACAAAGAAACGTAGTCACGGTATAGGTCGGAACGTGCCGACTGGTAGATTGGGTCTTCATCCGCGTCCAGACCAAGCCACTTGAGAGCAGAAAAAATCCCTTGGGTTGACTCTTCGGACGAGCGGTCCTCGTCAGTATCTTCGATCCGGAGGAGGAAGGTACCTTTGCTCTGACGGGCGTACAGCCAGTTGAACAGCGCGGTACGAGCGCCCCCGACATGAAGCTCGCCAGTGGGAGACGGCGCGAAGCGGACGCGCACTTCGGAGGACTTAGGCATGTCAAACCTCTTTCAAGTATTTAAAGGCTTAGAAGCAACTTCAGTGTGAGCGGAGGCCGAAGAAAGGGAAATATGGGGCTCGCTTTGCCTCCCAGGCCGTCCTGTTGGGCGATCCTCTTGGGATGGTAGCTTAGGCTTGGGAGCCTCGCCAGCTTGGCAGAGTATCAAAGAGTCCGCTAATGACCGCCAGGTCTGACAAACCCACAAACATCACAGATTTCGGCTGTTCGTGTGGTGATCGTGACTACGACGGCGCTTGTAATAAGAACGGCAGCTAGAACGTAGCCAAAACCCAAGAACCAACCGGCGAGCGCACTCCAAAACGCTAGCACTGCTAGCAAAACGGCGCCGAACGGACTGAAGCGGTGACGCCGGGTTGCCTGCCAAGAGTCAGCAGCGTCGCACTCTGGGCAACGCTGCCAATCAGGTGTAGCAATGTTGCTTCCGTTAGCCGGTCCGGAGTTCATCTTCAAAAGGCCTCGGGGACTTGCGGCGTGGTAAAAGATTGAAGATTCATGGTGACTTTGCCAAAGCGAGCACGCCAGATCATATGGCGGAGGGGGTGGGATTCGAACCCACGGCACCGGGGTTACCGATGCAACGGCTTAGCAGGCCGCCCTATTCGTCCACTCTAGCACCCCTCCGCAGGCGGAGGGAGAAGGATTCGAACCTTCGGACCGCGTAAAACGGTCAACGGTTTTCAAGACCGCCGCCTTAAGCCAGACTCGGCCATCCCTCCCGCGCTAGAATTGTACCGCGAAGGTCGAAGGATCGTTGATATGAGGTAGAGAAAGGAAATCTTGCATGCGCGTTGACCAATATAGCTGGTGCCTCGGTTGCCTTGTCTTGGCCCTGGTAGCGACGGGGTGTTCAGCACCTGCTTCCAATACGGAAGAAGCTTTTCAAGCAATGGCGGTTGCCTCACTTGCCCAGATCGAGGGCGAGACGGAACTTGCTGGATTACGTGACGAGGTCGAAGTGCTTCGTGATCGCTGGGGTGTCCCGCACATCTACGCTCACAACACCGACGACCTGTTTTTTGCCCAGGGGTATATCGCAGCGCAGGACAGGCTTTGGCAGCTTGATATGTGGCGTCGTTGGTTGGAGGGAAGGACGGCTGAGATTTCCGGTCCGGAGCGTTTCGAGGCTGACCGCATGATGCGACTACTGTCTTGGCGTGGTGGCCTGAGTGAAGAAGAGTTGGGTAGCTATCACCCGGAAACGGAACGTATCCTCGAAGCATTTGTTGGGGGGATCAACGCTTTCATCGAAGATAGTGCTGACAATCTCCCGGTGGAATTCAAGCTCACTGGTCTTCGGCCAGAACCCTGGACGCTTGAGACGCCCACCTTGCGATCGACCCTCAGCGGCGTCGGCGGAAACATCGCTTCTGATTTGCGATTGGCGCAGCGTGTCGCTTCAATGGGTCCCGAAGAAGCCAACCGAAGAGCAAACCCTGATCCTTTCTACGAACTTGTGGTTCCAGACGGGTTTGATCCAGAGATTATTACTGGCGAGGTTCTCAGAGCCTTTTCAACCCGTGCCGGGCGCGGGTTTGCTGTCGATCTCCTGCCCGAATACCGACAGCTGGAGACCGTTGCGAACGGCAGTCCGGTTGTGAACAGAATGTTGGCAGGGTTGCAATGGTTGCCACCAATGCCGCCCGGGTATCGTGATGAAATTGGTAGCAATAACTGGGTAGTAGCTGGGCGTCTGAGTGCCTCTGGATTGCCTATGTTGGCAAACGACCCCCACCGTCAGGTAACTAACCCATCACTTCGTTACCTTGCCCACCTAGAGGCTCCGGGCTGGAGTGTTATCGGAGCTGGAGAGCCGGCCCTCCCTGGGATAGCGATTGGGCACAACGAGCACGTTGCGTGGGGCTTGACAATCGTTGGCACCGACCAAACCGACGTGTTTGTCGAACAACTACACCCCGATGACCCGTCACGTGTTCTTTACAGGGGCCAGTTCGAACCACTTCGGGTTGAGCGCGAAACAATAGCTATCAAGGGCGAGTCGCCGCGCGAGGTCAATTTCGAGTTTAGTCGTAACGGTCCAATTATCTACAAGGATATCGATCGAGGGGTTGCATACGCGGTCCGGTCGTTCGCGCAAGAGCCTGGCACTGCGCCCTACCTTGGGTCCCTTCGTGCTGACCAGGTTAGTGACTGCATCGAGTTTCTTGATGCGATGTCTGCCTGGAAGCATCCGTCTGAGAATATGATCTGTGGAGATGTTGATGGCAATATCTCATGGCGTGCGGCAGCCCTGACGCCTAACCGCACAGGGCCGACACCATGGTATGGCCGTTTGCCGGTACCAGGCAGCGGCGAGTATGGATGGGACGGCTTTCGCGACGACCTTCCTGAGGAGCTGAACCCCGAGCGGGGTTGGATCGCAACCGCAAACCACAACATTCAACCACCGGGGTTTCACCCGCCGATCATGTTCAAAACGGCGCAACGAGCGGCACGTTATGAGCGTATAGCCGAAGTGCTATCAACGGGTGGCAGCTCTGACGGAAGATTCACAATCGAGGACTTTCAACGCTTGCAGCTTGATGCCTTTTCGGCCGCCGGTGCAAATGCTGTGTCATTGTTCGAAGGGTGGACTTCCGAAGATCCTGATGTCGAATGGGCCCGACAGCAGATTGCCGGCTGGGATGGAATCTTCGATCGGTCGAGCACTGCTGCTGCCCTTTATCTCACATGGCGAGGCAGTGTTGAGGGGGCAATACTCGATGAAGCGCTACCCGTTGAAGAGCGGCGTGCTGCGGCCGAAGATGGCTTACGACGAACACTTGATGTTATGTCAGAGCTTGGAAGTGATCGTTCACAGTGGCGGTGGGGGCGGCTCAACATTGCCTCTTTCGAGCATCCGCTCTTGGCGGTTTACGATCAGATCTCGGTCGAAAAGAGCGGGGGTGCCGGCACCGTTTATTCTAACGGTGCAACCTTTCGTGAAATTCTCGACATGGATGATTGGGAGAAAGGAATATCAACGACATCACCAGGCCAGTCTGGCCAGCCGGGCAGTCCCCACTACGGTGATTTGATTGAGAGCTGGGCAGGCGGCGATTACTTCCCGCTTGCTTACGCCCGTGCTGCAGTTGAGGAAGTTACGGTACATCGTCTCGTGTTGAAGCCTTTGGCCTCCGTGAGTCGCTAACGAAGAACTGCGCAGGATCGAATTTCTCTGCCGTCACACTGGAGTTTAAAGATGAAGCGATTTGTTCTGACGATGGTGTTTGTTCTTGTGGCTAGCCCCATGGCTTTTGCTACCTGGTCGGTTGTTGCCGTCAACGCTACGACCGGTGAGGTTGTAGTTGCCTCAGCGACATGTGTTGCGCAGTCACGCTTTAGTGGTTTCCCTGCCCGAGATCTTATGGACATCCAGGCGATTGTAGTGCCGGGAAAGGGCGCCGCTGCGGCGCAGGCAGGTGTCGACAGAACTCGAACAAATCAGCAACTGATCTTCGATGAGATTGCTAAAGGAACCGATCCTGCTGAGATAATAGTTATGTTGGAACAGGACCCGGATATCGACTCGCGACAGTTTGGCATTGTTGATATGAGCGGGAGGATGGCGGGCTACTCGGGAGCTGGTAATAGTGCAGCTTCTCTCCATGCCACAGGGCGGATTGCTGCTGAGCCAATCTATTACGCTATTCAAGGCAACATCCTGGCTAACAATCGCGTCGTCTATGATGCCGTCCACGCGTTGAGAACGACGGAAGGCACTCTCACTGACCGCGTCATGGCAGCGATGGAAGCCGCGGATGCTAACGGTGGAGATAAACGCTGTACTTGCGAGTCAAATCCGTTGCCGGATGCTCCGTGTGATGGCAAGACGGCACACGTTGCCTATATCGTTCGTGCCGATGCAACCGATTCATCCGGTGAGTCGTACAACGATGGTGACTACGCCCTGTACATTAGTGTCACCGACGAAGATATTGCTTCAGATGAAAATGCGAACCCTGTTAAGATATTGCGCCTTCGCTATGACACTTGGAAGGCGCAAAAAAGTTTGCGCTGATCAACTCAGCGGGGCGATGGCTCGTCTCAGTCTTAGCTGCTAAAACGTTGCGTTAGAAAACAAAAGCCGCTCGTGCTCCTCGACATCTGCAAGGGTACGAGCGCCTTTTGTTAAGAGTCCCTTAGTTAGCGCTGATATGTTTGATCTCGCTTATGACGAGGATTTTTGCGCCGCCACGTTCAGCGTATTCACCGGTGATCTCGACCGTGTGACTTGCGTGGGCTTTCAGGTCGGCGTTAGGTGACTGCATTGAAGCGCTCGAGGCGAGCCAAATAACCTGATCCGTGGCCTCTTCGAGTAGCGCCAGTGGAATGCCATTATCAGCACATGTCTGGGCACAGCCGCGATGGCCGCTACCGCTAGCACCCGACTTGATAAAGCATACGGAATCAATCACTTCACCACGAACGGTGACCTGTTGCGTAGCCAAAGATGGCATCGATACGGCGACCGCTAAAACGACCAATGCGACTGGCAAATAATAGGCTCATTTCATAATTTAAACCTCCCAGAAAACGTCGGAGCCAAATTGTAGACAGAAGACATTATTGGACGAGAACTGCCATGTTTCAACCGTTTGAAGATGGTTAGCGCAGCAAATTCTAGGGCATGGCTACCCAACAACAAACAGCATAAACGGCTACCTGTGTTGAAACTTTGACGACTTATTGGGCCCCAGGACGCTTTAGCGGATCGATTTTTTCGAGACCATCCATGTAAGGGCGTAAAGCGTCCGGTATCGTCACGGTTCCGTTCGCCTCTTGGTAGTTCTCAAGTAAGGCGACAATGGTGCGCCCGATGGCCAGCCCCGACCCATTGAGCGTGTGGACGAATCGCGCCTTTTTGCCTTCGTGTGGTCGGTAGCGAATCTCGGCTCGGCGCGCTTGGAAATCTTCGCAGTTGCTACATGATGAAATTTCACGATAGCGTTGCTGAGAAGGAAGCCAAACTTCGACATCGTATGTTTTGGCAGCCGCGAAGCCGAGGTCCCCGGTGCATAGGCTCACCACTTGATACGGCAACTCAAGTCGCTGTAAGACGCGCTCGGCATCGGTCACCAGAGTTTCGAGCGCTTGGTATGAGGTCTCAGGTGTTGTGTACCAGACAAGCTCGCACTTAGTAAACTGATGGACGCGGATTATCCCCCTTGTATCCTTACCATACGAACCCGCCTCACGCCGAAAACATGGTGTGTAGGCGCAGTACCGAATCGGCAGGTCCCCCTCGCCAAGGATCTCACCTCGGTGAAGGTTGACCAACGGGACTTCGGAAGTTGGAATCAGATATAAAGAGTCTTTTTCGATGAAGAATGCTTCTTCGGCAAACTTGGGTAATTGGCCGGAGCCCTCCATCGACTCTGGCAGCACAAGAAACGGCGTGAGTACCTCTAGGTAGTCGCCTTCGTCTCGCGCTAGATCAAGCATAAAAGCTGCGAGTGCCCGCTCAAGAACAGCACCAGCTCCGAACTGGGCAGGGAAACGAGCTCCGGAGACCTTTGCGGCACGTCCCGGGTCGATAATGCGTAGTGCCTCACCCAGATCGACGTGGTCGAGCACCTTAAAATCAAAGTCACGCGGTTCGCCCCAGGTTCGCGCAACTATGTTCTCGGTTTCGTCACGACCAACCGGAACGCTTTTGTGTGGCAAATTGGGCAGCCCAAGCAGATCGGCCTGTATTCCCGCATGGAGGTCTTTGAGCTCAGCATCGATTCCCTCGATCTTGAGGCCAAGCTTGCCCATATCGGCAATGATGCCGTCGGCGTCCTCTCCGGACTTCTTCATCTCGCCGATCTTTTTGCCTGCTTCGTTTCGTCTTGCCTTGAGTGTATCGACTTGCTGGATCAGCGTGCGGCGAATCTCATCCCGGTCGAGAAGATCATCGAGGTCGAAAGTAACTTTGCGGGCAGAAAACTCAGCGCGAGTTCTATCAGGATCTTTTCGAAGCTTAGAAAGGTCGTGCATCGAACTCACCGGGTCCGCAGGTGTCAGGAGGCCTTTTCTTCCTTTTGCTTTTTGGCCTTTTTGCTTTCAGGTTCTTTGTTCTTGGGGGCTGTTTCTGCCTTGTCCTCTTTATTGCTCTTCTTGTTAGCGTAGTCGGTAACGTACCAACCGCTACCTTTGAAGCGAATGGCGGGTGGGCTGATTAGCCGGTCGACGGTTCCAGAACACTCAGGGCACCGCTTACGCGGTTTATCAGAGAATTTTTGAATGAGTTCGAAGCGGTGTTCGCAACGTCGACACTGGTACTCGTAGATGGGCATTATTTAAGGTCTTAGAAGAATGCCGTTGGAATCGAAAGAATTCTGCGAGTGCCCGAAAACCGATTATAACTCGACATCGGGCATAAGGCCCACAGCGTAGTGTCTTGGCAACCGTAATTACTAGACCATGGTAAGAGCCTATTAAGGTTTTGCTTCCATCCAGTTGCCCCCCCAGCCAACTTCGACGACAAGAGGAACGTCGAGCTCAATAGCATTTTCCATCTCCTCGCACACTATGGTGGCAACCATTTCCACTTCATCTTCCGGGATTTCAAGGACAAGCTCATCGTGCACTTGGATGATCATTGCCGCCCCCGAACCTTCATCAGACAAGCGCTGGTGCAGGTTCACCATGGCGCGTTTGATCATGTCAGCCGCTGTACCTTGCACCGGAGTGTTAACTGCGATGCGCTCTCCGAAGGATTGCACTGAACGCTGATGACTCTGTAACTCCGGCAAATAACGGATACGTCCGAGCAGGGTTGTAACATAGCCGTCGACCTTTGCCTGCTCAATGGTTTTCCCGAGAAAGTTACGCACTTCGGCATAAATATCGAAATAGTTGTCTATGAAGGCGCTTGCCTCCTTGGTTGAAATGCCGAACTCACGGCCTAGGCGCCGTGGCCCCATTCCGTAAATGATGCCGAAGTTGATTACCTTGGCGCGATCACGTTGCTTGCTGCTGACGTCCTCGGGGGGAACTCTAAAAATTTTCGACGCTGTCTCCCGGTGTACGTCTCCTCCCTTTTGGAATGCCGCCTTAAGATGTTCATCGCCTGAGAGGTGGGCCATAATGCGGAGTTCAATTTGAGAGTAGTCGGCGGTTAAAAGTACACATCCGTCGGCTGGGATGAACGCCTTGCGAATCTGCCGGCCGAGCTCCGATCGAATGGGAATGTTCTGCAAGTTGGGATTACTGCTACTCAGCCGTCCTGTCGCCGCGACTGTTTGGTTGAAAGAAGCGTGCAGCCGTCCAGTTTCAGGGTTTACTAACGCCGGTAGGGAGTCGACATACGTTCCCTTGAGCTTAGCTAGCTCCCGATACTCGATCACCTGGTTGGCGATTGGGTAGTCGGCAGCAAGTTTCTCGAGCACCTGCGCCTTGGTTGAGCGTGACCCGGTCTTAGCGGTCCGTCCACCGGAAGGTAGCCCGAGCTGATCGAAGAGGACCTCGGCGAGTTGCTTCGGCGAGTTTATGTTGAACTTGCCACCGGCGGCTTCATAAATTGCTGCGCTGATGCCATCGAGTTGTTTTTGCAGTTCAACGCCCATCTTGGCGAGGTAATTGGAATCGATGCGCACGCCAGCAAGTTCCATATCGGCAAGTACCTGCATGAGTGGCAATTCGACCTCCCGGTACAACGCTGAGAGCTTAGTGGCTTCAAGCTCAGGCGCGAAGAGCTCGCTGAGCCGCAGGGTGGTATCGGTGTCTTCGGCAGCATAGGTTGTTGCGACCTCGACAGGTACCTCATCGAAAGTAGCGTTTTTAGCCGGGATAATTTCCTTGAATGGCGTCATCTTGACACCCAGATAATCGAGCGCCAGGCCATCGAGGCCGTGGCCGGTACGTGTCGGATGGAGTAGGTACGAGGCAATCATGGTGTCGAACCAGGGGGCGATGCCCGAGATTCCGTGGCGCTTCAACACGATGAGGTCATATTTAAGATTTTGACCGATCACCTTGACCGAGGCATCCGCTAGAACCGGGGCAAGTTCGTCAAGGGCCTCTTTCAGCGGCATGCTGTTCCCGGTTCCCAGGGTAGTGTGGGCGATAGGGAGGTAACCGCCATGGCCAGCTTTCCAACTTAACGCTATTCCAACGATCTCGGCTTGCACTGGGTGCTGGTGGGTCGTTTCCAGGTCCACTGAGAGCTGGCCCGCTGCCCGTGCTGCATCGAGAGCTGCGACAAAAGCGTCGGCGCTTTCAAGCGTTTCGTAGTCGGCGTCTTTGATACCGCTTTCGGTGAACTCTTCTAGAATCGAGCGAAATTCGAGCTCGGCAAACAGCTCGCGAGCCAGCTGGCGGTCCGGATCCTGCGCGCGGAATGCGTCGAGGTCTAGTTCAAGCGGCAGATCCGTGTACACCGTTGCGAGCTCCTTGGACAGATGGGCCATCTTGGCGTCCGCATTGAGTTTCTCGCCATACCCCATCTTGGTTATCTCGCTGGCGTGCTCTATCGCCTTCTCGATGGTGCCGTACTCTCGAAGGATCATTTCAGCACCTTTCGCCCCAATGCCCTTGACGCCGGGGATATCGTCGACACTGTCTCCCATTAGTGCTAGGAAGTCGGGAATACTCTCGGGAGGGACGCCATATTTGTCCTCGACCCGGGCACGGTCGTAAGTGACGCGGCCCTGCCGCTCGGCAAACATTGTTATGCCCTTGTCGACAAGTTGCAGAAGATCCTTGTCTTCTGAGACGATGACAACCTCGATGCCCTTAGCTTGGGCTTTGCGGGCCAGTGTGCCGATGACGTCGTCGGCTTCGTACCCAGGGACCTCAAGTATTGGAATTCTTAACGCCGAGCAGACGCGGCGAATATAGGGAATTTGTTCAAGTAGGTCTTGGGGAGTTTCGTCTCGGGAAGCCTTGTAACCTGGAAAGGCTTTGTGGCGCACGGTCGGCCCCGGTGGATCGAACGCGGCAACGACGAAATCCGGCGTCTGCTCGCGCAGCAGCTTGCGGATCATGTTGGTGAAGCCGAGCGTGGCATTGGTTTTCAGCCCTTTCGACGTTGATAGCTCGTGAATCGCGTAGAAAGCACGGAAGATATGCCCGCTGGCATCGATGAGGTAGAGACGTGATTTGCCAGGTTTGCTCACCTGCGCACGCTGTCAGGCGTAGCTTTCTGCGTCAAGCCAGCAGGAAGCCAGAGAGCATTTGTAAGTGAAAGACACATGTGCGGGCTGCCCCGATGACAGGTTTCTGAATTGGGGGTGGTGCAACAGCCTTTGAACAGGCAGAATCTGGAAGCAATGAACAAGTATCCAAGTATGTTTGGTGCAAAAAGCCAGTTTCTCAGCACCCTTCTCGTAGCTAGTTTACTGCTGCTCATCGCTCAGCCGGTACTAGCATCCGAGACCGAGAAGGGGATGGTTTCCCTGACCGGTTCTGTGTATGACAACAGTGGCTTGCCACTGATAGGCGCCTTAATTGCTGTCGCCTTGCCGGGGAGCGACAAGCTTGATGGGCTGACGGTTTCGAACACGAGTGGGCATTTCTCTGTCAGCCTGAACCCCGGTGTCTACACGTTGATGGCACAGAGCTTCGGGCACATCAGCGTGGTTGTTCCAGAGATCATTGTGCCGCGCGCCCAGCCACTTCGAGTGCAATTGCGTTCGCAGCGGCAGGTGGCCTCAATGCTTTCGAACGAGACTCCGTTTGATATCGGTTACGCGTTGCGGCCTCAGGTTCGCGATATTCTCCGCCAGGCTGAGCCAGCAGTTGCTGGCATCGGTCCAACTCAAAACGTTGCCTGGCCCAATTCGTCCGAAGAGCAGTCGATGTGGACGAACGTCGGTGGCGAATTCAGTCTGTGGACCGTTGCCCCGCTGGACGGGACGTTCGAAGATAACCGAACGGCAACAGATTTTGCCATGGGTAGTGTTGGAACGGGTCGTCAGGAGTGGGCCTTCCGCGGCCAGATCGCGGACGGTGGTGTCCTGCGCGCACAAGGCGAAATGACTCGATTGCTGAATGACTCGCATGCATTGAATGTCGGAGTGGGTTTTGCGGGGAAGGACCTAGCAGTAGGGAAAGATTCGGAATATGAATCTCGCAGTATGTGGGTTGGCAGCATCGATGCTGAGGATTTATGGCGTCTGGGTGAAGCAGTGCAGGTGGGCTATGGTCTGCGCCTTGAGCACTACGACTACCTCGAAGATACCGCTCTGATGTCACCGCGGGTGCAAGTCGCCTACGCCCCGGTAGAGTCAGTGACTTTGATAAGCGAAGTTTCGTACGATGCCGAAGCTCCAGGCCTTGCTGAGTTGCGTTTCCAGGTCGATCGACTCGCCGTTTCGTACATGGACCTGCTGTCAATCGACAACATTGTTCCGGAGCGCACGATGCACTACGAAATCGGTATTCAGACTGGTTTCGCAAACACTACATGGCGGGCCCGTGCTTACCGTGATGAAGCTCGCGACGAACTGGTTGGTGTTTACTTTGCGAACGTCAACGGCTCCAGTGATTACTTTGTTACCAATGTCGGAGATTCGGTAACACGAGGTTTTGAATTTGATATTCGTCAGTCTTTCATGGGGAGCGTCTCTGCAATTGCCAAGTACACCTATGGGCGTCGTGAAGGAGGGTCTGTACCGACAGGTATGGTTGTAGATCGTGGCCTCCTGACAGACACGTATAACAATAGTAAAGCAGCGGTAGTTGGCATCATCCATGAAGTTGCTGCGGGCGTGGAGACCGTTGTGGGAGGTTATGACACACGGCTAAACGCTATTTATTACTGGAAAACAGGCGTCCCTGTAGTTCGGGAAGGGACCCTTGGGAGCGTTTATGAGCGCCTCGATATGAACGTTCGGCAGCCACTCCCGTTTCGAGCCTTCTCGAGCGACTGGTCAGCCTTATTGCAGGTTCAGAATGTGCTTGGTAGGGCTTACGATGGCGTGTTCGACTTCCGCCTTGATAATACGCCGCCGGTTCTTGCTCGTTTGGTGAGCGGCGGCCTCGCGGTTCGTTTTTAAAGCCGCGGATATTCACCGAGCCATCATGATTCCTAGTTTCCTTGAGTGTATTTGGGGTGGTGCATCCAAGGCCACACGGATCCATATATTTAGACTACGATCCAAATACTTGGACCAGAAATAGGGGTACGCACCTGGGATGGTTCAAATTCGATGAACAAAGGACAATTGATGCCGTCGAATGTGGTACGTGATTTGCTAGCTTTTAAACATATTGCTTCTTGAGAGCAGGGACCACCGGGCGACCCTATTAGGCGCTGACGTACAAATAAGCCAGATGACAACCCGACAACAACCTATTAGTACATTCAAGCTAATTAGCCTGGTTGCACTTACCGCCTTTCTCGTGTTTCTGGGTGTGATGAGCGTTGTTAACCGACTTCATTTCGAAGAGCCGATTGATGGGGTTGTCTGGGATGTCGGTGACGGGGCGATGCTGGCATCTGAGATCGAACCGGACGGTCCAGCGGATCGGGCAGGAATTCTGCCGGGCGATCGACTTTTGGCGATTGGTGGACTCAAGATCCCCGCGGAGCCGCCCGACTATGTCGATAGCGTTCTTTGGCCGCTGATTCCGGGGAACCAAACGACCTACCTGGTTGATCGTGATGGCTCGATGTTTAATTTTTCGGTGATCATAGGTGGCCGTTCACTCGGCAATGCTGTCTTTTTATATCTGTGCCTTGTGGGAGTGACATCACTCCTTGCAGGTGTATTCGTGTTGATGCGTCGCCGCGACGTGGAGACTGGCAGGGACGAGTTTTCTGGTGTAGCGGTGCGTTTCTTTTGGCTATCAATAGCGTTTTATGGGGTCACGGTTTTATACCCGACGAGAGAAGGCGACGCATTCAACCAAACGATTTATTGGGGCGATCAGCTGGCGCGCAACCTGTTACCCGGACTCTTTCTCTACTTCACACTGACGTTTCCGGGATCAAAATCGAAGTTTTTCGAACGACGAAGTGCCTGGATTGCAGGCATTTTCGGTCCTGGTGTGTTGCTGTTTCTGTCCTACGTCGGGCTGATGCAGGTTGCCAGGCCTTGGCAGATGACACAAAGCTCCTTCTACCGGTCGTTCGATTTCCTCAACAACCTTGACCTTATATACCTTGCCACCGCTCTCGTGACCGGGCTTTTGTTGATTATCTACAAGTACAGGAACGCGGAGGCTCCGACCGAACGCCGTTGCCTCACCTGGTTGATTGGTGGCCTAGGGATCGGGATGTTCCCGTTCATTACCGTATACGTGCCTTTGTACGTCTTCGGGATAACACATCCGCTCCTTGAGGTTACGGTTCTGCCTTTCGTGCTGATTCCGATCTGCTTTGGGTATGCAGCGGTAGGTTTTCGGCTTTGGGACGTTGAGATCATCGTGAAAAGATTCCTCGCATACACGGCGACCGCTCTTACTGTATTCGGGGTATATGTTGTTGCCGATTACTTGATTCGTGTGCTGATAGACCCGGAAATCGCAGTTGCTGGAGCGTTCCTTGTAACGTTACTTGTTGCAACAGTATTTGCTCCGTTACGCGATCTAATCCAAGACGGTCTCGACCGCTTGTACTACCGTGAACAATACCGGTCGCGGCGGCACATTCTTGATTTTGCCCGCGAACTCAACACCGAACTCGACCTCGGCCAAGTAGTGGCTCTTCTAGTCCAACGTGTTCGCAAGATGGTATCGGTGGGGCGCATAGCCGTATTGCTTCAGGAGGAAGAGGGCTCGCGACTCCGCCTTGCAGCATCGGATAATTACATGAAGGGCGGTTCACAGTTGTCGAACGACTTTTCGAAGTTTCTTACGGGGGCGCTTGCTAACCAAGACTTCCTCTACATCGACGACGTAATGAACCTGCTTGACGAATTTCCCGAAGACCGCGATTTCATCGCTAAAGAAGACCTGGCGTATTTCCTGCCACTTGTCGTGAAAGGTGAAGTGCTTGGTTTGCTCGCTCTGGGCCGCACGATGTCCGGTGACTATTTGTCATCCGATGATCTCAGGATATTGGCGATGTTGACCTCGCACGCTGCGCTGGCCCTTGACAATGCAGTGCTATATCGCCAGGCACATGTCCGGGCCCAAGAATTCGAGCGTCTCAAGGACTACAACGAGAACATCGTGCAGAGCATTAAGGTTGGCGTTATGGTGCTGGACACCGGCGGCCGGGTGCGCTCCTGGAACCGTTCCATGGAGCAAACTCACAGGATGAGCGCCGAAAAAGCAATTGGCAAGTACGCCGACGATCTATTCCCGCCGAGTTTCTCGGTAGCTTTACAGCAGGCGCGCCACCGGGTCGTGGAGGGGTCCGAACCCATCGCTTCTGCTTACCGGGTAAGGCTGCATTCTGGGGATGACATCGACCGGATTGTCAACATAGTTGTGGCCCCGCTGGGGGATGATAGGGGTCGCCAACCGACCGTTGTTATTGTTGATGACGTCAGCGACCAGACCGAACTTGAGGCGCAACTAAGACAGGCCGACCGGTTAGCATCGACCGGTTTGCTAGCGGCCGGTGTTGCACACGAGGTCAACACGCCACTCGCGGGTATTTCTAGCTATGTACAGATGATGCAGCGCAAGATGCCTGAGACTGATCCGCGCCGATCGATCCTTGAGAAGATCGAAAAACAAACCTTCCGAGCGTCGAGCATAGTTAACAATCTTTTAAATTTTTCTCGACAGCAGTCATCCACCATGCAGGCTGTCGACATCAACGGTGTGGTGAACGAAACGTTGGTGCTTGCCGAGCTACCACTATCGACCCGTAGCGTGCAGGTTGACACTGACCTTAATGAGTCGGTGCCTCTGGTTTGGGGGGATTCGGGGAAGCTACAGCAAGTTCTTATGAACCTTGTACTGAATGCACGTGATTCAATGCCTAATGGAGGCGACCTCACGATTCGAACCGCGAGACAAAATGGTGACGTCGTCGTCGAGGTTGCTGACAATGGCACGGGAATTCCGAAAGAGCAGATACACAAGATTTACGACCCCTTTTTCTCTACCAAGGGAACTGGCAAGGGGACCGGTCTTGGCCTTTCAGTGACGTACGGCATAATTCAAGAACACCGAGGCACAATCACCGTGCGCAGCGAAGCGGGTAGCGGCACGGTCTTCCGCGTCGCGCTTCCGGTGGCGGATACTGGCCGGGTGCGCGCCGCGAGTTAGTGCGTACAGTGTTAACCACAGCTGTCGATCGGCATCAACGAAATGTCTAAGTTGGCCTCCATTCTTGTCGTAGATGACGAACCCATAATGCAAGAGATCCTCGGGGATTTTCTGCGCGAGGAAGGCTACTCGATCGATATCGCTGGTTCCGGGGAGGAAGGCGTAGAGCTTGCCCAGAAAAGTTCCTACGACTGCGCGATTGTCGATCTAATGATGCCAGGGATTGATGGGATCGAAACTATGCAGCAGTTGCGTGAGATTGACACCTCCTTGCCGGTCATTATGGTGACGGCTTTCGCCTCAGTGGAATCTGCTGTCGAAGCTATGAAAAGGGGTGCCTTTGAGTACATAACCAAGCCATTCAAGAACGACGAAGTCTTAGTCGTTCTTCAGAAAGCCATTCGTACCCGTCAGCTTGAACTCGAAGTTCCGCAGTTGAAGGAAGAAGTCAAGACGCTGCGCAAAGCTCTAAAAGATAAATATAGCTTTGAAAACATCGTCGGGAAAAATCGATACATGCAGGAAGTTTACGGTCTGATCGAGCAGGCAGCACCGTCTCGTTCGACCATTCTAATCCAAGGGGAAAGCGGTACTGGAAAGGAATTGGTAGCAAAGGCAATTCATGCCAACAGTGCGCGGTCCGAGCAACCTTTCCAGGTTGTTAATTCGGGTTCGATGCCGTCAGATCTTCTCGAAAGCAATTTATTTGGGCACGTTAAGGGTGCATTTACCGGTGCCGTTGCCAGTAAGAAAGGCCTCTTTGAGGTAGCCGATGGTGGGTCGATTTTCTTCGACGAGATCAGCAATATTAGCCTGGAGGTGCAAGCTAAGTTACTGCGCGTGATTCAAGAGAAGGAGTTCATGCGTGTAGGCTCGGTTGACACCTTGAAGGTCGACGTTCGTTTGATTGCGGCGACCAACGACGATCTCAAAAAGATGATCGGAGAGGGAACATTTCGCGAAGACCTGTACTACCGCATCAACGTCATCTCAATCATGCTACCCCCGTTACGAAACAAGGTCGATGATATTCCATTGTTGACCCAATACTTTCTCGACAGGTATGGCAAAGAGAACGGACGGGAAGACCTAATGATTAGCGACGATGCTCTCGAGCTTCTCAAGGGCCATTCTTGGCCCGGAAACGTTCGGGAGCTGGAAAATGCCATCGAGCGTGCTGTCGTCTTGGCGCCGAGGGGCGGAGGCATTAGTGCCGATCTCATCCGCGAGTACATTGACCCGGTGACGTTCGATTCTTCAACATCGTTGGTGTCGGTACCGGCGGAGGGTCTGCCAATGAAGTCTGTTGTTACCGATTTCCAGAAACAGCTCATCGTCGACGCTCTTCGCAAAACGCACTGGGTTCAAAAAGAAGCCGCTAAGCTTTTGGGCCTGAAGCCAACAACCCTCAATGAGATGATCAAGCGTCACGGAATCCGCGAGGAAAACTTTTCGTAGGCACACGTGTTTCTGGTCTACGGGCTGTTTCCTTCAAGTGGCTTATATCATCGGAATTGGTGGTTCTATAGCGCCCAGAGATAAGTGAACTTGAAGATGAGTGCGCGGTCCTGAGTTTCGCCGCTAATCCAGTTTTGGTTGTACACGATGAATAGGTCGGAGCCGGATTTATAGATCCAGTTTAAGCGCGTATTCATCGAGATCATGTCCTCGGTGTCGACGTACTGGATATACGAATTTATAGAGAAGTTTGGGGAAAATGACGCGTTGAAACGCTGGCGCAGCACGTTGGTTTTGAAGCTGCCGCCTTCTAGGGCAACGTCATTGTGGTTCCACTGTGTTTCGCTGCGGAAATACGGACTTGGTCGATAGTTGACGGTGATGTTGCCCATGAGCCGGTCCCCATCAAAGAAGCCCCCTTTTGTGGCATGAAATGACACGGACAGGGAGCGTCCAGGGTTGCTCCTCCCGTAGGTAGACCAGTGGTAGAAGGTGTATTCGCCAGCAGGAATGACGATGCCGTCTTGGATTTCGAACGGATCGAACAAACGTTCGTAAGTGGGGTTGAAAAAGAAACCTATCCAATCGTCGCTTTCTAATAGAAACGCGAAAAAACGGATGTTTCCGTCCCATGTTTCCAACGTGTTGTCAGTGCGCGCAACTACGCTGTTGCGCACCTCGAAACTCAGATTTCTTATCCAACTGATGTTGCTTGGTCGCGGCTCATAGGTGATTTCATGTTGGCTGCGACGAATTCCTCGGCGCGAAACGAAACCGGCCTCCGGAGTGTAGTTGTGACGAATGTCGTCAACACTCGCGCTGAATTTCCAGATTGGCCCTTGCCAGTTGAACCCGCCACCGCCAGCCCAGTTTTCGCTATCAGCCCATGGGTTGTCACTGAGCGTGTAATAACCATTGATGTTTAGTTTCTGATGCGGGTTCAATTCCGCGTCAAGGCCTACAACACGGTTGTAGTCGTTCCCGCTTGATTGCCGATTGGTGAAGATTGCGCCGAGGCTTGAGCGCTCGCCCACGTTGCGCTTGATCCGTGCGACGGTCCAGTTTGTTGATGGCTCAATGTTCGGCTTGGTATTGGAACTGTCGGGGTTGGCAGCGAACTTGTGCTCCGCCGTTTGTACGTTAAGCAGTCCGATATTCCAGTCGCCGGCGCGTCCGGTGAGTTTACCGCCTGCGATGATTGGTATCTGATCGCCCTGGGCAATACCGATCTGCCTAGAGTGGTACACCTTCACAAGTGGCCCACGCCCACCCCTGGAGCGGCGCGGGTCACGATCCCCGCCACCACCGAAATCGAAAATACCAGCGTTCTCAAGAAAAAACTCACGTTTCTCGGGGAAAAACAGTGAAAATCGAGTCAGGTTAACTCGTTGCTCGTCGGCTTCGACTTGAGCGAAATCGGTGTTTGCGGTCAGGTCAAATGTCATGCTATCGGTAACACCCCAGCGTAGGTCGAGGCCGATCTGAGCGTTGCCAGCGACATCGCCCACGTCGGTAGTGACTCCCTCGTCGCCCGAAGCGATAACGAAGGGCTTGATCCGGAAGTTGCGCGAGGGGTTACCGATCGCCATGTTGGTGAGTTGCCCGTACTGCGAGACGCGGTACATGTCGGCATTACGCATGATGGGTGCCCAATACACCTCTTCGTTCTTACGTCGGATCACACGACGCACATTCATGCCCCAGGTATCGTTGGCAGGATTGAAGCGCAAGGTGTTGAAGGGAATCTCGAGCTCCGCCGACCAACCTTCTCCGCTTCTTTCCACTGCGACGTTCCAGACGCCGTCCCACTCGAAATTGCGGTCGCGGCCCTCGTCAGTGATTAGTGCGTCGACTCGGGCGGCCAGTGGATTGGTCTCGAAATAGAAAGCGTTGCGTTGGTCATGAAAAGTATCGAGCAGGATGATGACTGAATCATCGGATTCTAGTTTTCCGGTGTAGCGCCCGTCGCCACTTCCGTCACGAAGCATGTCTTTAGCGATGATGCCAGAGGGATCAGTGTCGAGAGCGCGGATTCCAATGTAGAGCGTGTCATTGGTGTAGACGACTTGGACAAAAGTTTGTTCAGTGGCAGCCGTGCCCTGAAAAGGCTCACGCTGCACAAAAGCTGTGCCGTTTTCCGCTAGCTTCCAAGCTGTTTCGTCAAGGACGCCGTCAAGGTTGATGTCGCTTGTTGTGACCATAGCCTGAAGCATTCGAGCCATGCCGGTCGTGTCGCGCGTGCTTTGTTGGTCGCCATCTCTTATACCTGGCTGCCCGCCGTTTTGCGGTTCCTGGTTTTCACCTTGAACATTGGAATGGCCTTGCCATGGCCAAGCTTCAGCCGGAAGAGTCTCGCCCGAGAGCAGGATAAATGACAGAAGAATGGTAGGTAGACGAAACACAGGTGTATGGGCAGTAGGGGAATGCAGGAGGATCTTTCTCCGGCGCGGCAAAGCCACCGTCATTATCCAAAAAGGCTAGCACGAGATGCTGTGGCAAGAAGCCACCTGTATATCTCTACTAACGCCCGTGGCTGGGCACGTAAACTCGTGTACCACTTTCCATAGAGTTAATTTGAGCGATCAGGTCATCAAGATCGCTCTCGTCGGCGACGAAATCGATCTCCGAGGTGTTTATCACCAGTAACGGTGTTTCCTGATAGTGATAAAAGTAGTGAGCGTACGCTTGGTTGACCTCATCGAGGTAGGCGCGGGAGATTCCGGTTTCCTCGGCACGTTTGCGTCGCTGCACGCGCTGCATAAGAACGTCAGTCGACCCTTGGAGGTAGACGACCATGTCGGGTTTAGTTAACTGTGGCGCTAACAGCGCCCATAACTTTTCATACAGCATCAGTTCGCTGTCGTTCAATGTAAGGTGGGCGAAGATGCGGTCCTTTTGAAAAGTATGATCAGCCAGCGTGAGTTGTTGAAAAAGCTCGCCCTGTGCTGCCTCAGTGAGCTGTCGGTAACGTGATAGAAGGAAAAATAACTGGGCCTGGAAAGCGGCGCCTGGCACTTCATCATAAAAAGACTCTAGAAAAGGATTTGAAACATCCTCGAGCAGTCGCACAGCTTGGAGCCTCTCAGAAAGTAGTGTTACGAGGCTCGTTTTGCCGACTCCAATCGGCCCCTCAAAAGCTACGTAATTCCAACGCATCAGCCCACCTTGCCCCATGCTGGCGCCAGCAACCAGACTCGTTCTCGTTCCGGCAACGCATCGAGCATTTCGCCAATCGTGGCATCGATGGTCGGGTGACGTGTCATCGATGCGATTTCGGCGAGTGGTGCTAGGACAAATCGCCGGTTCTTCATCCGGGGATGGGGAATCTGGATCGACAAGTCCTCAATGACACGCTCACCGATCATCAAAACGTCCAGATCTAATGTCCGAGGCTCGAACGAATCGTTGCTCTTGAACGTATGGTGTCGAGAGCGACCATTCTCCTGTTCGATCACTAAGCATAGGTTGACGAGTTGCTCAGCGGTGGGAGCATTGTCGATAATAGCGACACAGTTAACATACCAGGGGTGAGCAGTTTGTTTGGCATCCGTATCCATTGATTCGCCGCTACCGGTTCGCAGGTCCGGCTCGGTGAGGTAAAAGGACGAGACGGTACGCAGTTTGAGTCCGTGCTTGCCCAAACTGGCTAAGCCGGCACGCAGATGGGCAATGCGGTTGCCCACGTTGGACCCCAACCCTAGGTAGACACTTTCGTCTTGCACCGGAACCCGTGGTGACATGTTTGGGAGCATGAACTTTGCCCAGTATACTCGGCGATACCGTGCAGAACTTCCTTAAGCAAATTGAGCAGCGATCGATCACCGTTGGTGTCCTGGGTCTTGGCTACGTGGGATTGCCTCTCGCGGTGGCGTTCGCCGAGGCTGGTTTCAAGGTGATCGGCTTGGATGTCAACGACAAACGCGTTGACCAGCTGAACTCTGGCGATTCCTATATTGCTGACGTGCCAACGCAGACACTAGCTAAGCAAGTTGAGGCCGGACACTTAACGGCTACCACTGAAGCTCGCCAGATTGCCGAGATGGAAGCGGTTGTGATTTGTGTTCCCACCCCCCTCAGCAAAACACGCGATCCAGACGTTTCCTACATCATGGCTGCCGCTGAAGAGGTTTCTCGTCATATCCACCCCGGAATGTTGGTGATTATGGAGAGTACGACCTATCCGGGAACGACAGAAGAAGTCCTGTTGCCGACGCTGTCTGTTAACGACTTGGTTGTTGGGGAGGACTACTACCTGGCATTTTCGCCGGAGCGTATCGATCCTGGGAACGAGAAATACAAACTTGCTAACACTCCGAAAATTGTTGGGGGCTACACTGAGAAGTGCAGCGCCGTCGCGATGGCGTTGTACGGGACGATTTGCGCCGAGGTTCATCAGGTATCGTCGTGCCGTGCCGCAGAAATGGTCAAACTCCTAGAAAATACCTTTCGGGCGGTCAACATCGCATTAGTCAACGAAGTGGCGATGATGTGCGAGCGACTTGAGATCGACACGTGGGACGTCATTAACGCGGCGGCAACGAAGCCGTTCGGGTACATGCCTTTCTATCCAGGGCCAGGCCTCGGTGGCCACTGTATACCGGTCGATCCGTATTACTTGACCTGGAAGCTACGCACCCTCGATTATCAGGCTCGCCTCGTCGAGCTCGCGAGCGAGATTAATGCCAATATGCCGGAACACGTCGTGCGGTTAGTAGCGGACGCACTTAACGAGAACAGCAAGAGTGTTAAGGGGAGTCAAATTTTGGTGATTGGTGTTGCATATAAGCGTGATATAGATGACGTACGAGAATCACCTGCGCTCGACATCATCAGGTTGCTGGCTGCGCAAGGTGCCGAAGTCGACTACAACGATCCTTATGTCTCCGAGGTTTCCGAGGATCTGGAGGCCCCGATGCAGTCAATCAATGGTGTTCCCGAAGTGTGTGGTGACTACGACTGCGTCGTTGTTTGCACAGATCACACCAACTATGACTGGCCTGCGATCATTGACGCGTCATCTTTGCTGATCGACACTCGAAACGTTACAGAGGGTCGCGACGACGCCCATGTTGTAAGACTCTGAACCGCTTTCACACGGTCAAGTGCTCGGCTACGCGGAAGTGTAAGTCGCGTGGCTACTCGGATTGAAGAGCCTGACTTGATGATTCGGGCTGTGACCGGTTGGTGAATCCGATGAGCGATACTGAAAAAGTAGTTACCGTCAATCGCAAAGCACATCACAACTACGAAATTGTCGAAAAATATGAAGCCGGAATTTCGTTGTTGGGCTCCGAAGTCAAGGCATTACGAGAAGGCCGTGCCAACCTCAAAGACTCTTATGCTTCGATGGTTGGCAACCAGATTGTGCTCCTCAACTGTCATATCGGTCCGTACCAACCGGCTGGGCCAAACGCTCAACATGAGCCCGAGCGCCCCCGGCCACTGCTGCTGAACAAGCGTGAGATAGACAAACTGCGGGGTCGCATTGTCGAACGGGGCTTCACGTTAGTGCCACTGCGCATCTACTTTCGCAGCGGGTGGGCCAAGATCGAACTTGGTTTAGGTAAGGGAAAGCGAGCCTATGACAAGCGAGAGGCTAAGAAGAGAGAAGCAGTCAAGCGGGAGATCGAGCAGGAATTGAGACGTCGCCGCTAGGGCTTCGCAACGAAGTCTTCCATGGCACACGATTCGTTGTTGAGGGCGCGTGCGTGCAGACGCTTTGGGAAAAGCACCACGATGGTGGTTTAGTCTTCCAGGAGAACGAGAGAATGAACGCTTGTTGAAATAAATTCTCCCCATACCGTAGGTGCCCGATTGCCCCAGGATTTTGTCTGGGGCCAAGGAATCTCAGGCCATCGTTCAGCAGCAATAAATTCTTACTTGTGAGGGTGTATTGGTCGCCTGTGTGGTGTCAGGCGGTTAGCATATGCTGTGCGAGCCTTAATATCGTTTGGGTTTCAGATTAGGAGCAACGGGGAATGGCTAAAGACACACTGACGATTACAGATAATCGTACAGGGGAGATATATGAGGTACCGATCTCCTATGGGACATATCCGGAGTATGGTGCCGCCATTCCCGCCTCTGAACTCCGTAAGATTAAGGCGTCAGAGAACGATTTTGGCCTGATTACTTATGATCCGGGCTACACCAATACCGGTTCTTGTAAGAGCAATATCACTTTTGTCGATGGCCAACGAGGGCTCCTGCGCTATCGGGGCTACCCGATTGATCAGCTCGCTGAGAAAAGCAATTATCTCGAGATTTCTTATCTGCTGCTGAACGGGGAGCGTCCAAACCAGGAAGAGCTTAACGACTGGACAGAAAACATCACTATGCGCACGATGCTCAATGAGAGCATTAAGAAGGTGATCGACGCTTTCCACTACGATGCTCACCCGATGGGCATACTGGTCAGCACGCTCGGCGTCTTGTCGACCTTCTACCCAAAAGCTAAAGAAATTTTCGACGAAGAGTCTCGCACCCGACAGATCTGGCGTTTGATCGCGAAGATGCCCACGATCGCGGCATACGCGTATCGTCACCAGCGCGGCCTTCCGTACGTCTTGCCCGATAATGACCTGTCGTACACGGGCAATTTCCTGAACATGCTTTTCAAGGTTACTGAACAGAAATACGATCCTGATCCTATCCTTGAGAGAGCTCTAGATGTGCTGTTTATTCTGCACGCGGATCACGAGCAGAACTGCAGCACTAGCGTTATGCGCGGCGTCGGGAGCTCGCAGAGTGACCCGTACGTCGCAGTGGCCGGGGCTGCGGCGGCACTTTATGGGCCGCTTCACGGTGGTGCCAACGAAGCGGTCCTCCGTATGCTCGACCACATCGGATCGGTAGAGAAGGTGCCGAACTTTATCGAGCAAGTGAAGTCAGGCGAAGCCGGAAGGTTGATGGGCTTCGGTCACCGTGTTTACAAAAGCTATGATCCTCGTGCCAAGCTGATCAAGGAAGTTGCCCACCAAGTCTTCAAGGTTACTGGTGTCAATCCGTTGCTTGAGATGGCTGTCGAACTCGAGCGTGTCGCCCTTGAGGACGATTACTTCATTGAGCGCAATCTCTATCCCAACGTTGATTTCTACTCGGGCATCATTTACCAGGCGATGGGATTTCCGACCGCGATGTTCCCGGTGCTCTTCGCCATA
>PVBE011205118.1_pt1 | contig 33089 bp, 28 predicted proteins | sample 1631181 | NCBI WGS metagenome assembly PVBE01 (sample SAMN08397723, study PRJNA350692) | Marine metagenome, whole genome shotgun sequencing project. | isolation source: water | place: Pacific Ocean | collected 2012-04
CCATGGATTAATAATCCTTTAGTATTGTTCCTCCGGATTGAATTCTTCGGACTCCCGGCTCGCTTCGGCATTCTGCGAGGCAATGGACTCTAACTCGGCGTGTTCCACTTGGGCTGCGGTTAGGCTGGTGAGCCACAGGCGCATCCACCATTGGCCAATGAGCCCAAAGGCAAGGGCGCCAAACAACGCGCTGGTTAGTGTGCGTTCCCATGCTTTGCCTATGCTAAGTCCAATAGCTAGAACCAGAATGAAGCCAAGCATCCCAGCCATGAGTGTGCCCCAGCGGATCATTGGGCACCTCCTTTCGCAGCCACCGGTTGCCCGGCGGACACCTGAACCAATACCATGGATGCTTGGGCTTTGGCGAGCCAGTAGGCTTCGCGATCCATAGGTATGGGGCCGGTGGAAGCCAGTCTGGGCAGTTCGATGGGCTCGGTCTGATAAGCGACCTTAGCTGAGCGTTTGAGAAATGATAGTAAGTGATCGCTCTTTAACATATACCGGTGGTAGGAGTTAAAGTTTTGAAACACATCCGGCGAGCGCCGGTGAGAGCCGGGGAAAAAGAGGCCAATGGCCTGGCCTTGGCGGTTCAATAGAGCCGCACCCCGGAAACCGGCTGTGCGTTTGAGCACGGAGAATTTCGCATCCTGTATGATGGATTCCAGTTGTGTGCGGGCTTGGTTACCGGGAATAGGTTTTGTGAGCAGCTCTTCTGCCGCCTCGTACAACCGACTCAATGTCTTGCCGCGTTGCCACATGCCGGGCACCGCCGAGAGCCGCACCAAGGCTTGATTGGCCTCCACACTGAGTTTCGGCGGGGCCACGTGGATATGCCTCAAATCCAGAGTCACCCAGGATTGCGCAGGGTAATGGCGGGCGCGTTGTTGGGCGTCGTTCTGCTCGAGCCACTGATGGTTTACGCCGTCGTACCACAAGGCTTCCTTCAATTGATAGCCAATGCTCAAGTCGGCTGCGCCGAGCAACACATGCGAGGCTCGCAGCGCACCGCGGAGGCGTTCAACCGAGGTGGTTTGCAGGCGGAACAACAGCTCCTGCGATTCCGGAGTGTTGTCAAAAGATTGATTCAATGAGCTGGCGTCATCCAGATATCGATCAAACTGCATCAGCATGCGGTCGCCCAATACCGGGGCGCGCAGGGTAAAGAATCGCGGATCTGCCTGAGCTCCGAGGATGCCATGAATAGTGGTATCCGCCTTGGCTGGGCGTGGCTGCGATTGCTCGGAAGTTTCCGGGAGTTGATAGCCCAACACGTTTACCGGATCATTCAGTCGCGTGCCGTGGCTGGAGTGCAGAGACAGGGCGGGGAAATCATAATCTCCCTGGATTTTCAGGAGCAAATATTGATCCAAATCGCCCGGGACATACACCACCTGCGCGGGAAATGTGCCGTTTTCCGTGGTCACCTGAAAGCGATTTCCGCTTTGGAGCAGGTGTTTTCCGGCGATCACATAGCCATCTTTGGAGACAAAAAATCCGGTGCCCCAATCGGCGGGTGCAAACGCCAGCGCTGTCGCGCTTTGCCCCAAAGGCAGTGTGGGCGAAGGCAGGTTCATCCGGTTTTTCTCCGTAGCTGCAATGGCCTTAGCAAAGTGAACCTGTTCCCGCGTGAGCACTCGATTCACCAGTTCCAAACCCTGCTGGGCGGCGGGTTGGTTTTGCTCCGCCGCCAAGGTCCACCAGGCACTAGCCTGCACCGGGTCATCACCGCCCAAGGGCGCGAGGATGGGGTCGGACACATCGACCTCCGTCGGCAACATGGATTTGAGAACGGATACAATCAATTGGACGTGTTCATCGGCGACAAACAAATCAAGTGTTCGCAAGGCTTCCTCGGGTTGCGCGGGCCGATACAAGGCCGTTGCCAGTTCCAAGATCGCATGGCGCTGGGGATCCAGAGCCACCATGTCATCAATCAGGCGCGGATGTTTGGCCACAAAGGATTCGGGGACCTTCTGGCTGATCAGTGTACCGGCTCGCCGTCCTTGGTAATAAAACAAGCCCACATTGTACTGACTGGGCGCATGGCTCATGCGTGCGGCTTGACGGTACAAAAGAAATGCGCGCGCTAGGTTTCGCTTCGTGCCTTGGCCCTGTTCATACAACTGGGCAAGGTTGTAATACGAATCGGGCTGGGGGTGATTGGCTGCCAGTTGCAGCCAATGCACGGATCGATTGGCATCGGCCGGGACGCCGTAGCCCTGCAGATACATCACCCCTAAGGCATGTTGGGAAGGTCCGTAATTCTGCTGGCTGGCGAGAAGGAAATGATCATGGGCATCGCGCAAATGTTGGTTTTCCTGTGTGGAAATTACTTGGTCCTCGTTGGTATCCCATTTTTTGAATTCCTCTTCAGTCAGGGATTGCGCGGTCAGGCGTAGGCCAAGGTTATAATAAAGTACGCCGAGCTGGTGATAGGCACTCACTACGCCCTGCGAGGCGGCCCGTTGCAGATAATACTCGGCTGTCTGCGGATTGGCTGGCACCTGTTGACTACCATCGTCTAGGCCGTTCTGGTAAATTCTTCCAAGATTATACTGCGCCACCGCATGGCCCTGCCGGGCGGCTTGAGTGTAAAAGGAAACTGCTTGAGCTGCGTTTTTAGTGACGCCTTGGCCGGTCTCATACAGATAAGCCAAACTCGCCTGCGCCCCGGCGTGTCCCGTGAGTGCGGCTTGATGAAAAAGCTGCGCAGCTTGTTCATGGTTGCCAACCTTTTGGCAAAGCAGGCCCAGGTTGTAGTTATCCGCTGCGCTATTGGCAAGCGTGCTGGTGCCGTATGGATTGCGCGAATCTTTTGGCCCCAAGGCACCCAGATTCGGGGAAGCGTGGTGGACCAACGGATAGTAGATGGCGGATTTTTGATGGAACAAATCCTCAGCTAACAAACGCGCCCGGGTCTGGGAGTAACCGCGCGTCTTATAATGCTCGGTCAGATCCGTCATGATCCGTTGGTAACGCTGGCGCATGGCGTCATTGGCTATGCGCGTGATCCAAAATTGAAAATCCGTGGAGCTTTGTGGATACGGATAAACCGTCGAGAGATTCAGCGCCAACGCCAACGGGCCGGTAACCAACGGCTTGGTGAACCGCTGAGATTCAACGGGATAATCGAATTCCGCCTCCTCCGGTGTACCCTTGAGGTTGATTGGCTGCACCGGATTATACCGATTGCGAGCCTGCTCCACCCAAGCTTGAGCCCACTGTTGACCTGCAAGTTCCGGCGTTGCCACCGTCGGTTGGGCTGGAGGGGCAGCAAAAAGCGCCATCCCGGTCCACAGACCCAGATACCACAGCAGCAACTCTGGCTGGCGTGTTTTCATTTAAAACATCTGTTTTTTCTGCCTAAACATCCTGTTCAAACAGAGAATTCGACCTTCATGCAGCAATTCACGGGCCAAAATATTTATTTCCAAATGTCAGAAACATTTTCCCACTTAATTTCTAAAATACCATTTCTGTTCCAGCTTTCAAATTGGCCGCATTTACCATGTGTCTTCATGATCGCAATGTCATCAGTAGTCCATAAAACACCAAATAAATCGAATTATTAGGCCAAAAAAGGCTTTTTTTGAATGGTCATAAAACAAGCGACCTAATTAGTGGCAATGGCACGGGGAATGCTGCTCGCGGGGTATGATCGACGGTTTGTTTGCCAGCGCCAACTATCAGGGCGTGAAGAAAATGCTCGATGCCACCGTGCTGCGGCAGGAGGCCATCGCGAGCAATCTGGCGAATATTGAAACACCCAATTATAAACGGGTGGATGTGGCACCGGCATTTGCGACCGAGTTGTCCCGTGCGGTCGCGCAAGGAGGGGTGAACAACGTGCAACAGCTTAAACCCACCGTATCAGTCGACCAAACCGCTGTGGCTCAAAACCGCGACGGCAACACTGTGCAACTGGAGAAGGAATTGACTCACCTGCAAAAGAACATGGTCGCTCACCACCTGCAGACCCAGATGATTACTGGCACGCTCAGCAAACTGCGGTCGGCCATCCAAACCCGTTAACCCAACCCTAGGAACTAATCATGCTTAGCGTCAATTTACTTCCCGGAGCCGACAGCGCCGCTTCTGCGATTCAAGCCGAGAAGGTGCGGATGGAGGTCATTTCCCAAAACATCGCCAACGCCAACACCACCAGCACACCGCAGGGCGGTCCATATCAGCGCCAGGTGGTTCGGTTCGAGACGGTGATGAAAAATCAATTTGATGCTGCCAATGCCGTGCAACAAGTGCAGGTAGCGGGCATCGAGGCTGATAACCGGCCTCATCGACTGATTTATCAGCCTGGCCATCCCGATGCAGATCCTGAATCTGGCATGGTGAAATTCCCCAATGTCAGCATCCACGAGGAAATGGCGGATTTGATTTCCTCCTCGCGTGCTACCGAGGCCAATTTGGCAATCATTCGCACCGCCCGCCAGATGGCTATGCAAACCCTCGCCATTGGTAAGGGCAACTAGAGAGACACTTTATTAAATAGGAACACGCATTATGATCCCGGTCCAAATGAATCCCATGGCAACGCAGGGGCTGACGGAAATGTACCGTCAGCAACGCGCCATGATGGATCAGGCCCAGGACATTCAGCAGGCGGCGAAGACTGGCCAGGTGGATTCCACTCAGGCAGTGCAAGGCGCTGGGGCGGTGCAGGGCGCCGGTTTCGGCGAGGTGCTCAATCAATTTGTGGGCGAGGTGAACCAGAAACAGCTCGACTCCACACAAGCTGTCAACGACCTGCTCGCGGGAAAGGAAATCCCGCTGCATCAGGCGATGATTGCCATGCAGGAGGCCGGTGTGGCCTTCCAGCTCATGGTAGAAGTGCGCAATAAACTACTGGAAGGATATCAGGAGCTGATGCGCATGCAGATCTAACCCCTAGCAAAAACCATCGACGGATCGAATCATGGAACAACTCAGAGCATTAGGCGCACAACTGCTGGCCATTTGGTCGCAACTAGGCGTGAACCAGAAACTCACCGTGGCGGCCTCCGGCTTCATTGTTGCCGTCACGCTGGCGGTCGTGGTGTTTTTCACCAGTCGTACCGATTTCGTGCTGCTCTACGGTGGGCTCGATCCAAAGGATGCCGGCGACGTGGTGGCCGTGTTGGAAGAGCAGAGCGTGCTGTATGAAGCTGGCGCCGGCGGCACCAGCATCAAGGTGCCTCGTAGCCAAGTGCACAGCCTACGTATGACGTTGGCCAGCCGTGGGTTACCCAAGTCTTCCGGAGACGGCAAGGGCTACGAATTGTTTGATGAGAAAAATACCATCAGTATGTCGGATTTCGTGCAGCAGGTGAACAAGAAGCGCGCCATCGAAGGCGAGCTCGGCCGCAGTATCTCCATGATTTCCGGAGTGAAAAGCGCTCGCGTCATGGTCGTGATGCCCGAGACTCGGTTGATTGTGGATGATAACAAAAAGCCTACTGCCTCGGTGATGGTGAATCTCAGCCAGGAAGGTATGGTCGATCAACAGGCCGTCAACTCCATTCGTTTTCTCGTGGCCAATTCTGTGCCGGGATTGCAGCACAACCATGTTTCGGTAGTGGATAATTTTGGCAACACGCTTTCCGCCAACGAGGAAGGCGGCACGTTCACCGCCATGGCCAACAACCGCTTAACGGCCCGGCGCAATCTGGAATTGTATCTCGCCAGCAAGGTCGAATCCATGCTCGCTGGCGTGCTCGGACCCAACCAAGTTCACGTAACCGTGAGTGCCGAGATGGATCACGACCAAATCACGCATACCTCGGAAATTTATGATCCTGACGGGTCGGTCACCAATTCGGTGACGGAAAAGATCGAAAACACCGGCTCCAATCCTTCAGCCGGCGGCTTGGTCGGCACGCCTGTGAACGCCAATGCCAGCACCAATAACCTCGCCGGAGGCGCGCTTTCTAACGATCAACAGAACAAAAGCGAAAGCGTGATTCTGTTGAACAACAGCCGTACGACTACCAATGTAGTGAAGGCCGCCGGCGAAATTCGCCGTCTTACCGCCTCCGTGTTGGTGAATCAAGGCAGCGATGCCCGTACCGATACCAGCATGACCCAGCTGACCAATATTGTGAAAAACGCCATCGGCATGCACGCCGGGGCGGCTGCAGTGCGGCCGGATGATATCGTGGTGGCCGAAATGCAATTTAATCGCGATCACGTTGCGGCCGCTGAAGCCCAAATTAGCTCCGCGGCCACCAAGGATTTGATAAGCACTGTGCTGAAAAACCTCTTGTACGTTCTGTTGGGCGGCGCCGCCTTATTTGCCTTTGTGAAGCTCGTGCACCGAAGCGGCGATGAAGCTATCCAAACCGGCGTGCCGGTTGGGCAATTGCTCGGGGCGGCCGGTCCCGTGCCGGCTGTGGCTGGAATGTCCGGTGCCGTGCCGGCGCCGGGAGGTGCTGCTGTACCATTTGCAGCCGCACCAAGTGCTCCCGGAGGTGGAGCCTCCGGAGAAGCCGCAGCGGCTAAACCGATTACAATTGAAGGCTCCGCGGGGCCGGTGGAGATCAACACTGACAATATGACCCTGGAGGATATTGAGAGTACTATTGCTGATGCGCGATCTGGCAAGATGAAACTTTCGCCGGCAGACATTCAGCAACTCATGAAGGCTCGAGATGAGGAACGTGAACGCATGAAACTGCTGGCATCCACCGAAGATGACGTGGAGGTTATTGAAGAACAGAAACAGAAACTCATCATGGACTTCGGTCTGGGTGCTAAACAGCCTGAACGTGTGAACATCGAGGTGCTTCGTGATATGATCACAGAGAGTCCCGAAACCATGGCTGTGGCAGCCCGTCGCTGGCTCAAAAACGAAGATAGCGATTAAACCTAGAAAATATTCTCAGCCATGAGTAACTCAATAGATAGTCTTAATCTTAATGCATCGCAAAAGCTTGCGGCATTTCTGGTCATCATGGGCGAGGATGCGGCTGCCGATATCGTAAAGAATTTTGACGATAACGAGCGTGAATTGGTTTGTGCAGAAATGGCTAACTTGCCTCTGCTTGATAGCCAGCAACAGGGCGAAGTATTACAGGAATTTACGGAGATGGCCGTGGAGGCCCGGAGCGGGATTAGCGGTTCGGTTGATTTCACCCGGTCTGTACTCGAGAAATCCGTGGGTCTGTTTAAGGCGGCAGAAATTATCGGTCGAGTCGGCACGGCTCGAACCAGTGTGGCCAGTATGCAGCAGATCATTGATTTGGATTCCACTTCCATCACGAACCTGCTCAAGGAAGAGGACGCTCAAACCATCGCCCTCGTACTCAGCTACCTTTCTGCAGCCAAAGGCTCAGAAGTGTTAATGGGTCTACCCGAACGCCAACGCGAGATTGTGGTGGAGAAACTAGCTACGCTCGAGTCCACTCCCATTGAGGTAGTGGAAACACTGGGTGATGTCCTTTCGTCCAAGGTGGGCGAACGCGTCAGCCGCGCGTTGAACCAAACCGGTGGCGAGAAATCCGCTGCCGCTGTTCTCAACGCCATGTCCAAGGACGACCGCAAGAAGCTGCTGGATAACATCGATGAACGCCAGCCTGACCTAGTACGTTCCATCCGCATGAAGATGTTCACCTTCGACGATCTGCAAACGCTCGACGTAAAGACCATGCAGAAAATCATGCGCGAGGTCGATGCCGGTCAACTCGCCATTGCCCTCAAGGCGGCCACTACCACCCTTCGCGACGCGATGCTCGGAGCGCTTTCCAAACGGGCGGCCGAAAACGTGTATGAGGAAATCGAAGGCCTGCCAGACAATCTTTCTATGCGCGCAATCGAATCTTCCCAGAACGGGATTATTGATGTCGTGCGCCAGTTGGAAACCGAAGGAGAAATCTCACTCGAAAGCGATTAACCCCCCATGGTCAAAGCCATTGATAATCTCGTGACCGACGCGCCATTGCGCGACATCCGCCTAGCCATCGGCCCGGCCGAAGCGCTCTTGCACGACTTTCAGAGCCCGGGCGCTGTGTCGGAAACCACTGCGTTGGAGGAACCTGTGACTCCTGCGCCGGAACCGGTGAGCAAAGAGCAATTGGTCGAACACGAACAGGCCGGCTACCAGCGAGGCCGTGAGGAAGCCGTGGTGGAATACGAAGCTCAGATCAATCATTTGCGCGCCGAGTTGGAGAAGAAAAACGCCGCCGATCTTCCGGGAATCTTGGGCAAGATTGAGACCGAAGTAAATGGCTCCCTGAATCAACGTCTGCAATCGCTCGAATCTGAGCTGGTTGAATTTGCCACCGAAGCCGCCATTCGTTTAGTGAACGGATTACCAATTAGCACCAAGATCGTGGAATCCTCCATTCAGGATGCCCTCGGTCATTGCGACAATGATGCGGAAGTGGCGGTGTATTTGAATCCGGAAGATTTGAAACTGCTGAAGGAAGCCGGTTCGGATCTGTTGGCTGATTCTCCCCACCAACGCCGCGTACGTTATCTCAAGGATGAGGAAGTATCGCGCGGCGGTTGTTTGGTGGAAACCAACTGCGGCCTAATCGATGGACGTCGCGAAACGCGCGAACAACTTTTGCGCGAAGCTGTTGACTCATGATTGCTTCGGACACAGCTCAATCTTCCAGCGCCGCCAAAGGCTTGGCCCAGGCGCGGTCGCGGTTATCCGGCACGCGCCTCGTGCAGAATCGCGGTCGCGTGACGCAGATGATCGGGCTAGTTATTGAATCTCAGGGGCCCATGGCGTCGGTTGGCGAAATTTGCCGCATCGAATCGCAAATCACCCAACAAAGCATCGAGGCCGAGGTGGTGGGGTTTCGGGATCGCAAGTTACTGCTCATGCCGCTGAGCGACGTGAACGGCATTTGCCCGGGCAGCGAAGTGATTGCCACCGGCCATTCCCTGCGAGTGCCCGTGGGCGATCAGTTGCTGGGCCGCGTGATTAACGGGTTGGGCCAGCCATTGGATGAGCAAGGCGAATTATCTCACCGCGCCGTTTCCGAGCTGGATTTGGTGACGCCGCATCCCCTGAAGCGGGCGCGGATTACCGAGCCCTTTGTCACTGGCATCAAGGCGATTGATACGTTTACCCCCTTGGGTCGCGGCCAGCGCATGGGCATTTTTGCCGGGAGCGGTGTGGGAAAATCCACGCTTATGGGCATGATGGCCAGTCAGGCCGAGGCGGATGTGAATGTAATTGCCCTGATCGGGGAACGAGGTCGGGAAGTACGAGACTTTATTGAGCGCGATCTGGATGAGGAAGGCCGGCGCAAATCGGTCATCATTGTGGCCACTTCCAACGAGCCAGCCTTGGCCAGAGTGAAAGGCACATTTCTGGCCATGACCATTGCCGAGTCCTTCCGGAACCAGGGCAAAAACGTGTTATTGATGATGGATTCCGTCACGCGATTTGCCATGGCGCAACGCGAGATTGGCTTGGCGATTGGTGAGCCGCCCAGTTCGCGCGGGTACACGCCTTCGGTCTTTTCCCTGTTACCGCAGCTGCTTGAGCGCGCCGGCAACAATGAGCATGGATCGATCACCGGTTTATTTAATGTACTGGTGGAAGGCGATGACATGAATGATCCCGTGGCGGATGCCGCCCGTTCCATTCTGGATGGTCACTTGGTGTTGTCCCGCGAATTGGCAGCTCAAAATCATTATCCGGCGATTGATGTGTTGGAAAGTGTCAGCCGCCTGTCTCATGATCTGCTCGCCACGCCGCGCCGCGAATGCATGGGGGATGCCCGCGAGATGTTGGCCATTCACCGCAAGAGCCGCGATCTCATTTCCATCGGCGCATACCAAGCCGGATCCAATCCGCAGATTGACCGTTCCATTCAGCTGCATGATCCGTTGAACGCATTTCTCCGCCAAACCGTGGGCGAAGGGTTTTCAATGGAACAGAGTTGGGAAACCTTGCAGCACACGATGGGAGTGATCGAACCGTTGCAAACAGCCGCGCAAATACCGGCATCCACTGAAAACGGCACGCCGGATGCTGTGCAATTCCCGGGCGGCACGCCTGAAGCCACGCCGCCGCCAGGCTAGATGCCATGAAACCATTCCGATTTAAGCTGAAAACCGTGCTGGAAGTCAGGGCCAATGAAGAGACCCAGGCCGGCGAGGTATATGCCCAGGCTCAGGTACACCTTGAGGAAGCGCTGAGTCATCAGCAGGCGGTGGAAGAGGCGATTGAAGGTAACCTGACGGCTTGTCAGCAGGCATTTGCCGGCCAAGCGACCATCGGGACACTGGCTCATTTACAAACCGCCTTGCGAGAATTACGCGGGCAGCTCAGCCAACTGGAGCCCGTGGTGGCTGAGCGTCAGGCCGAAGCCAATGCCAAAAGGCAGGAACTTCTTACGGCGCGGCGTCGACGGGAAGCCTTGGAAAAAATTCGGGACGAACAACAAGCCGCGCATGATCGCGAGCTAGCTCGAACCGAGCAGCAGGCCATTGATGAAATGGTGCTCCTGCGCGAAGCCGGTGGTTTTGCACAGAAATGTTAGTGGACGTAGGTTGACCCATGAAAAAATTACTCACATCCAGGATGGGCCAGATGATTCTGGGCGTGGCCGTGGTACTGGCGTGTCTGGCTGGCATGACATGGTGGGCGACCAATATGATTCTCAAGAACGAGGATTTGCAGGCGTACATCAAAAAAATGGAGGCCAATCAGGAAGATACCAACGCCACCGAGGTGAATAAGCCTGAGGGATTACCCGATGCCACTAAGACGCCTGAAGAAACAGTGTATCAGGAGAAAAAACCCAAACAGGACGAGCGGATTGTGTCTGCCTTCCAAACGCTGAACGCCGTGACCTCGCCCGGCGAACTGGATTTTACCAACCCGAACATCGCCATTCTAATGTCCGAAATGCGCAATCGCTGGAATTACCTGCAGCAACGCGAGGGGGAGTTGAACGAATTGGAAACCCACTTGGGCGAACAGCTTCAGGCCTTGCATTATCACACCAACAACATCACTCGTACTCGCAATCAGTTGGATCAACTATTTGAGGGCCGCATCTATCTCATTCGCCGGGAGGAAGAGGCGCGCTTGCAGGAAATGGCGCGGATTTACGAGAATCTGTTGTTGCCAGACCAGCCTGATGGCCCGGCCGTGGTGCGGCAGATTTTACGTGCCAACCTGACCGAGGATCCTACGCTCAATGGCAAGGTATTTCAGTACCTGGCTCCCACCAATCAGGCGTTGGTATTTCGCACTCTGCTTAGTGGAGACACCAGCGATCCAGAACTTTACCAAAACCTCATCCAGCATCATCGGAAAACCATGAAGGCTGAGGCTATTGATCCTAAACCCGAGGAGACCCCGTAACATGGAAGCCCCCCCCACCACCGTACAGAAACCGGCCACCACACAGGATGCCGTGCTCGGCTTGGCGCCATCCACCCGCAGTGCAGGAGATGCTGAGCAGTTCGACAAGATTTTTGAAGATGCCTCCCAGAAAATGAAAACTGAGGAGGAAGACACCGCCAAACGTTCCGAGGAAGACGAGGAACAAAACACCCGGAAAAAAGACAACGCCCCCAAGAAACATAAGGAAGTGGAAGCCAGCGAAGCCCTCACCGGTCTCGTGCGCGCCACGGAATTGCAAAAGCAAACCGCCAAAAAAGTCATCAAGGCGGAGGCCGTCCAGAAACAGGAAGTTGCCACTCCTACCGAAGTTCAGCCCAAACTCAAGAAAGTGGAATCCAGGCAAACCACCGAGACCACTCAGGAAGCCAAGTCGCAAGCCGTACTCAAGCGCCAGCAACAACGCACCGCTAATCGCGCCCGCAACCGGGTGCAGGAATTCCAGCAACTCACCAAAGCCGATCAAGCCAAGGCCGAACAGGTGCGCGAGCAAAACACTCTTTCCAAGCCGGCTGCTACGCAACTCAACCCCGTGCTCAAGGAGATGACGCCTCAGTCGGTAACTAAAGACGGCACGCAAGTTGCTCCGAAAACTGATAACATGACGATGCCTTCTAAGCCCCTCGCTCCGAAACTGGAAGCGAAGCCCGTGCTTGTGGAGGAATTGCGCCCGGCCACCGGTGCCGCCGAGACCAGCCCGCGATCCGGCCAGCAATCGGCTCAACAGGATTCACCTAAGGAAACCATTCTCCCCGTGACTTCCGTGCAAAGTGCCACCCCAGCCGTCAGCGGCGTCACCCCGGCCCAGGCGGCCGCCGCGCCTCAAGGGGCGTTGAATCCCATGTTGGAGAAAATTTGGGATGCCGTGACCACTTTCCGGGTGCGTGGCGAAAACGAAATGACCGTGAAGGTGCAACCGGATAACGACACCGAAATGCAGCTCACCATCAAGTACGGCAACGGCGGTGTGGAAATTGAGGCCCGCATGCAACAGGGCGATGGTCGTCAGTTGGCTTCCGGTTGGAACGAACTGCAGCAACAACTCTCCGAGCGTGGCGTCAACCTCGGCGATTTGGCTTCCGAAGATTCCGAGGAAACCACGCGCGATTCCGATCCTCGCCAGTTTAACCGCCAAGGCCAACCTCAATCCCATCCGACGGAATTCCAAATCGGCGATGAAGAAGCCGATTGGGCCGCCTTGGGCATGGCCGCTACCCGCGAAAAGGAAACCACCCGCGCCGCCGCGCTTGAATCCACCGATAAAGTGGAGGAAGCCTACGACGGCTGGCAAAGCTGGGCGTAACCAGGAGAATTTGAACCATGATCAGTGCAGCCGACATTCAATCGCAAATGACCTCACCGCCCGACAATCTCGAGCGGTTACCGGCCAAGACCATGGGGCAAACCGAGTTCCTGAGCCTGCTCGTCACCCAGATGCGCAACCAGGATCCGCTCAAGCCGGTGAGTGACACCGAGTTCATCGCGCAGATGGCTCAATTCACCAGCCTTGAGCAAACCAAAGAGATGAGTACGGATTTACAACAACTCCGCCAAAGCTACAACCTCACCCAAGGCACCGCTCTCATGGGCAAACCTGTGAAGGTCGCCACCGGTGAAAAGGAAAACCAAGTCTTTACGAACGGAATCGTGACGGACCTCAAAGTCAACAAGGATGGTGATGTGAGTGTGATCCTGAATGGCCAGACCTACGATCTGGATTCAGTGATCGAAGTGCACTCGGAGACTCCGCAACAACCATAGGGAAAGAAAAACAGTCATGATTCGTGCATTAAACACCGGCGTGCTTGGCATGCGCCAATTCCAGACCAGCTTGGATGTGATTGGTAACAACCTTGCCAACATTAATACCGTCGCCTACAAGGGCGCCCGCGTGGAGTTTCAGGATACCCTTTCCCAGACCCTTCGTGCCCCCACGCCCGACACCGCCACCACTTCTGGTGCAGCGGGTATGCAGGTAGGCAACGGCATGGCTGTGTCCGCCATCAAGAACACCTTTACCCAGGGTGCCATGAAAAACACTGGCGTGCGCACCGATATGTCTGTGAACGGCAAGGGCTTTTTCCTCGTGAAAGACCCCACCACCAACGAGCTGTTTGCCACCCGCGCCGGAGATTTTCGTGAGGACAAAAACGGATATCTCGTCACCAACGACGGTTTCCGTGTCCAAGGCAAAAACAAATTGGCCCCTGCTTATACCACCGCGCAGCAAACTGAGATTGGTGATCTCAGACTGGATGTCGGCCAATACACCGCCGACCGAACTGGGGTCAGCCTAGATTACTCCACCAACGTCCTCACAAAAACCGCGCACGGCTTTAGCACCGGTAATCAAATCAAGTTTCCATCAACCCTACCGGCCATTGCCAATGAAACGAACACCAACGACAAAGTATTCTTTGTGAACAAGGCCAGTGACAACACCTTCACCGTGCATAGCACTGCGGCCGAAGCCGCCACCGGCGCCAATGCAGTGAACTTTACCGACGCCACTATTAGCGCAAAAACTGGGTTTGCCACCGATGTTGCCAATGACAAAATCACCCTAGCTAGCCACGGACTGAGCACTGGCAACACCGTGTATGTTAAGGAGGGCACCATTCCCGGAGGATTAACCGCGGGTAGCTCCTATTACGTCAGTGTGTCTGGCGATGATATTCATTTCCACACTACCTCTGCCGATGCCGCCGGCGGCACCAATAAGGTGGATCTGACCTCGGCTGGATCAAACGATTTTGAATTATACGCCGATGCAGGCACTCTCACATCCATCACCGTGGCGGGTGGCGCTAGTATTTCGCAATACAACTTCGGTGCGGACGGCAAAGTCAAGATGCTGCTGACTGACGGTACACAATACGATCGCGGCCAAGTCCTGCTGCAAACTTTTAAAAACGAGCAGACCCTAACCAAGATCGGCGCCAACCGCTTTGACAACCTCGCCGCCGCCGGAGCTTATGGTATTACCGCTGATAGTGCTGGCAGTGCAGAAATCCTGAGCAACGCCCAAGCCCCCGGCGAAGGTGGTACTGGCCGGCTTGCTGCAGGTTCCTTGGAGCTTTCCAACGTCGATATGGCAGATGAATTTTCGCGGATGATTACCACCCAACGCGCTTTTCAGGCTAATGCCCGCGTGATCTCCACGGCTGATGAAATCTTAAAGGAAATGATGGCGCTCAAGCGTTAAAACCGATAATTTAACCAACTAAGAGGAATCCTAAAATGGCTGACGAAGAAGCACAAAATCAGGAACAAAACGCCGAGGCAACCGAGGCCGTGGAGGCCGGCGCCGAGGCTGTAGAGGAGGCTCCCATTCAGGAGCCCAAGGCCCCAAGCGTGCTCGTGCCCATGCTCCTCTCCGCCGTCATTACCGTGGCCGGTGTTGGGGTTATGGTAGCCGTGATCCTGCCCAAGCAAATTTCCAAGGCAATCGCGGCCGCCTCCGACACCAATGGTACTCAAGGCCAAGCTCAGAAAGACGGCGATGAGAAGAAAGAGGACGGCGATGAGAAAAAAGGGGACGGCGATGAGAAGAAAGAGGACGGCGAGGAAACCGCTGACCCCACCGCCGAGGCCGATGATCCCACCAAACCGGTGTCCATCGTGCCTGAAGGTGAAAGCATTGTGGTGAATCCCGCCAACTCCGCCGGCACCCGTTATTTGGTCGTGGAAATATTCCTGATTCGCAAAGAAGAAGAGGACACCGGATTTCCCAAGGCGGTGGAAAGCAAGACCAAGCAGCTCCAGGCGATAACCATGGACATCCTGTCAGAAAAAGATGTGAAGGAGCTTTCCATGCCCTACACCAAGGACGTCATCAAGGGTCTTCTCAAGGACCGATACAAGTTGCTCATTGGTGACAAGCATCCCATTAAGGAATTAATCATCTCCAAGTGGATCATGCAATAAACCCCATGCCCCGACCCATGGATCATCAACACGCAACTTTGTTTAAGGATCTCACCGTTCCGTTGAGCGGGTTGCGAACGGCCTTTGCAGAAGATCCCACGGCCGAAGGCGAGCCGATGGCCGAGAGTGGTGCGCCCGAGCAATCCATTCAAATTCACCGGCCGAATGGTAGCCAAACAAAATTGCCGGCCAGCGTGGTGCATGCCTTTACCGTCGGTAAAAAAGCGGCGCTCTCCTCCACCGAAGTGCATCGTTTCCGCCAGTTGAACGAAGTGCTCATTCGTTCGTTGGCCGCCCGTTTATCCCTATTTTTGAGGACGGAATTTGGCATGGAACAATCCTCGATGGAAATTGTGGATCTCCAGCGATACGCTAAGGAATTCCCCGCAAAACGGCACTTGATTCTCTTTCGGATTCAGCCGCTTGACGCCATTGGCGCCATTGATATTTCCAAGCATCTTGGCCTTACCATGGCCGACCGGATGCTGGGCGGCAAAGGCTTTGCCGTGAACCCCGATCGCGTGATTCGCGAGGTGGAATCGGCCATGATCGATCAGGTAGCCCAGCTCACGATGCGCGAGTGGGCCAAGTATTGGAAATTTGAGGAACCTCTGCGCGTGACCTTGTTGGGCCATGAAGAGGATCCGTTACATGTTCCAGTGTCGGGGGATGACGAAAATTTTTACCACATCTCCATCAACGCCGATGTCGGTGATTGCATGGAACAAATTCAAATGCTGTTGCCTGTGCGGGGGCTGGACCCGCTCCTGAGCAACCTGGCCCAACAAACCGCTGCTCATGCTGAAACGGATGAGGATGTAGAAGAGCATTGGACCGAGCACGTGGACTGGAATCCAGCTTACAATCACGTGAAGGTGCCTGTGAGCGCGCAGTGGACCGACCTGAGTGTTACGGCTCGCGATTTGCTGAACCTGAAGCCGGGCGACATCATTCCGCTGGATCCCAAACGATTGGGCCAAGTGGAAGTGCAACTGGCCGGTCACCCCAAATACACCGGGCGCTTGGGCAGTCTGGACCAGAAGGCCGCCGTACAAATTAACGAACATTTTAAATCCTAACGGAGACACATACCATGGCAGAAGAAGACATACAGGAGACGACCCCAAATCCCGAGGCCGGCGAAGCGACCGCCGTGGCCGAACCGCCTGCAGCCGCCGCGTCGGATAACAGAGACGAGGTGCAGAATTTGGATTTCCTCCTCGATGTACCCGTGAAGCTCACCGCCGAACTGGGCAACTGTAAGATGACCATGCAGGAGCTGCTGAACCTGAACCTTGGGTCAGTGGTGCAACTGGACAAACCCGCCAACGCCAATGTGGATGTGTACGTGAATCAAAAGCTCGTGGCCCGTGGCGAAGTTGTGGTGGCCGAGGATAACTTCGGCATTCGAGTTAAGGAGATCATCGCCAAACCTTCATAAAACGCGATTTTAACCAAAAAATCGCTGAAAAAGGCTGTTTTTAAAAGGCAGTCGAATTCTTTCATCCATTCCCGAGATGGCACGTTATGTGCTATATTCAGGGTGTTGGCATTATTTGCCGCCACGGAAGGCGGTGGGCCGACAGCAACGGAATGCGCACCCGAGAGGGTTGATTATGAAAGAACAATCGAACTGCCACGGATGGCTGCTGATTCTCATGTTCGTCTGGCTTTGGGCCGGGTCGGATCCACTAATGGCGGCCGAGGAGGCCGCGCCGATAGCTCCGGCGGGAGCCGATTCCCGTGCCGAAGCGATTGAAGACAACAAGACGCCGATGGAATCGGCGGCTTCCCGTAAGATGTACGGAGTGGATGCTGACGATCGCGAAGTGATCGAGCCGAAGCCAGTGAGCTTGACCGAGGTGATGGTCCGAATCGTAGGTGCGCTGATGATTGTAATGGCAGTCCTGCTCGGGGGCGCTTGGTGGTTTCGCAAAAGCCGATTTTTTGGATTGGTGCCCGCACAGTCTTCGCACTTGAGTGTGATTGAAACCCGTTCATTGAGTTCGCGCCACGCATTGCACGTGGTGGAGTACGGATCCAAACGTTTTCTGATAGCTGATTCGCCCGCCGGCACAAACTACCTTACCGATTTGGAGAAACTGGAAGAGGATGCTACCGAGGAATTGGACGAGGTGGCGGAGAAATTTTCTCCCGGCAGTTTTGCCGGCAAACTTAAAACCCTGCTGGAGCGCAAGTGATGAACACCACGACGAACACAAAACAACTGGTGGTTGATCGTCCGCGCTCCCGTTGGGGTTGGCTTGTAATGTTGGTGTTGCTGTTCTCGGTTAACGGGCTCTTTGCCCAAGCGGCCGGCGGCAATACCAACGGCTTTAACCTGAACATCGGCATGAACATGCCGGAGGAACCGCAGCGTATTGATACGGCTATTCGTGTACTGTTTATCATCACGTTGCTGTCGGTGGCGCCGTCGCTGGTGATGTTGATGACCTGTTTTACACGGATAATCATTGTGTTTTCCTTTCTGCGCAACGCGCTCTCATTGCAGGGCGTGCCGGCCAACCAGATCATGGTAGGCTTCGCGTTGTTTATGACATTTTTTATCATGCAGCCGGTGTATCAGCGCATCGATGCCGATGCCATTAAGCCCTACTCCGCCGGAGCCATTACGGGGACGGAGGCGTTGGATAATGCGAAAGGGCACGCGAAAGATTTTATGCTGCGGCAGGCGCGCCCGAAGGACGTGGAGTTTTTTGTAGGCCTAGCCAAGATGGGCCCCACCAAAGTGGAGGATCTGCCAATGAGTGTGGTGGTGCCGGGCTTTATCCTAAGCGAACTGCGCACGGGATTTCAGATGGGGTTCCTGTTGTTTATCCCATTTATTTTGATCGATTTTGTTGTGGCGATTGTGCTGATGAGCTTGGGGCTGTTGTTCCTGCCGCCGGTTACGATTTCCATGCCGTTGAAGATTTTGCTCTTTGTCCTCGTGGACGGTTGGACGCTGGTCGTTCAGTCCCTTGCCATGAGCTTCAGGGCATGACGAGAGAAAGGTAAAACGATGAGTCCGGATTATGTTGTCGAATTAATGAAAGGTCTGATGGCGCACATCATGATGTTGGCCACGCCGTTGCTGCTCATGGGCATGACGGTGGGCCTGATGGTGAGCCTTTTCCAGGCGGTAACCTCGTTGCAGGAGCAAACCCTCACCTTCGTGCCCAAGGCGTTAGCGGTGAGTGCGCTGCTGTTTTTCATCATGCCGTGGATGGTGCGTACGCTGATGGATTACACCAAGGGTATCTTTGAGAAAATTCCCTCGATGGTGATGTAGTCATAAGAAAGGCCGCATGGAGGTATTGTTTTTAACTTGGTTTCTGGTGTTCGTCCGCGCGGGCGCGATGCTGGCGGTGTTCCCGATCTTTTCGGCGGCCGCCATGCCAATTCGATTGCGGCTGGCTGTCGCCGGGTTTTTGGCGTTACTGACCATGCCCGGCGTGGCGCTGCCCCCGGATGTGTCTTCCGGAGATATGATTGGCACAGTGGGGTTGGTGGCGCAGGAGGTGTGCTACGGATTACTGTTGGGCGGGGTGGTACGGTTGGTGCTTTTTTCCGTCGGTTTGGCCGGTCATTACATCGGTACAGAATTGGGTTTGCAGCTTTCGAGTTTGATTGCCCCGGGCGAAACCACCCCTTCTTCGACGCCCTCGGTGATTCTCCAAATGATGACGGTGATGTTGTTGTTTTCACTGGATATCCATTTCGAGTTGTTAATGGGCTTTCAGCAATCCTATGGCGCGCTGCCGATAGGTGGCGGCACGTTGAGCAATGCGCTGTTTGATCATGTTACGATGCTGTGCGGTCGCACATTTGTGGTGGCGGTGCGGATCGCGGCGCCGATCATTGCGGTGGGGATTGTGATCAATCTGCTGATGATGGTGCTGGCGCGGGCCGTGCCAACGATGAATGTGTTTGTGGAAAGCTTTTCTGTTCGAGTTCTGGTGGGCGTTTTTTTGTTTGGCTTCACGATGTCGTTGTCGGCGCGTGAGATTTCCAATTATCTCAAGCAATTACCGAATGATTTTGTGATGGTCACCAAGCTGTTGGGAGGAGGCGCGTAGCATGGCAGAGAGCGAGTCAGGCCAGGAAAAGACGGAAATGCCGACTCCAAAGAAGCTCCAGGAGCTGATGGAGTCCGGCCAATTCGCGCGGAGTCAGGAGGTGCAAACGCTGGTGCTCCTGTTGGCCGCGCTTCTGATTCTCACGGTGATGGCCCCCAAAATGGTGGAGACCTTTCGAGTTTATATGATCGGCACCTTCCAGCGACTGGGCACGACGCAGATGAATTACGAGGCGTTCCAGGGGCATTTCGGACATTTCATGGTGACGGCCGGCACCTTGATTTTGCCGGTGATGGCCGCCGGCGTGTTGGGCGGCTTGATTGGGTCCGGAACGCAAAGTCAGTTTCGGGCTTCGCCCAAGGCCATTGAGCCAAAGTTCAGCAAGCTCAATCCTCTCAGCGGATTTAAGCGCATCTTCAGCAGCCAATCCCTCGCCAAGCTGGTAGTGAGCCTGATGAAATTTGTGGTGATCTTTGGATTTACGTATCCGGTGCTGAAACAGGTGTTGAATGATCCGATTTTTTATACATCGACTGACTTGATGCATTTACTGGCGTTCATGGGTCAAACCGCTCAGGACGTGGCCTTGCGGGTGATTGCCGGTATGGTGGTGATTGCGGCGGTCGATTATGCGTATCAGCAATGGAAGAACGAAGAAGACAGTAAGATGACCAAGCAGGAGGTGAAGGACGAGCACAAGCAGGTGGATGGTAACCAGCAGGTGAAGGGCGAACAACGTCGCCGCCGTAGGCAAATGCTGATGGAAACCCTGAACACCGAGGTGCCGCAGGCGGATGTGATCGTGACTAACCCGACCCACTTGGCGATTGCCCTGAAGTACGACCGCGAAGCCATGGGAGCGCCGCGGGTGGTTGCCAAAGGCGCCCGTTACAACGCTCTGCGTATTCGGGAGATTGCGCGCAAGCACGAGGTGCCGATGGTGGAGAACAAGCCGGTGGCGCGGTTGCTCTTCAAGAACTGCAAGGTCGGTCAGGAGATTATTCCAGATTTGTATGCGGCGGTGGCCGAAATCCTCGCATACGTCTACCGCACGCATCGGTACAAGTACTACACGCGCGGCCAACAGATGATGTCATGAGGCACTTTTTAGGCACAAAATGGTTAAAAACAGCCTTCTCCGGGCAGTCGCTGGCATCGGAAGTGCTGTGTTTTAGGCATCCAGCAAGGATGCGTATGGATTTTCAAACCATGGTCATGGAAACGTCATTGGGCTCCCGCCCGAAGGGAGGGCGTGCGCGCGCATGAATACGCCCGCTGCCCAGCCTGAATCGCGTTGGTCCGAGATCGGTCTTGTGGCTTTCGTGTTTGGCGTGTTGATGTGCATGATTTTGCCGATGCGGCCGTGGATGCTGGACATGATGCTCGCGTTGAGCATTTCATCGGGGTTGCTGGTGATGCTGGTCATCATTTACATCCGCGACCCTTCAGAGTTTACCAGTTTTCCCACGCTGCTACTGATTGTCACGCTCTTCAGATTGGGCCTGAATATTGCCACCACCCGATTGATTTTGGGCGAGGCGCAGGCAGGTCAGATTATTCAGAAATTCGGTGAAGTGGTGGTGCAGAATAATTATGTGGTGGGCTTTGTGGTCTTCATCATTCTCACGGTCATCAACTTTGTGGTCATCACCAAGGGCGCAGGCCGGATCGCGGAAGTGGCGGCGCGTTTTACGTTGGATGCGATGCCCGGCAAACAGATGGCGATTGATGCCGAGTTGAATGCCGGTTTGATCAAGGAGGATCAGGCGCGTAAACGGCGGGATGCTCTTTCCAAGGAAACGGATTTCTACGGCTCCATGGATGGTGCCAGCAAGTTTGTGCGCGGTGATGCAATTGCCGGTATTATTATCACGCTAGTGAATATCATTGGTGGTATCGGCATTGGTGTGTTGCAGCGCAACATGGAGGTATCGCAGGCTCTGCAGACCTACACCATCCTGAGTATTGGTGATGGACTGGTGTCACAAATCCCGGCGTTGGTGATCTCCACTGCTGCCGGTATTTTGGTGACCCGTTCAGCAGAAAAGGAAAGTCTCGGTGCCACGCTCACTCAGCAACTTTTTCTGCAGCCGAAAGTGCTGAAAGTATTGTCCTTTTCCATGTTGATGCTGGCGTTGTTCTCGCTGGTTACGAGCATCCTTCCCTGGTTTCCATTCCTGTGCATGGGCATGTTGTTTGGGTTCATGTATCGGCACTTTGAATCCCGTGGGATGCTGGTCGAACGCCCCGTGGGGCCGGATCAGGATAGCGGCGGGTCGCCTGAAGGCGGCGGTGATGGCGACGGAGATGGGCCCGAAGATGGCCGGCCCGGTGGTCCAGAGAAAATGGAGGAGCTTCTGCAACTCGATACCCTGCAAATTGAGCTGGGCTACGGCCTATTATCTCTGGCGGATCCTAAGAAGGGCGGGGATTTACTGGAACGGGTGACCGGCGTGCGCCGGACGTTTGTTCAGGAAATGGGTTTTATTATTCCAGCCGTGCGTTTGCGCGATAATCTCGAGCTGCAGCCCAACGAATACCGGTTTATTTTTCGCGGCCAATTGATTGCCACAGGCGAAGTGATGCCCGGTTATTGGCTGGCGATGAACACCAACAACAGCACCGAGGTCTTGCCCGGCGTGCAAACGACCGAGCCTGTGTTTGGCCTGCCGGCCACGTGGATCACCGATGTGGAACGCAAGAACGCGGAGCTGGCCGGTTACACGGTGGTGGACGCGGCCTCGGTGATGGTCACGCATTTTGGCGAGACGATTAAACGCACCTGCTACCAAATTCTAAGTCGTCAGGATGTGCAGGTGTTGCTGGACAATCTCAAGGATCAAAACCCCGCGCTGGTCAATGAGCTGGTGCCCAACCTACTCTCGGTGGGGCAGGTGCAGCGGGTGTTGCAAAATCTGCTGGCCGAGGGGGTTTCCATACGCAACCTCGTAGGGATTCTGGAGCGCGTGGCCGATTATGCGGCGGCGACCAAGAATCCCGACGAGCTCAGCGAACAGGCGCGCAAAGCGATTGGCTCACAGGTTGTCAAAGGGTATCAGGACGAAAATGGAAACCTGGCAGCCATCACGATCGATCCGTGGCTGGAGGAGGAACTGGTGAAAGGTATCCGTCCTTCGCAGACGGAGACCGTGTTGTTGATCGATCCGAAGATTGCCGAGCACCTATCCCATCACCTAAACCAGTTCATCCAACCCATGATCGCCGAGGGGCAGGCACCGGTGGTCGTATGTTCGTCCATGATTCGTGCTGGACTACGCCGGTTCTTTGCGGCGAAGTTCCCCGAGTTGGCGTTCCTTAGCTACGAGGAGTTGCCGCCTAAAATCGAGATCGTGCCTACCGGCGCGGTGCCCTCCCTTCAATAGGCGCGGGCGGTGCCGTCGGTTTTTGTTCCGCGCATGAACACCATCAAGATCATTGCCGATACCGCCCAGGAAGCCTTGGAACAGGTGCAGACACAGGTCGGCCCTGATGCGGTGATCCTCAATGTGCGCCCCGTGTACGCCGATGGCGTTAAGCGATTGTGGTCCAAAGCCCGTGTGGAAGTGCTCGCCACGGCCCCCGAGCCGCCGTCGGCTCAGGAAAATGTTCTCCAGCTTTTAACCGCCAAAGTGCATCAACTCGAAGGCGCCCTGCAGGGCACCGAACCCTCCCAACCGATTCCGCCCAATGTCATTCAGATGATTCAAAACGTGGGCGGCACGCAGGACGCGCCGGCGGCGCCCGCCTGCGTACAGGTATTGTTAGAAATGGGATTGCGGCCACAGCATGCAGACGTGTTGACCGCGCAATTGCAAAAGCATCTGGGTGGAACACGCCCGCGAAATCTGATTGAGGAAATGGAGCTGGCCCGCGAGGTTTTGGTAGAGCAATGGCACCGATTTGCCACACGCGCCGAACAACCCGGCCTGCCGGCCCGTGTATTGGTGGGGGCACCCGGCGTCGGCAAGAGCACGGCGTTGTGCAAATGGGTCACACAGGAAACATTCCTGCGCCAGCGTCCGGCGCGTTTGTGGCGCTTGGATGGCGCGCAGCCCAACACGGCGGAGTTTTTAAGCCTGCACGGCGAAATGATGCAGGTGCCCGTGGAACGGGTATGGACCGATTCACTGGATGTGCCGGAGGATACCCTGCGGTTTGTCGATCTGCCCGGTGTGCCAGCGACCGAAGCGGCGGTGGAAGAACTGGCCGCCCATCTGAAACCCCTTGGCCCGGCCGAAGTGCAGCTGGTGTTAAACAGCGCGTATGATCTGGAACTCTTGCTCGAACAGGCGCGCGTCTTCAGCACGTTGCCCTTGGCTGGCCTGATTTTCACGCACACCGATGAATCGGATGACTGGAGTAAACTCTGGAACGTGGCCTTGGCCGCAGAATTGCCGGTCACCTTTCGTTCTGGCGGCCAAGCGATGCCCGGCGGGTTTCAAGACGTATTGCCCGAGACCCTATTCGATCAGTGGGTTTCGACCGCCATTCAGGGGTAACTAAAGCAGGCCGGCTGGCTGTAATTGGCCGGCGAGGTGGCGCGTGGAAAGCTGGGCGCCGTGGTTGAAAAGGCAGTGGCTAATTTCCGCGAGCACACGATTCCAATCACCCGCACTCGGCTGGCGGAATAACCGCATGGAAGGGTACCACGGGCTGTCGGAACGATGCATGCGCCATCGCCAATCGGCCGCATTGGGCAGCAACGTCCAGGTCGGTTTGCCCATGGCTCCGGCGAGGTGAGCCACCGCGGTGTCCACCGTGATCACCAGATCCATTTGGCTGAGGTAACCGGCCGTGTCTTCAAAATCCATAATCGACTCGCGGAGGTCGTGCACATTGGGATGCCGCTGTAGCTCGGCCACTTCATTCGGCTTCGCGTTCATGTGTAGGGCGTAAAACTGGCAGTGCGGCGTGTCGAACAACCCTCGGAATTGATGGAGCGGTATGGATTTTTTATCCGCGATTTCGCTGTTGGGCGCGCTGGCCCACACGAAGCCCACGCGTTGCATGCTGGGCCGGTGGCCGTTGGGCAGTGGCTGGAGGGAGCGTTGCACGGGCTCCAGGTAGGCGGGGTTCTCCAGTTCGGATTCCTGATCCAAACCCATGAGGTGCGGCAGGCTCATGAGCGGAGCATGCACATCGTGAGCGGTTGCGGGTTCGTTGGTGCTCACCACACTGGCCAGCCCTAGCTGTTGGGAGAGCAGTCGTTTGAGCTGCGGCTGGCACTGGAGATGCACTTCCTCGGTGCGGCCCAGCATTTGGGCAAAGCGCACGAACATCAGCGTATCGCCAAAGCCTTGCTCACTATGGAGCAATAAGCGCCGACCGCGCAGGGGTTCGCCGCGCCATTCAGGGGTGGCGTAGGTGGGCTTGTTTTTTTGCCGGGCGGCCCAGCGGTGTTCATAATCGCGCCAGCCGCGGGAGTAATCGCCGAGCATCAGACAGGCCAATCCGTGGTTCCAGCGTAGTATAGGATGGTTGGGCTGATAATACATGGCTTTGCGATACTGGACGAGGGCTTCAGGCACGCGGTTTTGTTCCTCCAATAACCAGCCAAGATTGACGGCGGCCGGAATGGAATCGGGACAGAGGTCGAGTTCTTGCTCGAGGGCATCCTCGGCGGCCGTGGAGTTTCCGAGGAGTTTATGGGCATTGGCAAGCCCGAGGCGTAGGCCGGATTCCTGTGGACAGAGCTGGATTCCGGCTTCGAATTGTTCGAGCGCTTCGGTTGGATTTTGAAGCTGGAGTAGGGCGGAGCCGAGGTTGTAGCGGATGGCTGGGCCATCCTGCCCGAGGGCCAACAGGCGCTGATAGACGGCAACAGCCGAGCCGTGCGCTCCCTGTTTTTGGAAGTGCAGGCCTTGTTGCTGCAGTGCCTCGATTTCTGTGGAGGCGTTGCTGTAATTGCCTATGCCGTCTTGCATGATTGGCTATTCTCCGCTGTCCAAGAAGTGCTTCGGCAATATGAAAGGGAACTTTAGTTTTTTTTCAAAAAAATTACCGACCGTTTATAACGGTCGGTAATTTCAGTAATAATCTTAAAATCGAGACTATTCCAGCTCCACAGCAACATTAGGCTGTTCTTCGGCCTCCAGCTCAAAATCCGGCCGGCCAGCTTCGGCCATTTGAGCGAGTTTATAGATACGTTCGCCTGTTTGGATAAGTTGCCTGAGGGCGTTGGTTTTCTTATCCTTGAATGTCAGGGAGACCGAGGATGATTGTTTTCCATCCTTTAACATGGATCCACTCATGGTGATTTCGTCCAGACGGTTCAATTCGCCTAAGACCGTTTGGATCTCGGCTTCGTCAGGAGGAGCTATGCCACGAATGACTTTTACCAGGGGAGCAAAGCGGAAGAAGCCTCCAAAATCGTTTTTACTGATTAAGTCGCGATGATCTCCTTTGATCGGGTTTTCGTTTTTACCATTATTAATAGCATTTGCATGGTTACGGCTACACAGGAAGATGCCTTCCTCTGTTTGCGCAATTTGCATTCCGACCGTCGCAAGCATTGGGAGGAGTCCCTGAACCTGCGGATTGTTCATGATTTTGTTGAGGTTCTTGCGGTTCTCAACGGTCATGCCTAGCATCAACTGAGGCGAAGGTTGCGGGCCAAAATCGCCCTCTTCCATTTTTAGACCATCCCAAACGGCTAAGAAATCTCCCTTTGGTATTTCCATTAGCCCCTCCAAGGTGAGACCTATCATTGCCTCAGCCTGAGCGACCATCTCCTCTACACCCTCTTGTGCTAACAGTTCAGGAAGTACATGCTTATTCATCATTTCCCGCATTGGTTTCATATTCATGGCGAAACCCATAGCCATAATTGAATTATTCGGGATGAGGTCTACCAGTGCCTTGTCCAAGCCTCCTCTACTCAAATCTCCCTCAATCAGCTCTGTTTCATTGTATTCAACAGCAGCCATATCCATACGGCCCGCTTCAAAATTCATGGTCAGAGCGTAGGCAGCATTTTTACTAAGCTTCTCAGCAAGTCCGAACCCAAATTCTTCAGCTTCAGGTATAGAGGACATCAGACCCATAATCTGATCATATTCAATCCATGCAGACATATCAGCCTTGGCGCTGAGTAGGGAGATAAGACGTTCATCTTTGATCTTTGCCTTACGATTGATCGTCTTCTCCAGAAGATTGGCAATGTTCTGCATTTTCTTGGGATCACTGCTGCCCACGGCCACCATTGCCTTGGAAGTCCAACCGATGGTTGCGGGAGCACCCGGCATACTGAGTTGGGTGTAGCCTTCTTGTGCCGTCTTAATAAGCGGTAAGCCTGCTTTAGCCGTGATGAGATCGATTGCCTTGTCCAAGGCTTTGGCATCCTTGAGAGAAGTGATTAAGCCTCCGGTTACAGTAGGCTCACCAAATTCCTCGGCTGGAGCACCAAGTTTGATGAAGATATGTATTGGCTCGCCAAGATCAATGCCACTGGCCTCGGGATCATCAAGAATCTTAAGAGCGAGTTCATTGTCTACCATCTCGGCTTTTGCCATTTTAACGAGGTCAGACTGAAGGAATTCCTCATAACCGCCTTTTTTCAGCAAATCGCCGATGCGGACGGATATAATCGCGGTGGCGTCCTTTGGTAGATGGCGCGTGTTATTCGGTAGTTTTCCCTGGGCACTGGCCGAGCCTAGGCAAATATTTAAGGTGAGAATGGCGGCGACAAGCCAGCCCGATGGACTTGCGGTGTTTTGCATGCGTTGATTTTACGGCTGTGAATAACTTGCGCGAGATAATTTTTGAAAAAATCGCGTCATTATTTCCGAAGAGCTACACTGAGCCCTGTGAAGAAAGGGATCAAACTGCTGGTGCTTTTGGTGCTGGTCGGCTGTGGTAAGGATAAAACCGAGACCAGTCAGCCTCGGGAGAATTTCAACGCCAACGCCAGCGCTCGACCGGAGTTGAATGTTTTTGAAACCCCCGGTTTTTGGGAGCAGGTCAATGAGGTGATCACGCCCGATGGTAAGACCAACCGCACCACGGCGGTGAGCCACGCAACTTGGGGCCTCAAGGGACATCACTTGCTGATCGAATCCGAAGTGCGCGCCGGCGAAAACATGAAGCATAATCTGGTGGTAAAACACTTCAACGAACTGGCCCCCACCAACCAATACCAGAGCGTGTGGTTTCAGGATGATGGGCTCGTGCAGGGCTTTGCGGGAAATTGGCGGGCCAATCAGGGCCGGCTGGACTGGGGCCTAATTTTCCCGAGCGACATCCCGGGCTTGGAGTTCACCATGACCGAGACTTTTCCCAAGCTCACTGAGAAAATTTTTACCTATAACATTACCGAACGAGGACAAGCCATCAGCAACGGTCGTAGCACAGCGAATTTTCTTGGGGAAACTATAGATCAGCCGCCGCGAGCCTTTCCGCCCGTGCCGGAGATGGCGCGCCTCGGCCAGGCCGGGGTGTGGGAGGAGTTGCAAACCATCAAGCACGCCAGCGGGGATGTGAAACTCAGAGGGCAAAGCCGCATGCGCTGGACACTCAGTGGCCGGTGTATCATCAACGAAGGCGTGGTCTACACCGAAAACAGGCCGGAATATTTCTTATGGGTAAAAACCTGGGATGCGGTGGAAAAGCATTACCGTTATGCATACTTCTTTGAAGATGGTCCCGTGCACCATTTCGTGGGCCAATGGAATCCCCAGGCCAAATCCATCCACTGGCAATCGATACAGCCTCCGGGGGCCATTGAGATTCGGGAGTTTGTCAAACAACGCGGCGAAAGGAGCTGGACCTTTACCGTCATGGACGGCTCCAACCGCAACTCTGGGAGCGGCACGAGTAAATTTATTTCCAAGTAACTGCTGGCGCTTAATCCGCTTCGGCAAAGGCCTCGCGCAGGATGGAAACGGCGGTGGGCAGAGTGTTCGCTAGTTTATCCAGCCGGTTTTGCACCTCACGCGCTGCCTGTTCCTGACCACGCTCAAGTAGCCGGCGATACCAGTTAACAAATGCGGTGCTCACCGTCTCTTCATTGGCTGGGTCGGAAAGCGTTTCCGGTTTCCCGGTCAGCACGTTGCACATGATTTGCCCCGCTTCATTTAACGGGTGATGCGGTTGCGTGGCGTCCGTGAAATACGGCAACGCTTCAGTGAATTGCCCGGCGGAGAGCAGGGCAATCCCGCGTTGCTTGCGAATCTCCGGATGGGTGAGATCCTCCTGGATGGCGCAATCGGTCCAGCGTAAGGCGATATCCGTATCGGTTAGATGCCCGTTGACAATCTGGCTGCCTAACGACCAAAGCGTTACGTTCATCGTTCCCAATTGAATTGCTTCGTGAAGCAATTCAATGGCAGCCTCCGGCCGATCCTCCTGCGTGAGCAGTCGGGCAAAATCGTGCCTGACGCCCGCATGGTCCGGTTTCAAATCCAATGCGGCCCGGTATTGTTCCAGTGCCTCGCCCGGTTGGTTTTGTTTGGCCAAACAATCCGCCAGCAAATGGTGCGGGGCCGCACCAGTGGAGCCCGGGAACGGCGCGCAATAAGTTTGCTCGTCCAGCTTGGCAATGCATTCGCGCAGGGGATTCACAGCGTCCTCCACTCGACCACTCTTGAAGAGTGCCAGAGCATACATGAATAAGATGGAGCTGGTGGGGCCGCAATCCTTGGCCAACGGGCTTTCGGCAACCTCGATGAGTTCCTCGTGCATTTCCGATTGCAACAGTAGATTAGAAAACACACTCAGCAATCGCTCTCGCACCTCCGGCGAAATACCGTCGGGCGGATATTCAGAAACGATCTGAAATGCCTGTCGGTTGGTCTCCAAAGCCTTTTCCACATCACCACGATTGTAGAGATCCAAGGCGTAGCTCATGAGCAACGTGGGTTCCTGAGGCGAATCTTCCAGAGCGCGTTCCAACAGCGTGATATTTCGCTCAATCTTATTGCGGCTGGTCTTGATGTCCTGGGCATATCCGTAGTGATCCAGAGCCGTTTTTCCGAAGCCCGTTTTCATCTGCCAATCCTTCGCCCGCACCTCGGTGGAGGAGAATATTTGTTCGTGAATGATGCCCACAAAATGGAGGCCTGGCGCGTTACGCACAAGGCGGGGAATGTAATGCCACGCATCGGCCATGGGCTGGTAGCCGCCATTGGGGCTCGGCTCGAGATGCACGCACCGAATGCGGCAGCCCATGAGGTTGGACGTGGCCATATCCTGTCGGAGCCCATTCAGGCCCTCGGCAGTGAGTACCTCGTCCGCATCCAACACCAGCACCCAATCGCCTCGAGCATGCTCGAGCGCGAAATTGCGGGCGGCGGCGAAATCATCGCACCAATCGAAATGATGCACTTCAGCCCCGTGTGCCTTGGCGATTTGCACCGTGCGATCGGTGGAGCCGGTGTCCACCACCACTATCTGATGCGCCACGCCATCAAGGGCGGATAGGCATTGATCGAGGAATTGCTCCTCGTTTTTCACGATCATGCTGACGCTCAGACGGGGTTCCTCGGCAAGCTTTGGAAGGGCCGGCCAATCGAGGGAGGAAGTGGTGAGGTCGGTTTTTTGCTGCAGCGACTGCAAGGCTTGTTGGGCCACCTCCCATTGAGGCGTGAGATTGACTAGCCGCTCTAGACAAGCCAAGGCCTGTTGTTCATCTTCGGCATCCAAGGCGATCTCCGCTAAATGCAGATAAGCTTCCGGATGAAAAGCGCGTAATTCGATCGCCTCCACGGTGGCGGTCCAAGCCTCCAAACGACGGCCTTGGCCTAGGAGCATCTGGGCATGAGCGAGATTGCCCACGGAGGCTGCTCCGGGGATTTCGAGATCCGGCCTAGCGATAACTTCACTTTGGGATTCGGGCTCGATGGTCTCCGTTGTTTCTTCGGTCGGAGTTTCTGACGAGAGCGCCTTGAGGTTTTCAGCGGCGATGTCGTTATAGGGATCGAGCTCGAGCGCGCGCTTGAAACAGTCCCGGGCTGTCTCCGAATCCTGTTCGTGATGAAAGCTGACACCCAAGGCGAGAATTACCTCAATATCTTCAGGCAAAAGCTCTGCCAGTTGTACATAAAGTTTGGCCGCCTCCGCGTAGTTTTCTGATTTGAAATTGGCTGAGGCTAACAGCTTGAGTGCCTGAGGGTTATCCGGCTGGGCTTTCAAAACGAATTCCAAATGGGTTTCGAACAGTTCGAAATTCTCAACCACAAACGCCGCGCCCGCGACTTGCAAATGGTTTTCTGGATTCTCGGGCTGCAACTCCACCTTGCGCTGAAAGGCCGCCAAGGCAGCTTCGGACCGACCGGTTTGATAATGGAAATTGCCCAAGGCATTCAACAATTCCAAGTCATCTGGATGATGGACCAACCCTTGGGTCAATTGCTCTACGGCACCGGGTAGATCATCAGTTTGGAGGCAATGCTCGATGGATTTGAGAATATTCTGGACCGTCGGAAGGGGCTCTTCGGTGCTGGCCTCTTCCTCTGCAATGGGTTCCGCTGGCTCTGAGGGCTCGACCCATTCGGTAATGCCCAAGGCTTCCAGATTGGAGATCGCCATTTCGTTTTCCGGATCGAGCATTAACACGCGTTGGAAAGTTTCCACCGCCGCATTCTGCTCACCACCTATGGTCAGGCATTTGCCGAGGGCCAGTAGGTTTTTAGGATTGTCCGGTTCCAATTCCACCAGCTTGGAAAAAAGCCGGCCGGCATCAAGAAAACGATCCGCTTCCAAATTCACCTTGCCGAGGAAATGGAGCAGTTCGGGATTCTCCGGTTCAATTTCCATTGCCAGACCCAGAGCGCTTTCGAATTCCTCCAAACGATCCAGTTCATAACAGGTCATGGCCAACCGTGTGTAAGCGTTGGCATCCGAAGGGGCGAGCTCGATCAAATGCCGAAATTGATTCCGGGCTTCCTCAAAATCCTGTAGATTAAACAAAAGAGCTCCGTAGCCTTCGACCAACGCGGCATCCTGAGGATCGGCCAGCACCGCTTGTTTCAATTCCTCAAGAGCAGCCGTGGAGTTTCCTGCCTGCAAAAAGAAATCCGCCTTTTCCAATGCCGACTCTGCCGCCGGGGCGGGAGTAGCCGATGTTTCACTGGACTCGTTCTCTTCAGTTTCCATGTTGTTTTCCTGTTGAGCAAAGGCGGTCCGGACAGCTTTCAGATTGTCTTTGGCCAAATCATCTTCTGCATTGAACTCCAGCAGCTGTTCATAGGTGTTTTCCGACCGCGCTAGGTCGCCGATTTTGAATTGGCAATAAGCCAAGCCGTGCAGGGATTGCACAGAGATACCATGCCGTTCAGCGATCTGTTCGTATTTCTGGCTGGCTGCTTCATAACGACCTTCGGCGACATCCAGATCCGCGGTTAGACGAAGTGCATCGGCATGGGCGGGATCCAAGGCCAGAGCCTGTTGCAATGCCGCCGCACAGGTATCGGCATCTCCATCGTGATAGGAGGCAATGGCGTGGTGAATGTGGTCCTCCACATTTTCGGGTTGTGCATTGGTGAGTTCTTCGAAAAGCATGCGCGACCAAGTATAGCGGCCGGCCAAAAATAATTGCGTACCCAAAGCACGCACAATTATTGGGTGACGATTGGTGAGTTGGAGGGCTTCGTTTAACGGGGCAATTGCGCCAACGTGGTCGTCTTGGGAGTAGCAAGCATCGGCCTGCTGTAGCAGGGCATCGAGCGGACTGGGGGTAGCGTTATCCTGGCTCATATTCGTTCCTTCATTTCTAAGCACAACTTGATGTCCCCAGAGCAGCAAATAGCGGGCCAAGTTTTGTTTTCATTAAAAAACTTAAAAAAACAGTTAAAAATAATAAATCGGAGGTTTGTTTTTAAGAAATCTAGATTCTTAATGATTTATTTTCATTTTTACAGTTAGTCAGTGGCTACTGGTCTGGGAGCGTTTAGGTCGTGCAGGGCCCAGTTTATCCGGGTAAAAAGGAAGTCCTGCACCAAGCAACCTTGCGGAGAGGGCGGCGCGCACGCCTGAGCCGCCTTCAGCTAGGTCGTCCAGCTTGATATCCATTTTGCAGGCTGTGGCTAGAAGACCTTGGACCCTGCCTCTATAGCTTCGATGATGTGAGAGTGGGTTTAGCAGGGAGGCTGTAAAAGAGAGCCGGCCGGAGGTTTGTGAAAACCTGCCGACCGGCACTTAACCCAACACAATTAACAACTGGCTTCCCGATTCGGCTTAATCCATTTACCGGGTAAGGGAATACCGTCTTGAATCACTTATTGTCGCAGTAACTGTAATGCTGCATTAGGCAGATTATTGGCCTGCGTAAGCATCTGCGTGCCAGATTGCACCAGAATCTGGTAGCGGGCGTAGTTGGTGGCTTCGGTAGCAATATCAACGTCCGCCACGCGACTGATGGCTGACTGCAGATTCTCTTTGGTGATATTCAACTGATCGTTCGTGAAGTTCAAGCGAGACTGCACAGCACCCAACTGGGCGCGGTCAATCGCGATTTGGCTAATAGCTTCCTTTACTCTGGTCAGTGCCTGACCCGCAAATGAAGAAGTGGTAAGTTTGACGGCACTGGTAACGGCTAAACTATAAGCTCCGCCAGTTGTTCCTGCGCCTAAGTCGATTGGTGGCATCGCAAAAGTATTGCCTTCAGAATCGACGGTCACATTAAGGGTAGTCGCACCGAACATGGATACAGCGTTGTAATCTTTGGTTCGTGTATTATCCACGTAATCCTGTAACTGCTGAAATTCTTTTTGATAAAGATTTAAATC
>PVBE012850112.1_pt1 | contig 33079 bp, 34 predicted proteins | sample 1631181 | NCBI WGS metagenome assembly PVBE01 (sample SAMN08397723, study PRJNA350692) | Marine metagenome, whole genome shotgun sequencing project. | isolation source: water | place: Pacific Ocean | collected 2012-04
AAATCATTATTATTTATTTGATCTAAACTTTTTAGCACACCTTTTGAACTATGATCTTTTGATACTATTACATCTTCGGGCAATACAAGATTGCAGTTATTTTTTTTAGATTCTTGAATTATATTTTCTATCAAGTTTTCTTGATTTTTTTCGAATATAGATTGACCGATGTTGTAACCCTTATGTTTTATAAAAATATTTGCCATAGCACCAACAATGACGATATTTTGCATTTTTTTTATAAGATTAATTATGATACCTGATTTAGTAGAAATTTTTGAACCTCCTATGATGCAAGTTTTTGGTTTTTTTGCATTGCCTGTTAACATTTTTATTGCATTTACTTCTTTAACCAACTGTTTGCCTGCAAAGGAATTAATGTGTTTTGTTATTTCACAAACAGAAGCATGAGCTCTATGAGAACATGGAAACGCTTCATTTATATACATGTCACCAATTTTTGAAAGCTCTTTAGCAAAATATACTGAGTTTAACTCTTCTTCTTTATGAAAACGTATGTTTTCCAAGAGCATAATTTTCCCATTAGGAATTTTTTTTGAATATTGAATTACTAATGAACCAATACTTTCATTTAAAAACACTACGTCTTGATTAACATAATAAGATAATTTTTTTGCAATTGGCTCTAGAGTTAATTCAGGAACGATTTTTCCCTCGGGTCTTCCGAGATGTGCAATAATTATTATTTTTGCTTTTTTATTTATTAGAAATTTTATAGTCGGTAAAACTTTTTCAATTCTGGAATTCTCTGTTATAGATCCATCATTTATTGGAACATTAAAATCAACTCTTAATAAAACCCTCTTTCCTTCTATATTTAGATTTTCATCTAATTGATTTATTTTAACCATGGTGCATTAAATCTTGCCGAAATAATTTGCCAAATCACACATTCTAGATGCAAAACCCCACTCATTATCGTACCAAGCAGAAACTTTTGCCATTTTATTTGCTACAACTTTTGTTAATGAAAGGTCCACTATGGCAGAATGAGGGTTATGATTAAAATCTGAAGAAACAAGTGGCTCATTGTTTGTATCTAAAATATTTTTTAGTTTTGATTTTGAAGCGTTCAAAAAGGAATTATTTATTTCTTCAGTTGTTAAATTTTTTGATGACGAAAATACAAATTCTACTAGTGATACATTAGGTGTCGGCACTCTAATTGAGATTCCTTCCACCTTACCTCTTAAGTCAGGAATAATATCGCCAAGAGATTTTGTAGCGCCAGTCGTAGTTGGTATCATTGAATTAGGAGCGCCTCTCGCTCTTCTTAAATCTTTATGGGAATTATCTAATAATCTTTGATCAGTCGTATATGAGTGAATTGTAGTCATAAAACCTCTTTCAATGCCAAAACTATCATTCAGTACTTGAGCTACTGGAGCCAAGCAATTTGTAGTACAAGAAGCTGCAGAAATTACTTGTTCGCTAGATTTCAAGCTTTTTTCATTTACTCCAAAAACAACATTTGTAGCACCTTTACAAGGAGCCGAAACGATAACTTTTTTGGCACCTGATTTAATATGTTGAGCTGATTTTTCTTTTGTGTTGAATTTACCTGTACATTCTAAAACAACATCTACTTTATATTTTTTCCAATCAATTTTTGAAATTTCCATTTCATGAATCATGTTTATTTTTTTTTCATTAATTTCAATTGATTTTTCAGAATGATTTATTTTAGGTCTAAATTTTCCATGCACAGTATCATGTTTTAGTAAAAAACTACTTACCTCAGTATTGCCTCTATTATTAATAGCCACGACTTCAAATTCTTTTATATTATTTTCAATAATGGCTCTTAGAATCATTCTTCCAATTCTACCAAATCCGTTTATACCGATTTTTAAAGTCATAATTATTTACCTAACATTTTCTTAGCAGTTTTAACAATATTATCGCTAGTTAAATTAAAATATTCATATATTTTTTTATAAGGTGCGCTTTTTCCAAAAGATTTTATTCCTAAAGAAATTCCATCAGGACCAACGTATTTTTCCCACCCATAAATACTACTAGCTTCAATTGAAATTTTTATTGAATTCTTGTCAATAATTTTTTCCTTGTATTCTTTTGATTGTTTATCAAATAATTCTTGGCAAGGCATAGAAATTACTTTTGAATTTATGTTGATCTCTTGCAACTTATTTAATGCTTCAATAGCAATTTGAACTTCAGAACCAGAAGCAATTAATGTAACTTCAGGATTAAGATTAGTTTTTTTAAGTTCGTAACCTCCCAGGCTGCTCATATTTTTTTTTGTGAGCGTTTCAGTGACAGACGGAAGTCTTTGTCTTGATAGGGCTATCACGCTGGGATTAGTACTACTTTTTAGGGCAATTTCCCAACATTCAAGTGTCTCAATTGTGTCTGCTGGTCTAAATACATTCAAGTTTGGTATTGTTCTTAAGTGAATCAAATGTTCAATTGGTTGGTGAGTTGGCCCATCTTCACCCAATCCAATAGAATCATGAGAAAATATATATATAACTCTTAAACCCATAAAAGCTGACAATCTTAGTGACGGTTTACAATAATCTAAAAAAACTAAAAAAGTTCCACCATACGGGAGAATGCCTCCGTGAAGAGCCATGCCATTCATAATTCCAGCCATGGCATGTTCCCGTACTCCATAATGAATATAATTTCCTTTAAAATTTGAAGGTTTGATAATTATAGAATATTTAGTTTTTGTATTGTTTGATCCACTTAAATCGGCGGAACCTCCAACCAATTCTGGTAAATTCTTTGTGATAGCTTCTAAAACAGAAGCGGAAGATTGTCTTGAAGCTACATTTTGTTTTAAATTAAAAAATTTTCTTTTTTCTTTGTCTATAATTTTGTTGAGATTTTTTGGTAATTTTGTATTAATTTGTCTAGAAAATTCATCCTTTACTTTCTTACTTTTATTGTTGTAAATAATATTCCATTTTTTTTCTTGTAAATCTCCTCTTTTTCCAATTTTTCTCCATTCATTTAGTATTTCTTTTGGAATTTCAAAAGGCTTATATTTCCATTTTAACCTTTTTCTAACCAATACAACTTCTTCATTACCAAGTGCAGCTCCATGAGAAGATGCTTTGCCAGATTTATTAGGAGAACCATATCCAATAATGGTTTTACAGGAAATTAAACTTGGTTTTTTTGATTTTAAGGTTTTTTTAATTGCTTTTGATATTTGTTTTTCGTTATGACCATTAACTTCTTGGAAATTCCATCCATAACTTTCAAATCTTTTTTTGTAATTATCAGATACTGTCAGTTTTGTTGAACCATCAATAGATACTTTGTTATTATCAAAAAAAACAACAAGGTTTTTTAATTTTAAATGCCCAGCTAGACTCATGGCTTCATGGCTTATGCCTTCCATGAAATCGCCATCACTGGCAATAACATATGTTTTGTGGTTAATTAAGCCAGAACCAAATCGTTTTTTCATTATTTCTTCTGCAATGGCCATACCAATAGCATTTGACAAACCTTGGCCCAGAGGTCCTGTGGTAGTTTCTATTCCAGATTTTTTTTTATATTCTGGATGACCTGCACAAATAGATTCTAATTGTCTGAAATTTTGAATGTCTTTTATGGAGATACTTTTGTATCCCGTCAAATAAAGTAAGGAATATAAAAGCATTGAACCATGGCCTGCTGAGAGCACAAACCGATCTCTATTTATCCAATCAGGATTTTTTGGATTAAACCTTAGGTAGTATCTAAATAAAACTGTAGCTACATCCGCCATGCCCATTGGTAAACCAGGATGACCAGAGTTAGCTTTTTGAACAGCATCAACTGATAGAAATCTTATTGCATTTGCTAAATCTTTGAAGATTGGACTCACTATAAAACCTATATAGACTCGAACGCACCAAATCAATAATATGATTTTTGGATAAATCAAATGAAAAATTATGAAGAAAAAGAAAAAAAATTGGATAATGTTCTAAAAAGATTAAATTCAATGTCGAATAAAGTTATACAGATGAATAATGATATTAATTCACTCAAATTAGAGAAAAATCAATTATTAGGGGAAAAAGAAGAATCAGAAAGAAATTTTCATTTACTTTCACAACAACATCAAGAGTTAAAATCAGAGCTAGAAAAAATCAATAAAGATGTCAGATATAAGTTTGGTAATCAAAATAATTTTAGTCAAAAAATTGATGAACTTAACCAAGAAACTGAAACTCTCATAGAAGAGATTGAGAAATGGCAAACGTAAACATAAAATTTAATAATAAAGATTATTTGTTGTCCTGTGATGAAGGTCAGGAAGAGAACCTTGAAGAATTAACAAATCACCTAGACTTAAAATATACTGAACTTAAAAAAAACCTTGGAAATATTGGAGAAAATAAACTTCTTCTAATAACTGCAATTAAGATGGTTGATGATTATTTTGATTTGTTTAAAAAGGTGAAAAGTAGCAAAAATGATTTTCAAGAATTATCTAATAAATTTAAAGAACTAAAAACTTTGGCAATAAATTATAAAGATGAAAAAGAATTAGAGATTGAAAAACTAAAGAATGAGATAAATGAATTTAAATTGAAAGTCGAAAAGAGCAGTAGTTCATATGAAAAAATTTTAGACAAAACAATAATATGTATAGAAAAATTTATTAATAATACTGAAGTTGAGTTAGAAAAAAATGTAGAATAAATGAGATATGATAAATCTTTCTTAAGAAAAAAATCTCTCTTACTAAGAAAAAAAAAATATTTAACAGTTAAGAAGTTTAATTATAATCTAATATTTGGATTAATAAGAAAACATTTTCATAGAAAAAAAATTACTATTGGAGGCTACTATCCATCAAACTATGAAGTAAATATTCTAAAATTTCTCGAAGAAGCTTCAAAACAAAAATTTAAAATTACATTGCCAGTTATTAAAGCATCAAATAAAATGTCTTTTCAACCATGGATTTTCAAAGAACCGCTCTATGTTAATCAATTTGGTATACTAGAACCAAAAAATTCAAAAAAAAAAATTATTCCAGATATAATTATGGTTCCTCTTGTAGCCTTCGACAATCGTTTAAACCGTATTGGTTACGGAAAAGGGTATTATGATAGAAGTTTAAGAAAAATTAATAAAATAAAAAAAAATGCAATTTCTTTGGGAATAGCCTATTCGTTTCAAAGGTGTAAAAAAATACCCGTAAATAATCATGACTTTAAATTAGATTATGTTTTTACAGAAAAAGGAATTATAAAGTCAAAATAATCAACTATGAACATTTTGATACTTGGCGATGTTGTGGGACCTTCAGGAAGAGAAGTTTTGATTAAACAGCTACCTAACTTAATTGAAAAAAAAAAATTAGATTTTGTAATTGTAAATGGAGAGAATGCTGCAGATCCTGGAGTTGGAATAACTAAAAAAAATACTGAAGAATTTTTTGCCGTTGGAATTGATGTAATTACAACAGGCAACCATGTTTGGGATCAAAAAGAAACAATGGATTTTATTACTTCAGAGAAAAGATTATTAAGACCTGAAAATTTAGCTAAAGGATCACCAGGTGTAGGGATTGGTATTTTTAACTCAAAAAATAATAAAAAAGTTGCGGTAATAAATTTAATGGGAAATATTTTTATGAAGAAATGTGAGGATGTTTTTGAGGCAGCAAAAAAATTTATTCAAATGATAAAATTAAAAAGAGATGCAGATTTTATAGTTGTTGATTTACACGGTGAAATTACTAGTGAAAAAATGGCTATGGGATACTTGTTTGATGGTAAAGCTACTATGGTTGTTGGTACTCATACTCATGTTCCTACTTCGGATCATAGGATTATGGAAAAGGGAACAGCATATCAAACAGATATAGGAATGTGTGGAGATTATAATTCTGTTATTGGAATGAACAGGGATAATTCTTTAAAAAGATTTTTTAAAGATCCTTTGGCAATCAAACATTATCCCGCACTTGGCAAAGCAACTATCTCAGGTTTAATGGTAAAGGCTGACAACGAAACAGGTTTAGCTAAAAAAGTTGAACCTATAATTGTTGGTGGCGTCTTAGAAAGCAGAATATAATTTATGGCAGGTCATTCACATTGGGCCGGTATAAAACATAGAAAAGGACGAATTGATAAACTACGTTCTAAAATTTTTTCTAAATTTTCAAAAGAAATTACTGTGGCGGCCAAATTGGGATCAAAAGATCCTGATACAAATCCAAGATTAAGATCTGCAATACAAGCTGCCAGAGCAGCAAATATGCCTAAAGATAATATTGAAAGAGCTATAAGTAAATCAGAGTTAAATAAAAATTTAAATTATAATAGCCTTGTATACGAAGGATTTGGACCTGAAAAAATAGCAATTATGATCGAAGCTTTGACAGATAATAAAAATAGAACAGCCTCAAACATCAGAACAATATTTCAAAAATTTGGAGGGAACCTTGGAGAGTCTGGTGTGGTTTCACATCAATTTAAACAGGTGGGAGTTATTAGAATTGATAAAAAAAAAATTTCAGATAATGATATTTTAGAATTAGCAATTAACGGAGGAGCTGAAGATTGTACATCTAATGATTCACATCATGAAGTGATTACTGCAAAGAATAATTTTTATAAAGTTAAACTTGAAATAGAGAAAAAAATTAAAGAATTCATTTCAACAGGAGTTGAATGGCTGCCTATAAATAAAATTTCATTAGATAAAGAAAAAACTAAGTCTGTAATAAGTTTTTTGGAGACACTGAAAGATGATGAAGATGTTCAGCATGTATATGCAAATTTAGAAATCGATAACAATTTTACTGAGAAAATTTAAACATGATAATTTTTGGAATAGATCCTGGGGTGAGTGGTGCCATTAGCATTTTAGAAAATAAAAAAGTTATTGAGGTTTTTGATATGCCTACAATGATAGATGGAAAGAAAAATAAAAAACAAGTAAATGGATCCCAAGTAACTAATATTATTAAGGAAAGATTAAATAAAGATAAGGAAATTATTGTTGTTGTTGAACATGTTAATGCAATGCCGGGACAAGGAGTGACCAGCATGTTTAATTTCGGTCAGTCTTTTGGTGTAATCAAGGGCATCTGTTCAGCTTTAAGTTTACCTATATATTTTGTTAGACCGACTAAATGGAAAAAATATTTTAATTTAATTAAGACCAATAAAGACGCAAGCAGAACAAAAGTAATTGAAGTTTATCCAGAAATATCAAGTAAACTTTCCAGGAAAAAAGACTCAAATAAAGCTGATGCAATTTTAATTGCTCGATATTTCAATGATACTCATATTTAATTTTTAAGCATAAAAATTAAAATTGGCTTGTAAATTTAACAATTATAATGTCAAATTCATGACACATTTAAGTGCAAATTAATACTAATGGAACAAGACGTTGTCACACAAGTTGTTGGATTAGGAGGATCAACTGATTTTTCTATAATGCAACTTTTTATAAGAGCAGATTTTATAGTAAAAAGTGTCATCATTATTTTAATTGCTTCATCAGTTTACTCTTGGGCTTTAATTTTTGAAAAATATAGACTGTTTAAAAGAATAGAAAAAAGTACTAGCAATTTTGAAGAAAAATTTTGGAAATCTAAATCTGCAGAAAATTTTTATAACAGTCTTTCAAATAGAGAAAAAGATCCACTAGCAAATATATTTCAATCAGCAATGGTTGAATTATTAAAAACAAAAACTAAATCATCTTCAGTTCAATCTGTTCGAGTAAGTAGAGTCCTTGAAATTTCAGGAGACAAGGAAATAAAATTGATTGAGAAACATTTTACTTTTTTAGCCACGGTAGGTTCGACAGCTCCTTTTATTGGTTTATTTGGAACAGTTTGGGGGATAATGAATTCATTTCAGTCAATTGCCATTTCAAGAAATACTAGTCTAGCAATAGTAGCTCCTGGAATCGCTGAAGCACTTTTTGCAACAGCGTTGGGATTGCTTGCTGCCATACCTGCCGTAGTTGCTTACAATAAGTTTACGAGCGATTCTAGAAAATACAGCGGACGTATAGAAAATTTTTCTAAAAGATTTATATCAATTATTTAAATTAAAATTATGGCCTTTCAATTAAATCGTTCATCCAAAGGACCAATGAGCGAGATTAATGTTACACCTTTTGTTGACGTAATGCTGGTTCTACTTATAATTTTTATGGTTACAGCCCCTCTACTAACAGTAGGTGTACAAGTAGATTTGCCTGAATCAGCAGCTGACTCCTTGTCTGATGACCAAGAACCTTTAACACTATCAATTAATTCTAAAGGTGAAGTTTTTATACAAGAGCATCAGGTTGTGTTTGAAAAAATAATACCGAAAATTTTAGCTATTTCAAATAATAGAACTGACACTAGAATATATGTTAGGGGAGACAAAACAATCAATTACGGAAGGGTATTGGAAGTTATGGGCATGTTGTCTGGAGCTGGCTTTTCAAAGGTTGCATTAATATCTGAGCCATATAAAAATTGATATGACTAGAAGTATATTTTTGTCTTTAGTCTTTCATGCGGCTATGATTGTTTTAACGGCTTTAAGTTTGCCATTGATGATAAGGACACCAATTGATTTACCTCCAATCATATCTGTTGAATTAATTCAAATTTCTGACAAGACCAACATTCCTTTTGCACCCAAGGCCAGAAAAATTCTAAAAAAGATTAAAAAAAAAGAAAAAAGAGTAGTTTCGGAACAAGCTCCTCCGGCTGAAAAAAAAAAGGAAAAACCTGAAAGGATACCTTTACCAGAGGATTTGAATAAAGAAAAAAAAAAATTAGTTAAAAAAAAACAAAATCCTGAAGAAATTAAAGAACAAATTAGACAGGTATCAGAATTCGAAAAAAAAGAACTTTTTGATCCCAATCAAATAGCAGCTCTTATCGATAAATCTAAGGAAGAGTCAGCTGAAACTTTAAAGAAAAATAAAAAACTTACACAAAGCAATGTTGAGACTTCATTTGTATCTTCGCTAACTTTAAGTGAAGAAGATGCTTTAAAAGCTCAAATTTTTGGGTGTTGGAGTTTACCTTTGGGTTTGCCTTATCAAGAAAATTTGCTAGTAAGAATTAAATTATGGTTGAAACCGGATGGCAGTATTTTAAAGTCAGTAATATTAGATCATGCTCGTATGAATATACCAGGTCAAGAATTTTACAAAGTATTAGCTGAAAGTGCTCTTAGAGCTGTTAGAATTTGTCAACCTTTAAGAGTTCCACCAACTGGCTATGATAGATGGAAAGAATTACAATTAAATTTTAATGCCAACGAAATGTTGAAAGGTTGATGTGAAAAAATTAATTTTATTTATTTTTTCTTTTTTTCTTTTTGCTAATCCTGCCATAGCATTAATTGAAGTTGATATAACAAGAGGAAATCTTGAACCTTTGCCGATAGCTATTTCACCCCTTTATGTTGAGCCAGGTTCAAAAGATATAAAACAGGGTGATGAGATTATCAGTAATATTGGAGAGAAAATTTCAAGAGTAATTGAGATAAATTTTAAAAGATCAGGTTTGTTTAATCCTTTAAAAAAAGATTCTTTTGTTCAAAATCCAGATATAGCTCATATTAAACCTAGATTTGAAGATTGGAGACTAATAAAAGCTCAAGCTCTTGTAACTGGAAAAGTGATAATTTTAGAGGATAAGTTAAGAGTTGAATTTAGGTTATGGGATGTTGTTGCTGCAAAAGAAATGATAGCTTTAGCTTTTAGTACCACACCAGATAATTGGAGAAGAGTAGCACATATAATTTCAGATAAAATTTATCAAAGATTAACAGGAGAAGAAGGTTATTTTGATACACGTATTATTTATGTTTCTGAAACTGGCAAAAAAGCGCAAAGGTACAAAAAACTTGCGATTATGGATCAAGATGGTGCGAATGTAAAATATTTAACTTTGGGAAACGAATTGGTATTAACACCGAGATTTAGTCCAACAAATCAACTCGTAACATATTTATCATATTTTAGAAATTTACCCAGAGTATATTTGCTTGATATTGAAACCGGAATTCAAGAAGTTGTTGGAGATTTTCCCGGCATGACTTTTGCTCCAAGATTTTCGCCAGATGGAAAAAAAATCATAATGAGTTTTGCTCAGGATGGAAATTCTGATATTTATACGATGAATTTAGAGACAAGAGTAGTTGAAAGAATTACCGAACATTCTTCTATTGACACCTCGCCCTCATATTCACCTGATGGAAAATATATCTGCTTTAATTCTGACAGAAGCGGTTTACAACAAATTTATGTCATGAGAAGTGATGGTTCAAATGTAAAAAGAATAACTTTTGGAAAAGGTTTGTACGGAACCCCCGTTTGGTCACCTAGAGGCGATCTCATTGCATTTACAAAAGTTTATAGAGGAAATTTTTATATTGGGGTAATGAGACCCGATGGAGAAGGGGAAAGATTATTAACTGAAAACTTTTATCAAGAAGCACCTTCATGGTCACCAAATGGTAGGGTATTAATATTTTACAGAGAAACCAAATCGGATTCAGAAGGAAAAGGTTTTTCTGCCAAGCTTTGGTCGATTGATTTGACAGGTTATAATGAAAAACTTATAGAGACCGAAACAGATGGGTCGGACCCATCATGGTCCACTTTATTGTCAAAGTAGGCCTTTTTTTGAAGAAATTTCACTTGCAACTTGAATACTATTTTGAAATATTAACTAAGTTAAGAATAAAAACGGGAGTTTAAATGAGCTTTAGCATGAATTTAAAAAGAATTTTGATGGTTGCGCTGGCGAGTTTGGCGTTAACAGCCTGCGCTACTTCGGTAAAAAAACAACCAGGTCAAATACAAGGAGACGTGTACACAGGTACGGACACGGTTGTATATTTAGCAACTGGAGTTCCTGATAGAGTTTTCTTTGCTACAAACAAATCAACATTGACCACAGCATCAAGAGATACGTTAAGAAAACAGGCTGCATGGATGAGAAAAAATAGTACATTAAATTTTACAATTGAAGGTCATGCAGACGAAAGAGGAACTAGAGAATATAACTTAGCTTTAGGTGAGCGTAGAGCAAATGCAGCTAAGGACTATTTAATGACTTATGGAGTCAGTCAGAATAGATTAACAGTAATTAGCTATGGAAAAGAAAGACCTGTTAACTCAGGCTCAAATCCATTGGCTTGGTCTCAAAATAGAAGATCTGTAACAGTTAAAGCAAACTAGTTTAGTTTAATAACAAATTTTTAAAAAAGACCCTCACATGTAATTTTGAGGGTCTTTTTTTTGCCATTATTTTCCTTAAGTATCAAAATGAATTATGCATAAAAATATAGTTTTCTTAACTAAAGTGCTTTTGGTTTTGGCTCTTTTTAGTTTTAATTCATACAATATTTATGCAGAAGAAGAAGATACAGAGTCAATTTTGCAACAATTGCAAGTTTTACAAAATGATATCAAAACTCTAGAAAAAGCAGTTTATAGTCAAGATTTCAAAAGCACTAATAATAGCGGGGAATTGCCGAATAATAGCAGCGATGTTTTAACAAAACATTTGCTAAAATTATCTGATCTTGAGGAGCAGTTTAAAAATTTGACAAATAGTTTTGAGGAAATTAACTTTAAATTAGATAAATTATCTAATAGAATTACTAAAGTTCAAACGGATAATCAAATACGTTTTCAAGATTTAGAACGAGCTGGATTACGTCAAAATGAAAATACTGCTTCTAGTGGAACAAAAAAATTACCTGGCGGCGATGAACCGAAAGATTTGGGAGCTGTTTCTGACTCTGATATTGCTTCTTTAGAACAAACTCAAAAAACACAATCAATTGAATCTGCAGGGACAGTTGTTACAGAAACAGCAGAAAGGAATGAAAAAATTCTTCCCGAAACATCACCGGATGAACAATATCAATTTGCTATAAGCTTTTTAAAAGTGGGAGATTATGAAACCGCGGAGTTCGCATTGAGAGAATTTATAGATAACAATTCTAAACATGAACTTGCAGGTAGAGCGCAGTATTGGTACGGCGAAACCTTTAGAATTAGACAACTTTATCAAGATGCTGCAACGGCATATTTAGATGGTTATCAAAATTATCCAAAAAGTGACAAAGCATCAATAAATTTACTTAAATTGGGTGTTATGTTGGTTCAGATTGGAGAGAAAACTCAAGGTTGTTTGATGATTTTAGGAGTTAAAGAGCAATACCCAGACACAAACCAATCTGTTATTCAAAAAGCAGAATATGAGAAGAAAAAATTTAATTGTGATAAAAAAAGTTGAAAAAAAAAAATTATCAATTAAAGATCCTAAAATTAAAAATTTTTATACAAGATTTAAAACAATAATTTCTAAAAATATTGAAAAAGAAAGTTTTGCGCTAGCAGTTTCTGGTGGCCCGGATAGTTTGTGTTTGGCTCACTTTAGCAAAATATACGCACATGAATTCAAAAATAAAATACATGTTTTAATTGTTGATCATAAACTTAGGAAGGAGTCTCACAAGGAGGCTTTAAAAGTTAAAAGAATATTAAAGAAAAAAGGGATACATGCCAAAGTACTTAATTGGAAAGGTAAAATTCCAAAAAGCAACATTCAACGAAATGCCAGAAATATGAGATATTCTTTAATATCCAATTATTGTTTGAAAAAAAATATAAGATATTTGATTACTGCGCATCATGCGGATGATCAAATTGAGAATTTTTTTATAAGATTGTCAAGGGGAAGTGGATTGACGGGTTTATCATCAATGTCAGAAAGTGTTAGTTACAATAGCTACTTAAGAATTATAAGACCTTTTTTGAGTTTTAAAAAAGCAGATTTAATATATGTAACTCTAAATGTTTTTAAAACGTATATTAAAGATCCATCAAATGAAGACGAAAAATTTTTACGTGTTAGGATAAGAAATTATAAAAGAAATATGGAAAAAGAAGGACTTGATACGAGAAAAATTATTAAAACTATTAATAATCTTTTATCTGCGAACGAAGCTTTAACTTTTTATAAAAAACAAGCGTTATATAAGTACGTGTCTTTTCTATCAAAAGATAAATGCTTAGTAAATAAGCAAATATTTACTGAAGAAGCAGGAGAAATTATTTTTAAGTCATTTTCAGATATTTTATCTTTGGTGTCAGGCGCATACTATCCGCCAAGATCTAAAAAAATTATAAATTTAATTAATCGTATTAAAAAAGCCAAATTTAATAAATCCACTTTAGGAGGATGTGTTATTGAAAAAAAAAAACAGTTTTATATTAATTTCCAAAGAACCAAGAATAGGAAAGATGTCTTTTCAACTGGAAAAATGACCCTTTTATTAAAATTACAGTAAAAAAATGCTACTTGTTTAGTTAAAAATAATGCTTATCTTAAATAATATATGAATTTCAAAAATTTGATAATGTGGAGTGTGATAGTTATTTTAGTAGTAGGGCTTTTTAATTTATTCCAAAATCCTAAACAAACCATGGTTTCAGATAAAGTACCTTTTTCAAGTTTTTTGAAAAATCTTGAAGAGGGTAGAGTTGTTCAGGTAGAGATTAAAGGTAATGATATCGAAGGTGTTTTATCCGATGGCACAACATTTAACACTTACGCTCCAAATGATCCTAATTTAGTAGAGAAATTATCTTCAAAAGGAGTTAACATAACAGCTTTACCTCAAGATGATCAAATGCCTTCCTTGTTGGGAATTCTTTTATCATGGTTTCCGATGCTTTTGCTTATTGGTGTATGGATATTCTTCATGAGGCAAATGCAAGGAGGAAAAGGTGGCGCTATGGGATTTGGAAGATCTAAAGCTAAGCTATTGTCTGAGGCTCAAGGTAAAGTAACTTTCAATGATGTTGCTGGAATTGATGAAGCCAAAGAAGAAGTTGAGGAAATAGTTGAATTTTTAAAAGAACCAAGAAAGTTTAGAAGACTGGGGGGAAAAATTCCAAAAGGTGCACTTTTAATTGGACCTCCTGGAACTGGCAAGACTCTATTAGCAAGGGCAATAGCAGGTGAAGCAAATGTACCTTTTTTTACCATCTCAGGATCAGATTTCGTAGAAATGTTTGTAGGTGTTGGCGCCTCTAGAGTTAGAGATATGATGGAACAAGGAAAAAAAAATGCACCTTGTATAATTTTTATAGATGAAATTGATGCAGTCGGACGGAGCAGAGGAGCTGGACTTGGTGGAGGAAATGATGAAAGAGAACAAACATTAAACCAACTACTTGTCGAAATGGACGGTTTTGATACTAACGAGGGTGTAATAATAATAGCAGCTACCAACAGACCTGATGTTTTGGATCCAGCTTTAGTAAGACCCGGAAGATTTGATAGACAAGTTGTTATACCTAATCCTGATATTGCAGGAAGAGAAGCTATTTTAAAAATTCATGTTAAAAAAATAAATATTGGACCTGATGTAAAACTAAGAACGATTGCTCGCGGAACTCCTGGTTTTTCTGGAGCTGACCTGGCTAATTTAGCGAATGAAGCTGCGTTATTAGCAGCTAGAAAAAATAAAAGAATTATAACAATGGAAGATATTGAGGAAGCTAAGGATAAAGTAATGATGGGAGCAGAAAGAAGATCAATGGTTATGACTGAAGATGACAAAAAATTAACTGCATATCATGAAGGTGGTCACGCCATTGTTGCTTTAAATGAAAAAGCATCGGACCCAATACATAAAGCTACAATTATACCAAGAGGAAGAGCCTTAGGTGTGGTTTGGACTTTACCAGAAAGAGATAAATATTCTCACTCAAGAGAATATTTAGAAGCGAATATATCAAAAGCTATGGGCGGGAGAGTTGCTGAAGAATTAATTTTTGGACATAGTAAAGTCACGTCAGGTGCTTCATCTGATATTCAAATGGCCACTAGGCTTGCAAAAGATATGGTTACTAAATTTGGAATGAGTAAAGAATTGGGACCATTAACCTATGGAGAAAACGAGGATGAAGTTTTTCTTGGTAGATCAATAACTAGACATCAGCAAATGTCCGAAGAAACTGCAAAAAAAGTTGATGCAGAAATCAAAAAAGTTATCGATGCCGGCTATCAAAGGGCAAAAAAAATTATTACGGAAAAAATAGAAGATTTACATAAGCTAGCAAAAGCTTTATTACTTTACGAAACGTTAACTGGAGCTGAGATAAAAGATTTAATTTTTAAGAATGTTCTACCCAAAAGAGCAAAAGATGAAGAAGACAAAGACAGCGAAGAATCTTCAGTATTAGGATCCTTAGGTTTAAAGCCGAAACCTGCAGTTTAATTTTTGATGCGCAAATGTTACACAAGGCCGTGTAATTTCTATTACGGAAGTTACGCAAGGAAACTCATTGAGGAAAAGAAAGCTTTTTCGTTGACCGGCCGTACTAATATAGCTTTTGATCAGGTAGAAGTTTTTCATAGAAAAAAAAAACAAATTGTTGAAAGCAAGTTTTACTCAATTAAAGAAATCAAGCAATTTGATAAAGAAATATTACAAACAATTAAAAAAGATCTAAAAAACATAATTTCAAAAAGAAAAAGTATTTGCGGACTTAAATTTGACAATCCTAAAATTATGGGTGCTCTTAATATAACACCCGATAGTTTTTCGGACGGGGGATTATTTTTTGAAAAAACAAAAGCATATGACCAGGTTAAGTTAATGATTAATAGTGGAGCGACAATCATTGATATTGGAGGAGAATCAACGAGGCCAGGATCGAAAACTATTGATGAAAAAGATGAATGGCAAAGAATAAAAAACACCATCATTAAAGTTAAAAAAAATTTTCCAAAAATACCCTTATCTCTAGATACAAGAAAATCTTATGTTATGAGCAACGGCATTGAAAATGGAGTTGATATTATCAATGATGTATCTGGTTTAAATTTTGATAAAGGATCCTTTGATCTTATTAATTCGAAAAAAAAACCATTTATTTTACATCATATGCAGGGAACTCCAGAAACAATGCAGAATAATCCAACTTACGAAGATGTTTTGTTAGATATTTTTGATTTTTTTGAGTCAAAAATTAATTTTTGTACAAAAAAAAATTATAGAAAAGAATTTATTATTTTGGATCCTGGCATTGGATTTGGAAAGAATTTAGATCATAATTTAAGATTGATGTCAAAAATTTCAATTTTCTATAGTCTGGGATGTCCAATTTTAATAGGAACTTCAAGAAAAAGATTTATAGAACATATAGTAACAAAATTTGATACACTGGATCGAACAGGAGGCACATTGGCATCAGTGCTGTATGGACTTTCTCAAGGAGTTCAGATATTCAGAGTTCATAATGTTAAAGAAATTAATCAAGGAATATTAGTCTTTAATAAAATTTTAAATACAAATTAATCCATGGGCAATAAATATTTTGGAACTGACGGTATTAGAGGTACTGTCAACCAAGGTAATATTACGGGAGAAAAATTTTTTAAGTTTGGTCTAGCAGCTGCCACTTATTTTAAAAATCAAAAAAAAACTAAACAAATTGCAATAATAGCTAAAGATACCAGATTATCCGGATATACCTTAGAGCCAGCGTTAGTATCAGGTTTGGCTTCAGGAGGAATGCATGTTTTTACATTAGGACCTTTACCAACTAATGGACTTGCAATGTTAACAAAGTCAATGAAAGCAAATATGGGTATTATGATTACCGCTTCTCATAATCCTTATTACGATAACGGTCTTAAATTATTTGGACCAGATGGCATGAAATTATCAAACCAAATAGAAAAGAAAATTGAAAAGTTAATAGATGCCAAAAATACAAAACAACTTACAAATCCTAAATTGTTAGGCCGAGTCAAGAGACTCGAAGATGGCAATGATAGATATATTGAAATATTAAGAAAAAATTTCCCACATAATTTTAACTTAAGAGGAATTAAAATAGTTTTAGATTGTGCTAATGGAGCTGGTTACCTAGCTGCTCCTAAATTACTTAATGATCTTGGAGCTAAAGTTATTTCAATTGGAGTAAAACCTGATGGTTTTAATATTAATGATAAGTGTGGATCGACCTATCCATCTAAAATTCAATCTGCTGTTAGAAAACACAAGGCTCATGCTGGCATTTCATTTGATGGCGATGCTGACAGAATTATTATGTGCGATGAAAACAACAAAATTATAAATGGCGATCAAATTATTGCGATGCTTGCTCGCAGATGGAAATTAAAAAAAATTTTAAAAGGTGGTGTAATTGGAACTTTAATGTCGAATTATGGATTAGAAAATTTTTTGAAAAAAGAGAGAATTAAATTTTTCAGATCCAAGGTGGGAGATAGGTATGTAAAAGAAAAAATGAAAAAATTAAATTTTAATTTAGGTGGCGAACAATCTGGTCATATAATTCTTGGAAAATTCGCAACAACTGGTGATGGCTTAATGGTTGCGTTGGAAGTTTTATTTTCATTAAGAAAAGGAAAAAAGGCGAGTAAATTACTCAATGTTTTTGTGCCTATGCCACAAATATTAGAGAATATAACAGCAAAAGATAAAAATATAATTGACAAACCTAAATGTAAAAGTGCAATTAAAAAAGCCAATAAACTTATGAGCAATCATGGAAGGTTATTGATAAGAAAATCAGGAACTGAACCTAAAATAAGAATTATGGGAGAGTCGCACAATAAAAAATTAATTTTAAAATGTATAAAACTAATTAAGAGATCAATAAAATAAATTGAAAATAAAATCTAAAATTTTAGTTATAGCAGGTTCGGATTCTTCTGGAGGGGCAGGTATACAAGCAGATATTAAAACGGTAACAGCTCTTGGTAGTTATGCAATGACTGCAATAACAGCAGTTACAGCACAAAACACCAAAGGTATAAAAAAAATTAATCCAATTTCCACAAAAAATGTTCAAAAACAAATAACAATGATTTTAGATGATATTGGGGCAGATGGAGTGAAAATTGGTATGCTTCATAATGCTAGTATAATAAAATGTGTTTATAGCATTTTAAAAAAATACAAATTAAAAAATATTGTTCTTGATCCTGTAATGATTGCCAAAGGTGGAACAAAATTAATTAATAACAGTTCAATTAAGTATCTAAAAAAACTACTTTTACCTTTGTCTAACTTGGTTACACCAAACATTCCAGAGGCGGAAGTTTTAATTGGTGGTCAAATTTCTAATAAAAAAGATATGATCGAAGCTGCTAAAATAATTCTAAACATGGGGTCAAAAAATGTGTTATTAAAAGGCGGACATCTTAAAAGTAAAATGATTTATGATATTTTGGCTACAAAAAAAGGAATTAAAGTTTTTTCAAAAAAGAAAATTAAAACGAGAAACACTCATGGAACTGGATGTACACTGTCTTCGGCTTTAGCCACGTGTTTATCTCAGAAAAAAAATGTATTTAAATCATGTAAAATTTCCCTGAATTATATAAATCAAGCAATAACTTATGCTCCAGGGTATGGTAAAGGTTATGGGCCTTTGAACCATTTGGTTTTATTGAACTCGAGAAATATTGATGTCTAATGTAGCTGTTATAGGTTCTCAATGGGGAGATGAAGGCAAGGGAAAGATTGTTGATTGGCTTTCCGAAAAAGCTGATGTCGTAGTTAGATTTCAAGGAGGCCATAATGCGGGTCATACTCTCATAGTAGACGATATAACATATAAACTAAACCTTTTGCCTTCAGGGGTAGTTAGAAAAAATAAAATTTCTATTATTGGTAATGGAGTGGTTATTGATCCTTGGGCTTTATTAAATGAAATTAAGGAAATAGATAAATTAGGTGTAAAAATTAATAATGAAAATTTATATATAGCCGAAAATGCGACGTTAATTTTACCACTCCATAAAGATTTGGATGAGATTAGAGAAGAATCAAAGAATACTGATAAAATAGGCACTACGAGAAAAGGTATTGGACCAGCTTATGAAGATAAGATAGGAAGGCGAGGAATCAGAGTAATGGATCTTGCTAATGAGAAAAATTTATCAAGAAAGATGGACACGATGTTGTTTCATCATAACTCTATAAGAAAAGGTTTAGGAAAAAAAACAGCAAACAAAGATCAATTAATGAAAGAACTGCTTAAAATTTCTTCTGAAATTTTAAAATACTCAAAACCAATATGGAAAAAATTAGAGGAGTTTAAAAAAGAAAAAAAAACAATCCTTTTTGAAGGCGCTCAAGGGGTTTTATTAGATGTAGATCATGGTACATATCCTTTTGTAACATCTTCAAACACAGTCGTTGGTGCAGCTCTGATTGGATCCGGTTGTGGACTTGATACTGTTAATTATATTCTAGGAATAGTTAAAGCATATACAACCAGAGTGGGAGAAGGTCCATTTCCCACAGAATTAAATAGTGAAATAGGAAAAAAAATAGGTAAAAAAGGCAAAGAATATGGAACTGTTACTAATAGACAAAGAAGATGTGGTTGGTTTGACGCTGTGTTAGTTAAACAATCCTGCATTATATCCGGAATAAGTGGAATAGCTTTGACCAAAATAGATGTTTTAGATGAATTTAAAGAACTAAATATTTGTGTTGGCTATGAACTTAATGGAAAAAAAATTGACTATTTTCCAAGTGGATTGCATGATCAAGTAAAAGTAAAACCAATTTATAAAAAAATGGATGGTTGGTTGAAAAATACGGAGGGAGTAAAAAAATGGGATGAACTTCCTGAAAATGCTAGAAAATATATTTCTTTTATTAAAGATTATTGTGGCGTTAAAATATCTAGTATTTCTACAAGTCCTAAAAGGGAAGACACAATACTTTTAGAAAATCCTTTTAAATAGTTTAAATAGAAAATTAATTTTTTGGTAGTAAATTATTTGATTTTGCAGCATTAAGCATAGCTTTTTGTAATTTTTCAAAAGCTTTTGTTTCGATTTGTCTAATTCTTTCTCTGCTAATTTTGTATTTTTTGCTTAGATCTTCTAGAGTGCTTATATCATCAGATAGTCTACGAGCAATTAATATTTCTTTTTCTCTTGGATTTAAAATACTCATTGACTCACTCATCAATTGTTTTCTTTCATTAAGTTCTTGATCTTGGGATAATTTTAATTCTTGGTCAAGGCTATCGTCCACAATCCAATCTTGCCATTCTGTATTGTCTCCATTTTTTATTGGATCATTAAGTGATTTTTCTTTTCCATATAACCGTCTATTCATTGAAATTACTTCTTCTTTTTTAACATTTAACCTTTTTGATATTTCATCCACATCTTTAGGTTTTAAATCACCTGTGTAATTAGCAGATAATTTATTTTTTAATTTTTTTAAATTGAAAAAAAGTTTTTTCTGAGCCGTTGTGGTGCCTATTTTTACTAAGCTCCATGATCTTAGGATATACTCTTGAATTGATGCTTTTATCCACCACATTGCATAAGTAGCCAATCTAAAACCTCTTTTAGGATCAAATTTTTTAACAGCTTGCATCAAACCAATATTTCCTTCTGAAACCAACTCACTTACAGGCAATCCATATCCTCTATATCCCATCGCAATTTTTGCAACCAATCTCAAGTGGCTCGTTACTAATTTTTGTGCAGATTTTAAATCTCCTCTGTCTCGCCAATTTTTTGCCAACATATATTCTTCTTCGTGGCTAAGCATAGGAAATTTTTTTATTTGCGTCAGATACTTTGAAAGGCTTCCTTCTAATGTAGCTGGTAAATTTTTATCAATTGTTTTAACATTCATAGTTTCACGGGATATGTATTATTAAATTAAGGCAAATACAAGATACCTAAATACTAGCCTTTTTAAGGTTTTTAATAAGTGCATTAAAATCTTTTGGTCTTTCGGCCTCAAAAAAAATTTTTTTTCCTGTTTTAGGATGAATAAAACCCAAACTTTTTGCATGTAGCGCTTGTCTATTAAAATTATTTATTTTTTTTTCAATATTTATGTTGATCTTTTTAAATTTTTTTTTTGATTTTCCATAAGATTTATCTCCCAAAATTGGATTTCCCTTAAAATTCATGTGTACCCTTATTTGGTGCGTTCTTCCCGTTTCTAGTTGACACTCCACATGGCTTATTTTTGGCAAATTTAAATTTTGAAAAATTTCTAAAGTTTTGTAATTTGTAATAGCTTTTTTTCCTTTATCTTTTCTTACAGTCATAAGTTGCCTATTTTTTATACTTCTCGAAATTTTCTCACTTATTTTTCCATTCTTTGGTTTTAAAGATCCCCAAACTAGAGCTTCATATGTTCTTTCTATTGTATGATCGCTAAATTGTTTAGATAAATTAATGTGAGCAATATCATTTTTTGCAACAACAATAACTCCACTAGTATCTTTATCAATTCTATGAACAATGCCTGGTCTTAATTTTCCACCTATACTTGAAAGCTTACTTTGGTATTGAAACAACAAACCATTTACAATGGTTTTTTCATAGTTTCCTGCGCCAGGATGCACTACTACACCAGGAGGCTTGTTAATTATTATCACATCTTCATCATCATACAAAATATTCAAAGACATTTTGTTTGGCTTTATTAGAGTTTTTATTGGTGGTGGAAAATTAACTTCAATTTTATCTTTGTCTTTTATTTTTTTTGCAGTTTCGCTAACTATAATATTGTTTAGCTTAACATGTCCATCACGGATCAATATTTGCAGTCTAGTTCTACTTATTTTGCTTATTTGTGATTGTAAAAACTTATCGATACGAGCACCATGAGAATTTGTTGACACTGTTATATTAAATATTTTTTTTTCCATTGATTATTCTATATACTGCATAAACAATTCATTAAAGCGCTCGTAGCTCAATTGGATAGAGCGTCTGGCTTCGGACCAGAAGGTTGAGGGTTCAACTCCTTCCGGGCGCACCAATTAAATTATCCATTCCTTAAACATTGCTTTATTATTTAAAATATACTTGGGAAAACTTTCATCCATTGTAATTTTTTCATATTTGATATTACGGTCAAATAAATCTTGGTTGTTTTTAATTCTTTTGGCTATTTTTTCTTCATCAACAAATTCATCCTTGTAGAATTCTTGATGGGAATAAGCTTTAATTTTTGTTGCTATATCTTTTGGTTTTTTTAAGAAACTAAAATGCCAGCCTCCATCAAAGATCAATTGAGGCTCTTTAGGCTTATAAAATTTCCAGAAGGGTCTCTTTTTAGTTTTGATATTTCTTAGCCATTGAGGAGATTTCAGATATTTTTTTTGACAAATTTTTGTTCCCATCCAATATTTATCGGTGACATTAAGCAAATTTAATTTTGATTGAAAATTTTTTTGCATAAAGCAAGCATATTTGTTTTTAATTTTAAATTCCGGTAATTTGTTTGGATCTGGAATTTCATCAATATCAGATATCATAATTACATCATCGTCATTGCAATCTTGAAATCCTCTTACCAGTGAATTTCTTTGGTATTGGTCTCTCCAATGATTAGGTGTCCAGTTCTTTTTCTTTGATTTTACATTTATTGGCAGATCGTCAATTATTAAATATTTGATTTTATTTTTAAATTTAGAAAAATTTTTATAATCAAAATTTAATTTTTTTTCTTTACCAGAATGATCTTTGGTGGCTTCTGCAATAACAAATTTGTCTACATAATCGTTTAAAGTATTTAAACGCAAATCTAAGATGAGATCTTCATCAAAGTACATACAGCAGTCATATAACTTCATTAAATATTATTCTCCAACATTAATAAGCGTTCCTTTTTTTCTTGCTCCATAAAAAGCTAAATAAAATACAAAAACAGCCGACGTAAAATAAACTAAATTTAATTTTAGTGCAGATATAATATTAGAGTAATTTACAATATTATTTAATAAAATTGAGCGCACTTCTTCAAATATATAAACTAGAGGTAGAGCCCTAGCTACTGTTTGCAGCCAATCAGGTAAAATTGATAGTGGATAATATATACATCCTAGTGGTGCAAGAAAAAAAAGTGATGACCAAGCTATATTTTCAAAAGCAGGACCGTACCTAAGTAGTCCAGATGTAACCAGCAGGCCCAGCGTTATTCCGAAGAGATATAGACTCAGAAAGAGCAATATTAATGATGGACCCAAGTTAAATATAGAAACCCCAAAAAAAGGAGTGGCAAGAAATACTGCAGGAATTATTCCAATTAAAGTTCTTAATAAAGCTGTAACTGTGAGTGCTGTTATAATTTCGCTAACTTTTAACGGAGCAACAAACAAATTGGTAAAATTTCTGCTCCAGATTTCTTCAAGAAACAACATGTTAAAACTTATGCTTGACCGAAATAAAAAATCATAAAGAATAGCAGCACTTAATATGACTCCTGCAGTATGATTATAATAATCACTATGCAGTGTGAAAAACATTGAAATAAAACCCCAAAGAATTATTTGGATTGTGGGCCAATAAATTAAATCTAAAATTCTTGGTAGAGAGCTTTTAATTAAATATAAATGACGTAAGGACAGGGCATATATTCTATGAAATTTCATATTATTCTCGTACTATTTTTAAAAATACTTCTTCTAAATTTTTTCTTCCATGTTTATTGACTAATTCACCACATTTTCCTTTATCGATTATTTCACCATCTTTCATCATCAGAACTTCATAACAAAGTCTTTCCACTTCGTTCATGTTATGTGAAGCTAGCAAAATGGTTGCACCTTTATTAGATGCATAGTCCTCAATAAAACCTCTAATATAATCTCCAATATCAGGATCAAGACTAGCCGTTGGTTCATCTAGAAGAAGTATTTCAGGATCATTGATTAAAGCCTTAGCTAGGGAGACTCTATTTTTTTGACCTGAAGAAAGTTCACCAGTTTTTCTTGATTTAAAATCGAATAAATTTAATTTTTCCATTAAATCAGAAATTTTATGTTTTAAATTTCTTACTCCATATAATCTTCCGTAAACTTTAAGATTTTCTTCAACAGTTAGTTTTTTTGGTAATTCAATATAAGGAGAAATAAAATTCATTTTTTCCAGCAAGTTTGTTCGGTTGTGTTCAATATTTTGACCATTGATAATAATGGTTCCTGAACTAGGTTTTATCAAACCAAGCATCATACCCATAGTAGTTGACTTACCACACCCATTCGGTCCGAGAAGACCAATAACTTTACCTTTAGCAATTTTAAAACTTATATTTTTGACAGCCGTTATGTTTTTAAATTGTTTGGTTAAGCCATCAATTACAATTGATTCTTTATTCATTTATTTGACGCTTTTATCAACCTGTCATTGATTGCGCGACCTAACCCAATGTTAGGTATTTGAGCGATAGCTATTGATTTAAAATTTCTTTTTTTTATTTTTCTCATGATTTTATATAAGTTATTTGCCGCCTCTTTCAAACTACCATTTTTACTCAGATTAAAATTATTTTTTGCAAGTTTGAATTTTTTTCCAAAACCCACAAATGCCTGATTTTTTTCAGAATATTTTCTGTTCATTATAATTGGTATTCCTGGAGAGTAATGTAATTTTAATTGTCCGGGTCCTTTGATTTTTTTTAGTTTATTATTAACTCTAATTTTTTTTTTTAATATTTTCTGAATTTTTTCGATGGATATACTTCCCGGTCTTAAAATAGTGGGTCTCACGGTTAAATCTATTATTGTCGATTCAAGTCCAATTTTACATTGATTACCATCTAGTATGAATTTAATTTTATTTCCAAATTCATCCACAACATCTTTTGCACTAGTTGGGCTCAGTTTGGAAGCTATATTTGCACTTGGAGCTGCAAGCGGTACTTTTAAAATTTTAAGTAAATTTCTTGCAACTTTGTGTTTGGGAATTCTAACAGCAACAGTTTTTTTTCTGGCAGTAGCTATTATAGAAATCTTTGATTTGGTCTTTTTTTTAATATAAAAGTAATTGGTCCTGGGCAAAAAGCCTTATAAAGTTTTGTAAAAGTATTATTCAAAATTGCGTCATTTTTTATATCTTTTAAGTTTTTAAAGTGAATTATAAGGGGGTTGAAAGTTGGTCTTTTTTTTAATTTGAAAATTTTTGTAACCGATTTATCGGAGTAAGCGTTTCCTGCTAGACCGTAAACGGTTTCGGTTGGCATTCCAATAACATTATTATTTTCTATGTTTTTTTTTGCTTTTTTTAAGTTAGTTAAATTTGGTTTATATATATTTGAATAGATATTTTTCATAAATTAATTAGTATATGGATATATTATGAAATTAAAAAATATTCCAGCTGATATAAGCTCAAAATCCATAAAAGATGCACAAAGAGAAATTAAAGAGATAATTACAAAGCTAGAAAATACCGAGACTGACCTAGAGAGTTCGATGGAACAATATAACAGAATGATGTATTTAAATTTTCATATTCAAGAGGAATTTAAGAAAAAGGCCAATGAAATTAAACAGTCCACCTTAGATAAAAATGGAAAAATTTCCTCTAAAGACCTGAAATAACTTATATGTTAAATTTTTCTAATAAATTAAATACTATTGCACAAAATACAGACTTATATTTAAAAAATATTTTTTCAAAACAAAATGCTAAATCGCACTTAATTCAACCTATGAAATATGGTGTTTTCTCTGGAGGTAAACGATTTAGATCAGCCATAGTAGTTAATACTGGAAAAATTTTTAGAGTAAATTACAAAAAATTAATTATTGTTGGCGCAGCAGTTGAATGTTTGCATTCATATTCATTAATGCACGATGATTTGCCTTCAATGGATAACGATGATTTGAGAAGAGGTAGGTTATCGACACATAAAAAATTTAATGAATTTACTGCTATCTTAGCTGGAAATTCATTACTAGCTTTAGCGTTTGAAATTTTATCTGGCAATGATTTAAAGGTATCCCAAAAGATTAAAGTTGAGTTAATAAGAACACTATCTAACTGTTCCGGCCACTTTGGTCTAGCTGGTGGTCAATATTTAGATTTGACTTTTGAAAAAAAAAATATTTCAAAAAAAAATGTAATTAATATGCAAAAGCGAAAAACTGGAGAATTGTTTGGTTTCTGTTGTGAAAGTATTGCTATTATTAATGAAGAAAACATCAAAAAAAGAAAATTATTGAGGGAGATCGGTTTACAAATTGGTTTACTGTTTCAAATTGTCGATGATTTAATTGATTATAAAGGGGATAGTGTGATAGTTGGAAAACCAACTAAAAATGACGAAAAGAAGGGAAAGGCAACATTGGTAAATTTATTAGGTTATAATGAAACATTAAATTTTACTAAAACTCTAAAAAAAAATTTGAATCAACAAATTAAAAAATATGGTAGTAAAGCTAACGATTTGTTAGAGTCTATTGAATTCATATTAACAAGAAAATTTTAAATGTTGAAGACTAGTTTGTTAAATCAAATTAATTATCCGTCAGATTTAAGAAAATTAAAAAAAGAAGAACTTAAACAATTAGTAAAAGAGCTTAGGGAGGAATTGATTGATGTTGTTTCAACAACTGGCGGGCACTTAGGAGCGGGTCTGGGAGTAGTAGAATTAACCATCGCATTACATTATGTATTTGATACACCAAAAGATAAATTAGTTTGGGACGTTGGACATCAAGCTTATCCTCACAAAATTATTACAGGTCGAAGAGATAGAATAAGAACTTTAAGAAAAGGTGGAGGTCTTTCTGGTTTTACAAAAAGATCAGAAAGTGAATATGATACTTTTGGAGCGGCTCATAGTTCGACTTCTATTTCTTCATCATTGGGTATGGCAGTTGCAAAAAGCCTATCGAAAAATTCTAACCATGTTATTGCTGTAATTGGAGATGGAGCGATGAGCGCAGGTATGGCTTACGAAGCAATGAATAATGCAGGTGCATTAAAATCAAAATTAATTGTAATTTTAAATGACAACGACATGTCAATTGCGAGACCTGTTGGAGCTATGAGTTCATATTTAGCAAGGTTGTTATCTGGAAAGACTTACTTTGGTTTTAGAGAAACTATTAAATTTATTACTTCTATATTTTCAAAAAAATTTAAAGATAAAGCAGGTAAAGCTGAAGTGTTTATAAGAGATATAGTGTCAGGAGGAACATTATTTAATGAACTTGGTTTTTATTATGTTGGACCGATTGATGGTCATAATTTGGATAATTTAATTCCAGTTTTAAATAATGTTAAAAATTCAAAATATGATGGCCCTATCTTGATTCATGTTGTTACTAAAAAAGGTAAAGGATATAAGCCAGCAGAAGATTCAAGAGATAAATATCATGGTGTTAGTAAATTTAACGTTGTTACGGGAGAACAATTTAAACCAAATTCTAATACACCATCTTATACAAAAGTGTTTGCTGACACTTTAATTAAACATGCTGAAAACGATACAAAAATTATAGGAATTACAGGAGCTATGCCATCAGGTACTGGCATGGATATTTTTGGAAAAAAATTTCCAGATCGGATGTTTGATGTTGGAATTGCAGAACAACATGCAGTGACATTTGCAGCGGGTTTAACAACGGAAGGTTATAAGCCTTTTGTAGCAATTTATTCTACCTTTCTTCAAAGAGCTTACGACCAGGTTGTTCATGATGTTGCTATTCAAAGTCTTCCCGTTAGATTTGCAATTGATAGAGCAGGTTTGGTTGGTGCAGATGGACCTACACATGCTGGAACTTTTGATATTGCTTATTTATGCACTTTGCCAAATTTCGTTGTAATGGCTGCCAGCGATGAAGCTGAACTCGTTAGAATGATCAATACTTCAAAATGTATTAATGATAGGCCATCAGCTTTTAGATATCCTAGAGGAAATGGTTTAGGGATAAATCTTCCAGGAATTAACGAAATTTTAGAAGTGGGGAAAGGCAGAATTATCCAAGAAGGAAATAAAATTGCAATTTTAAACTTTGGAGCAAGATTACAAGAATGTTTAAAAGCTGCCCACAAATTAAACGCCAAAGGAATATCCGCAACTGTTGTTGATGCGAGATTTGCGAAGCCGCTTGATCAAAAATTAATTATAGATCTATGTCTACATCATGAGGTTCTGATAACTATTGAAGAAGGATCTATAGGAGGTTTTGGCTCACACGTTTTTCAAATCCTTTCTGAAAAAGGTATTTTTGATAAAGGTTTGAAAATAAGATCAATGATTTTACCTGATAAATTTATTGATCAGGATACTCCAGAAAATATGTATAAAACCGCAGGTCTTGATGCTCAATCAATAGAACAAAAAGCTTTAGACGCTCTGAAATCAAATGTAGTTATTCCTAAAACTAAACAATTTAATTAGATTTTGTTAACCACAGTGGGCGCGATTTAATAGATAATGATCTAACAATACGCAAGCCATCATAGCCTCACCAATTGGTACAGCTCTAATTCCCACGCACGGATCATGTCTACCCTTAACAGAAATTTTTGTATTTTTGCCTTTTTTATTAATAGTTTCTCTACTGCTTAATATTGATGATGTGGCTTTTACTGCAAAGGAAGCAATAATCTCCTGACCTGAGGATATACCTCCTAATATTCCTCCAGCATTATTTGATTTGAATTTTACTTTGCCATCAAGATTTCTAATTTCATCAGAATTTTCTTCGCCACTCAAAAAAGCAGCATTCATACCGGCGCCGATATTAACACCTTTGACAGCATTAATGCTCATCAACGCACTTGTTAAATCTGAGTCTAACTTAGAATAAATTGGAGCACCCAGACCAGCTGGTACACCAGAGGCTCTTAGTTCAATCATCGCTCCACATGAAGAACCAGCTTTTCTTATTGCAAGAAGATATTTTTTCCAGAGTTTAACTGATTTTTTATCAGGACAAAAAAATGGGTTTTTTCTTATTTCTTTTTCATTCCAATTATTTTTGTTACATCCAAGAAGTCCCAGTTGAACGACGCCTCCGACAATTTTGAACTTTCTACCCATTAGTTTATTTAAAACAACTTTTGCAATTGCACCTGCCGCAACCCGAGAAGCTGTTTCTCTTGCTGACTGTCTTCCACCACCACGATAATCTCTTATTCCATATTTCATTAGATATGTATAGTCGACATATCCTGTTCTAAATTTATTTTTAATGGTTTCATAATCTCTCGATCTTGCATCTTTATTGTAAATAATCATAGAAATAGGAGTACCAGTGGTTTTGCCTTGAAAAACACCTGACAAAATTTCCACTTTGTCAGATTCTTTTCTTTGAGATGTGAACTTTGATTTTCCGGGACGTCTTCGATTCATATCTGTCTGTATATTTTTTTCGGATAAAGCAATACTAGGTGGACAACCGTCCACCACACATCCAATAGCAGCCCCATGAGATTCACCCCAAGTTGTAAAACGAAATATCTTTCCAAAAGTATTAAATGACATTAAATTGTAGTATATAGAATATTTTGACTATTTTATGAATCAAAAAAACACATTAGGTATAAATTCTTGTTTTATGGACTTAGACGATCCTTTGGAATTATTTAAATCTTGGATGGCTGAGGTTGAAAAAAAGGAAATTGAAGATCCAACAGCCTTATCTTTAGCGACTACTAATAACGCAGGTCAACCAGATGTTAGAATGGTACTATTAAAAGAATTAAGTTCTAAAGGATTCGTTTTTTATACGAATTTAAATAGTCCAAAAAGTCATGATCTCAAGGAAAATCCGAAAGCAGCAATGTGTTTTTATTGGAAAAGTTTTAATAGGCAAATAAGAATTTTAGGAAGCGTAACCCAAGTTGATGACAGAGAAGCAGATCTTTATTTTAGTAGTAGGCCTTATGAAAGTAGAATTAACGCTTGGGCTTCAGATCAGTCAAATCCTATGAAAGAAAGATCTGATCTATTAAAAAAAATAGAAGATTTTAAAAAAAAATATAAAAATGAAAAAAATGTACCCAGACCACCCCATTGGTCAGGATGGTGTTTAAGACCTTCATCTATTGAGTTTTGGCTACACAAAGACAATAGAAATCATGAGAGACTTAGATATAACAAAATAGCCAATGGATGGAAAAAAGAAATTTTGTATCCTTAAAAAGATCTTCCTAAACTAAAAGAAGTTAGATTCTGTAATATTGTTTTTTCTTTTGACGGATTAAAAATACTTAACGCGTTATATGAAATATTTACAAAATGTTCAGCGCGTTTGAAGCAATCTGAAATAGAATCGTATTTTTTTATCAAACTTTGCATATAGATGAATTCTTTTTCAGAGCGATTTTTTTTCTTAAAAATTTTTTCTAAAAAAATTCTCTCACTAAGATTAGCTTTTTGATGAAGAAATATAGCTGGCAAAGTTACTTTTCCTTCATAAAAATCTTTACCTATTTCTTTGCCAAATATTTTGTTTGTAGAATAATAATCTAGCGCATCATCTGCTATTTGAAATGCAAGACCAATATTTCTTCCATAAGATTCTAAAGCATCTTTTTCTTTTCTATTCTTATTTGTAATGCAGGCTCCTACCCGTGTAGCAGCAGCAAATAAGGCTGCTGTCTTTGAATTTATAATTTTAAAATAAGTCTCTTCTAATATATCTATTTCGCCTTTATATTCTAATTGAAATACTTCGCCTTGGACAATTTTCGAAGAAGTCGAGGATAATAATTTTAACACTTCTTGATTTCCATCTTCTATCATCATTTCAAAACAGCGACTTAATAAATAATCTCCAACCAAAATAGACGAATGATTACCCCAAATCATATTAGATGTTTTGATGCCTCTTCGAAGATTACTGTTGTCAATTACGTCGTCGTGTAACAATGTTGCATTATGAATCAATTCAACACAGGCAGCTAAATTTATGTCTCTATTGCCTTTTGCGTAACCACACAATTTGGCTGATCCGAGAGTTAATAACGGTCTAATTCTTTTACCTCCTGATTTAAGATGATAATTAGTTATTTTATGGATAAGATCTATTTCACTAGAAAGTTTATATTTTATTCGTTGATTCACTTGATCAAGTTTATCCCCAACAAGATTTTTTAGTTCTATGTATGAATTATCTATATCTTTTTTTAAAGGTATTACTGATCCCATGTTAGCAATTATAACTTTTATTTTATCGTAAAAAAAATTCTTTTAATTCACTAATGCCGCAGCTAGTAATTACAACCTAAGGTAGCTTTAAAACTTTACTTCGACTTTTAAAGGATCTAAAAACTATGATAATTAAGGTATATATCATTACATGTTTTCGATTATTAAAATTTTTAAGAAGAAAAAAATAGTTCCTCATATCAGACTATCTGGGGTGATCGGAAATATTGGAAAGTTTAAACAAGGATTAAATTTTTTTGGACAGCAAGAATTGATTGAAAAAGCTTTTTCTATTAAGAAAGCGAAAGCGATAGCAATTTCTGTAAATTCTCCAGGAGGATCTCCAGTCCAGTCACATCTAATTTATAGTTATATTAGAAAACAGGCAAAAAAAAATAAAAAGAAAGTTTTGGTATTTGCTGAGGACGTTGCGGCATCAGGAGGATATTTGATTGCATGCGCTGGAGATGAAATTTATGCTAATTCAAGTTCGATTATAGGATCTATTGGTGTCATTTATTCATCTTTTGGTTTGCAGGAACTAATTAAAAAGGCGGGTATACAAAGAAGAATTTATACAGCCGGCAAAAATAAGAGCACATTAGATCCATTTGTGGAAGAAAAAGAAGAAGACATCCAAAGATTAAAGAAAATACAATTAGACTTGCATGCGGATTTCATAAAAGTTGTAGAAGAAAGCAGATCTACCAAACTTAAAAAAGATGGAAATCCAGATTTATTTACGGGTGAATTTTGGTCAGGTTCTAAAGCAAAAAAATTAGGTTTGATTGATGGTTTAGGTAATGCAGATGAAATATTAAAAGAAAAATTTGGCGAAGACGTTGTTATTAAGAAATTCGAGAAACCAAAAAGTTGGTTGAACAAAAGATTATCTGGTGCTCATGAGAATCAAATTGAAAATTTATTAAATATTTTAGAGGAAAAATCAATTTGGCAAAGATATGGCTTTTAGATGCCTAAAAAAATAAAAAAAAAAACTAACATAAAAAAAAAGAATGGAAAACCTACTCCAGTAAATTTTCAAGATACAATATTGAATTTGCAAAAATTTTGGGGAAATTATGGATGTGTAATACTGCAACCCTATGACATCGAGGTTGGCGCAGGAACATTTCATCCTGCCACAACACTACGTTCATTAGGATCAAAGCCTTGGAAAGCGGCATATGTTCAGCCTTCACGCCGTCCAACTGATGGAAGATATGGTAAAAATCCAAATCGCTTACAACATTATTACCAATTTCAAGTTATTGTTAAACCTTCACCTGATGACATTAAAAAAGTTTTTTTAAAGAGTTTATCAACGATAGGAATAAATCATAAAGAGCATGATATAAGGTTTGTAGAAGATGACTGGGAAAGCCCAACACTCGGAGCAGCGGGACGTGGCTGGGAGGTTTGGTGTGATGGAATGGAAATTACTCAATTTACTTATTTTCAACAAATGGCAGGGATTGAATGTAAGCCTGTGTCAGTTGAGCTTACATATGGACTAGAAAGAATATGCATGTTTACCCAAAGTAAAAATAATGTATTTGAATTAATCTGGAATAATTCTGGAATAAAATATAAAGAAGTTTTTTACCAAGCAGAAAAGGAATTTTCTGCTTATAATTTTGAGTTTGCTAATACTGAAAACTTATTAAAAAACTTTGAAATTGCTGAGTCAGAATGTAAATCTTTGCTAGAAAAAAAACTTCCATTGCCAGCTTATGACCAATGTTTGAAAGCTAGTCACATTTTTAATCTTTTAGATGCGCGTGGGGTTATAGGAGTTGCGCAAAGAACAGAGTATATTTCTAGAATAAGAGAGCTAGCTAAAGGATCTGGACAAAGTTGGATGGAAAGTCAAAAATAAATAATGGCTGAGTTGTTTATAGAACTATTTAGCGATGAAATTCCAGGAAAACTTCAAGCAGATATTAGGGAGAAAATTAAAAAACTGCTAGAAGAAAAGTTTAAAAAAAAAGAAATTAATTTTAAATCAAGCCAATCATTTTCAACACCAAAAAGACTCGTTTTTTTTATAGATGGTATTCCAGAAAAAATAGAAAAAAAGAAAAAAGTTATAAAAGGACCTAAAGTAG
>PVBE010079163.1_pt1 | contig 33078 bp, 23 predicted proteins | sample 1631181 | NCBI WGS metagenome assembly PVBE01 (sample SAMN08397723, study PRJNA350692) | Marine metagenome, whole genome shotgun sequencing project. | isolation source: water | place: Pacific Ocean | collected 2012-04
CGCCGGGCGTTCCGCTCATCTCGAAGACCTTGATATCGCCTTTTACGTTCTCCAGCAGCCACCTGGCCGCCTGCCTTCCTTCTTCCACGAAGTCCGACCCGATGAACGTGACATAAAGCGACTTGTCGGTAACGTCGACCTCCCGACCGCTCAGGACCACCGGGATGCCGGCGGCTTTGATCTCCTCCAGAACGGGCTGCCAACCGGTCTCGACCACCGGCGAAAACGCGATCAGGTCGACTTTCTGATCCACGAAGCTGCGCAACGCCTTGATCTGGTTCTCCTGCTTCTGCTGCCCGTCGGCGAATCGCAGATCGAAACCGCCGGCCTTGGCGGCGTTCTTTACCGATGCGGAATTCGCGGCGCTCCAGTCGCTCTCCGAACCGATCTGCGAGAATCCGACGATAACCTTCTTGGTTATCGCGCTCTGTGCACCTTTTTCTCCGCACGCCGAAAGCAGTCCGCAGCAGACGGCGAGCATTCCGCAAAGGATCGCGCGTCGCAGATTCATATCGTTCAGTAGTTTCTTCATGGTCACAGCAGTGCTCCAATAATGTTGTTAGTTTACGGGCATTGGATCCAGCCGGCGGCCCAGAGGCATTCTCCGCAGCGCGGGAACGTCTCGTCGGCGCAGTCGGTCTCGTTGCTTTCGCGCAGGTTGCATCCTCCGCAGTCCAGGCATGGCGAGAATTCGAACTTTCTCACGCGAGCTCTGAAGGATCGGTACTCCTGGGAATCCCAGATATCCTTTATGCTCGTCTCGTTTACGTTGCCCGGATGGTACCCCAGTATACGCTTGGATCGCTTGCGGAAGTAGTACTTATGCGAATGCATCAGCGCCAGGCACGGGCTCAGCGATCCGTCTGAGCAGATCGCCAGGCGTCCTTCTTCGATGAAGCGGCAGTGCGGACCTTCGCCCGAGACATTGGCGCCGTTGACTCTCAGGAGTATGCCCGTGCGGATCATTCGTTTGATAGCGTCGTTGGATTCGTCGCACATGTCCATCACGGGCATGTCAAGGCACGGTTGCCAGGGCGAGATCTCCTGGCCGCGGGAAACGTTGCAGGACGCGTCATATAAAAGGTTGTCGGCCTGGTCCTGAGTCTGGGGGATCAGGTTGCTGACGATTATCCGCGAGAAACCCAGCACCAGCGAAAGCTGTCTGAGTTGGGGCAGCTGGCCGATGTTCTTCCGCGAGGCCACGAATTCGATGTTCAGTTCCGGCTTGTCCGCATGGCGGAGCTGGCGGCGATGATAGAGAATTCGCAGCGCTTCAGAGACCGAATCGAACGAACCGGCGTGCATCATCTCGCCGGCCGGCGCCGACAGGGAGTCCACTGATACGATCAACCGGTCCAGCGGCAGATCGATCAGCTTGTTGATCGCCTCTGAGTTCAGCACCAGTCCGTTGGTGATCGCTTCGACCGCCAGTCCGGCCTGCTTGAGCCGAGCGGTGAATTCGAAGAACTTCGGATGGATCATCGGTTCGCCGAACCCGCTGAAGTTGACGGTCTTTATCGACGGCATGTCGGCCAGTTGGGTCATTATCGCATCGAACGTTTCGTCAGACATTTGACCGCCGGGCGAATCCCACGAGTGGCGAATGCACATGGGGCAATCCATGTTGCAGTCGGTCGTCAGTTCGATGTAGACCTTGTTCGGCGCCGGATCGTCGTCGGACTCGGCGATACACTCCCCGCCGCAGCGGCGCGTGCAGAGCAGCTCGTTTTCCTCGGCGGTCTGGTCATCCCAGACCCGTCCGCATTTCTTGCAACGATACGCCATAAAGCTCCCTTTGACCGCCTGAAAGACGCAACATGTTAGCTTTTACAGGCGGCGTGGTCCTCCCTGATATCCGCATAATGCCGAGATGTCAACACTCCCCTACGCCGAAGCGCCGCGAAAACAGTTCCGATTGTTTATTGACAATCGTAAGCGTGTCCTCTATATACTTTGTCCTGTAGCTATAGTCACCCGTAGTCACTCGTAGTCCATCGGAGGCAGGAGCTTTCCATGCACAGGTTATCGCAAGCTATCGTTGCCATCACCGCTGTTATTTTATTCACAGCATTATCCTCGGATATACACGCCCAGCCGAAAGCAGCCGCCAAACCATCGCCCGAGGAGATGGCCAAGCGGGTCGTAAGCCTTGAAAAACAGGTCGCCCAACTCATTGGCGTAGTCAACGCCCAGGGCAAGGCCCTCAAGGACGCTCAGTCGAATCAGAAACTGTTCGTCAGCCAGGAGGAATTCGACACCGCCTGTGCGAATATGCTCAAAGACGCCGCCACTCAATCATCGACAGTAAAAGGTTTTGACCTCTGGTCGACAGTGGATGTGCAGCTCTATGGTAAGATCAAGCTGGATGCGGCGTACGATTCGGGTCGTTCCAATACCGGCAACTTCGCCCGCTGGGTCAATCCCGGCGAAAAACAGCGCGGCGACGGTCAGTTCAACATGACCGCCAACGAGACCCGCCTGGGCCTGAAGTTCAAAGGACCGCAGACAGAGGACCTCAAGACCAGCGCTTTGTTGGAGATGGACTTCTACGGTGGCGGCGACGAAACCAGCCCGAACCCTCGCTTGCGTCACGCATTCTTGAATCTCGAATGGCCTAAGGAGAAGCTGAGCGTACTGGCCGGTCAGACCTGGGACGTTATCTCACCGCTGAACCCCGGAACACTGAACTACACCGTGTTGTGGTGGGGCGGTAATATCGGCATGCGGCGCCCTCAGATCCGCGTGACGAAGGGCTGCACGCTGAATGACGACACCGAGCTTACCCTCCAGGGCGCCCTGCTCAGAACCATGGGCCACACCAGCGGATTCGACCCCGGCGACACTGGTGAAGACGCCGGCTTCCCCAGCGTACAAGGGCGCGCCGCGGTCACCTTCCCGCTGTTTGGGAAGAAAAAGGCTACCATCGGCGTATCGGGGCATTTTGGTCAGGAAGAATACGACACCAACGCCTCGGGCGACAACCTCAACCTGTACAGCTGGTCGGACAACATCGACGCTTGTGTCCACGTAAACGGCTGGCTGACGGTTAAAGCCGAAGCATTCACCGGCCAGAATCTCGCCGCATACGCAGGCGGTATCGGACAGGGCGTCAACGCCGTCGGAACCGATGTTAGCGAAATCAAGAGCAGCGGCGGATGGTTTGCAGCCTGCATGAAGCCCTGCGACAAGTGGATGTTCAATGTCGGCGCCAGCGGCGAAGTCATCACCGGCGGAGTCACCCTTGACGGAACACGAACTTCCAACGCCTGCGTGTTCGGAAATGTCATCTACGAGTTCAACAAGAACGCTTCAGTTGGTTTCGAGCTGTCCAACTGGCACACCGAGTACAAAGGCGCCGGCGACGGAAACGATATCAGAGCTCAAACTTCGTTCATCTACAAGTTCTAATAACATACTGACATACAAGCGTGTACACGCCATTGATAGCCCGGAACCGTTACTTTACGATCCGGGCTATTTCTTTGAACTGATCGCCTTTGGCGATCTTGAGCATCTCGAAGAGCGCCATTTCCACGCTGGTGTGCGTTACCCCGGCCTCTTTCATTCGCTCAAGACCGAGCTTGCGATTGGCCTTGGTGCGCGAAGAGACGGCGTCTGTTAGCACGTACACCTGGTATCCGTCGGCCAGCAGATCCATCGTCGTCTGGTAGACGCAGATATGCGTTTCGATTCCAGCTATGAGTACTTGTTTGCGGCCGGTTTGCTTCAGGGCGGTCTGGAAAGCCTCTTCACCGCAACAACTGAACGCCAGTTTCGAGATCGGCTCTACGTCGACATGCTCGGCGATCTGCGGCACAGTGGCTCCGAGCCCGTCGGGATATTGCTCGGTGCATATCACTTCGAGGCCAAGAACCTTGGCCGCTCGCAGAATGCGCTCGGTGTTTTCAAACAGGCGGTCTTTCTTGTGCATCAGAGAGGCCAGCTTGCCTTGAATGTCGATTATCAACAGAACCGTGTTGTCAATTTGGAGCATAGTTTGTCACCTTTCTACTATTGCGATGGACCCATGTGGTCCAATGCATCTACAAGTTCTTGTGGAGTAGTTGTTTGAGTAACTTCGAGGGTGTGGATTCTCGCCCCGGCGTCTCGGTAGAAATCCGCCAGGGGCTTGGTTCGTTCGGCGAATATCGTCAATTTCTGCGCGATGGCGTCTGTATCGTCGTCGATGCGGCCTGAGCGATCGCCCCCGGCGTTGGTCTCTATTCGCTTAGATACTATCGCCGCGTCACAATCGAGTATACATACAGTAGTTACGTTGACTACGGCTTGTAAATCGCGGGCCTGTCCGACATGTCTTGGCAGCCCGTTCAGTGCGATAAGGCAGCTTTCATCGGCGTCTTGAGCTGTCATTTCGCCTTGCAGGGCTCTCAATGCGATGTGGAAATCGCTGTCTTCCAGCAGCGCCCCGATCTGCAGCACGTTCTGGACGAACTGTATTTCGCTGTCGGTGAAGTCGCCAGCGGCCGTGCCGGCGGCTATCTTCCGCAGCGCAGAACCGAAATCAAAATGAACGCAGCGGCGCCGCCAGAGTCCGCTGGCGGCCAGTAAATCGCCGAGAGGACTCTTGCCCGAGCCGGTTGGTCCGATAAGAACAATCGCTTCCTGCATGTCGAGGCATTGTTCTCTTTCCGGAGCGTTTGTCAAGACAAGGTCGAGAACATTGCGGGAATCACGATATCCCGGAGTTTTTTAGCTGTTTTTATTATTGATATTGCTCCGGTGTGTCGCTATAGTCTCCGGTCCGACTGTAATCCCCGCATAATTACCGATTGTTCGGTAGACATAAGACCACGGTTTCGTTACACGCTGTTAATTATTTCACGAAAGGTTGCAGGAAAAATGGCTGAAGAGAAAAAAGCTATCGATTCCCTCTTGAGTGAGGACCGTACTTTTCCCCCGCCGGCTGAAATGGCCGCCAATGCGCACGTCAAGTCTGACGCGCAGTACAAGGAAATGTACGAACGTTCCATTAACGATTCAGACAACTTCTGGCTCGAACAGGCAGAACTCCTGGAATGGTTCAAGAAGCCCACGAAGGCTCGCGAATACGTCTGGGACACGCAAGGCCGCAAGATCGAGCACACCTGGTTCGCCGACGGCGAGCTGAACGTATCGTACAACTGCCTGGACCGTCACCTCGGAACCGAGCGCGAAAACAAGACCGCGCTGATCTGGCAGGGCGACGAACCCGACGAAGACAAGAAGATCACGTACAAAGAGCTGCACGCTGAAGTCTGCAAGTTCGCCAACGTGCTCAAGGGCCTCGGCGTCGTCAAGGGCGATCGGGTCTGCATCTACCTGGGCATGGTAATCGAACTGCCCGTAGTCATGATGGCCTGCGCACGCATCGGCGCGATCCACTCGATCGTTTTCGGCGGTTTCAGCGCCGACGCACTCCGTGATCGCATCAACGACTCGGACTGCAAAATCCTGATCACCTCCAACGTTTCGAAGCGAGCCAGCAAGGATGTCCCGCTGAAGGCCATCTCCGACGACGCACTGACTGACACTCCCACGATCGAGAAGTGCATTGTCATCATGCGTAATGACACCGAAGTAAACATGGTCGAAGGCCGCGACGTCCTGTACTCCGACGTGATGGCCGACGCTTCGACGGACTGCCCCGCCGAACCGATGAACGCAGAAGACCCCCTCTTCATCCTTTACACCTCCGGTTCGACCGGCAAGCCCAAGGGCGTTGTCCACACCACCGGCGGTTACCTGATGCACACCGTGTTGACCCACAAGTACGTTTTCGACCTGCAGGAAGAAGACGTTTACTTCTGTGCAGCCGACATCGGTTGGATCACCGGACACAGCTACATCGTTTACGCACCGCTGACCAACGGCGCCACAAGCGTCATGTTCGAATCGACACCCTTGTACCCCGACGCCGGCCGGTATTGGGAAGTTGTCGACAAGTTTAAAGTCACGCAGTTCTACACCGCCCCGACCGCTATTCGCGCACTGATCCGTCAGGGCGACGAGTGGCCCGGAAAGTACGACCTCAGCTCCTTGAAGATTCTCGGCTCGGTCGGCGAACCGATCAACCCCGAGGCCTGGATGTGGTACTACGAGAAGGTCGGTCGCAGCAAATGCCCGATCGTCGACACCTGGTGGCAGACTGAGACCGGCGGTTTCATGATCACCCCGTTCCCCGCGGCGCACACGCTTAAGCCCGGTAGCGCTTCGCGTCCGTTCTTTGGCGTTGAGCCCGTCATCCTTCGCGAAGACGGCTCGGAATGCGGAGTCAACGAAGGCGGAAAGCTCTGCATCAAGAAGCCCTGGCCCGGAATCATGCGTACGATGTGGGGCGATCCCGATCGCTTCATCGACGCTTACTGGACGATGTACGACGACCTGTACTTCACCGGCGACGGTTGCCGCATCGACGAAGACGGCGACTACTGGCTGCTGGGACGTATTGACGACGTGGTAAACGTGTCCGGTCACCGAATCGGAACCGCCGAAGTCGAAAGCGCCCTGGTAAGTCACAAAGCGGTCGCCGAAGCCGCCGTAGCCCCCATGCCCCACGAAATCAAGGGACAGGGACTCTACGCTTACATTACCCTCGTCGACGGTATCGAAGAGACCGACGAACTGAAGAAGGAACTCGTCGTCCATGTCCGCAAGGAGATCGGCCCGATCGCAGCTCCCGACAAAGTCCAGTTCGCACCGTCGCTGCCGAAGACCCGTTCGGGCAAGATCATGCGTCGTATTCTTCGCAAGATCGCCGAAGGCGTCGCCGACAAGAGCACACTGGGCGATATCTCGACGCTGGCTGACCCCGGTATCGTCGATCACCTGATCGAAAACCGTCAATAGTCTTCTCGCATCAGGCTGAAGACAACGGAGTTAGTAATGAGTACATCAGATGTAAAAGCAGCCGCCCCCAAGGCGCAGCACGGTTGGGACGTAGTGTTCGCTGCGGTGGGCATTAACCTGGCGCTAGGTATCCTGTATACCTGGAGCGTTATCGCCGGCGGTATTCCGAAAGAATGGGGCTGGTTAGACTCGGACAAGGCCTGGCCGTACGCGATAGCGTGCCTGATTTTCTGTGTGACGATGGTGCCCGCCGGTCGCATGCAGGACAAACTCGGTCCGCGACTGGTCGCGAGCCTCGTCGGCGTGCTGGTCGGAGTAGGCATGATCGCGGCGAGTTTCACCACGACCACTCTGGGCTTTGTGCTGGGCTTCGGCGTACTTGCCGGAGCGGGTATGGGTTTTGGATATGCATCGGCCACGCCTCCGGCTGTCAAGTGGTTCCCGGCGGCGAAAACCGGCATGATCGCCGGTATCGTTGTCTCGGGCTTCGGCCTGGCCAGCGTTTACGCCGCGCCGCTTGCGACATGGTTGATCAAGACCTACGGTCTGCAGATGACGATGCGCTTGCTTGGCATTGCGTTTCTGATAGTTGTCGTTGGTCTGGCCCAGTTGCTGAAAGTGCCCCATAAGGTCGAGCAGCTCATCAAGGGTCTCGGCCGGGCTGGCGAACTCAAGACCGCTGAATCTACTCTGATCAAGAAAGAGAACTTCACGCCCGGCGAGATGATGAAAACCTGACAGTTCTATGCGTTGTGGTTTATGTACGCTTGCGGCTCAGGCGCTGGCCTGATGATTATCTTCACCGCCAAGAAACTCGGCGCCAGCGTAGGGGTCGGCACGGCGTTTGTGGTGTTCCTTGCCATTGGTAACGGCGGCGGGCGGATACTCGCTGGTACGTTGTCCGACAAGCTCGGGCGGAAAGTTACGCTCGGGGCCTTCCTGCTTTTCCAGGCGGTACTCGTGATAGTGCTGTCTGTCGCAGCGACAAAGGGCAGCGCGTTGAACAACACAGTGGCGTTGACGGTCTTGGCTGCTTTGACCGGAGCCAACTACGGGTCGAACCTGGCGCTGTTCCCGGCGTTTGCCAAGGATTACTACGGCCTGAAGAACTTCGGCGTTAACTACGGGCTGATCTTCACCTCCTGGGGCGTTGGCGGATTCATGTTGGCCAAACTGGCCGGCTGGGTCTATGACGGCGCGCTGGGAGATTCGTGGAAGGGCAGTTACGATTTCGCCTTCTACACTTCCGCGACTTTGCTGGTGCTTGCCACGGTGGTGGTCTTCGTTCTGAAGGCTCCTCACCACACCGAAGAGGTTGCGACAGAACTTGCCGACTGATCGAAACGTTCGATGCTGAAATGTCTATCCCGGACCCCTGCTTCTGCGGGGGTCTGTTTTTTTGGTGTGCCGGCGAAGCTTGACCCGCGCTGGATTGTGTGACATTATGACCTGACCCCGTGTCGGATCCGGCGCGGTCTTGTTGCAAAAGGAAATACTGCAATGGCTCAAACCTGCCAGGTGTGTATTGTAACGTGCATGGACTTCCGCCTGCATCGACGCGCCGACGGCCGCGATGCGCTCGGAAAGTTTGTGGACCAACTCGGATGCGATTGCGACGTGATCACCCGCGCCGGCGCCGTCCGCGACATCGTCCGCTCGGCGGGCGAAGGCGAAAACACGCTGCTTCGCGATATCGGAGTTTCGATCGCACTGCACCAGATCGAAACGATCTACCTGGTCAATCACGAAGACTGCGGAGCCTATGGACCGCACAATTTTCCTGACGCCGACGCGGAATGCGCCATGCACAATGACGACCTGGACACCGCCTGCAACATTCTGCGCGAGAAGTTTGCGGGCGTAGAAGTCATACCGGTCCTGGCGCGCCTGGCGGAAGGTTCGGATGACCACTACGTAATCGAACCGGCGTAGACTGATCTTGACGTGCGACGCGACGTTTAGCGGTCGAGCATCGCTCGACGCTCGCCTTTCGATGGCGATCTGAGTTGCGGCGCAAAACGACGAACGCGGGGCGTTGCCCCGCCGCTAAACCGAGCGTTCACTTCGTTGCTGAATCCCGAAAGGCGCTACTCACGCGGACCCGGCGTCTGCTAGTTTGTTTCTGCGCCGATCGTTACGTCGCAGAACGTCAGCGCCGCGATACCGTTCTTACCGATCAGGAGTCTGTCCTGGCTCCAGGACATCTCCTTGATGTACGTGATCTTCTTTGCTTTCGACGCTCCGGTCAGCTTGAGCGTGACAATGTTCCCGCTCGCCGAGCCCGCCGCGACTTTGCCTTTGGCGCCGTCGAGGTAAAACTCGCTGATCAGCGAATCGATCCAGACAACAGGTTGATCAAACTGGAGCGTGATAGCGTCTTTCGCCGCGCCGGTGTAGAAGGCCCGCGTGAGATTGGGCGCGGTGATCGAACGGGGCGGTTTCTTGCCGTAGAAGTCACGCTCGATCAGCGGTTGCAGCAGTGTGGCGAATACCGACCAGCCCTTCAGCGGGTAGTGGCACGGGCCGGGCGGTTTGATCCCCAGAGTCGACATGACGTCCATGTTTGAATACAGGCGGGGCAAGGTGCGCTGAACTTCGCGAAGCATGTTGCCATTGCCGCCGCCCATGCTGCAGGAGTTGGGCCATATCTGGAAAATGTAGTAGCGGCGAACGTTCGGGAAATCCGTCTTCCACGACGCAGACATGTTGACGAAGTACTGCTGGTATGTCTTCCAACCGTAGTCGCCGTCAGGACCGGCCGCGCCCTGGTCATTCTCGCCCTGATGCCACATGATAGCTCTGATGCCGTGGGTCAGTTTCGCTCGTCGCACGCGCCAGAGCAATTTCCCGTAGATGGTCTCCAGGTCCTCCGGATCGGTTTTGCTCCGCTGGTGCTGGTCTATCCGCGTCCCGCCGCGTGCGCCGTTGATGATGAAGATCGGAACCTTGTGACTTTTCAGCAGCCGCTTGGCCAGCACCATGCCCCACCAACCGAGCTCTGCTCTGTGTTCCCGTCCCGCTTTCCAGACCGGATTGCACCAGAGGTTCTCGGGCTTGTCCTCCTTGTAGTGTCGCGTGCGTGCGTAGCTGCGAATCCACTCGTTGGTTTCCAGCGGGGATTTCTCACGCGTGTCGGTGGCCAGGGCGTTTGATTGTCCCTCGATGATGTAGGCGTCTCCGCAGACGATATTACCGGCCGCGTGAAGGATCTTCCCGTCTGCGATCAATTCGATACGGTACTTGATCAGCCCCGGTTTGAGTTTGGCTGCAAATGCGTAGGCTTTCCTCGCGTCTGGCTTCTGCTTCAGCGTTTGGATGAGCTTGTCATCGGCGTAGAGTTTCAGGGAGACCGCCTCTGCCGGTTGGCTCAGCGTTCCGTTGCAGTGCAGCGTTCCTTCGTTCTTGTCGTCGCGGGCGTAGAACTGGTTGTCCTCGGGCTTTTCGTCCTTGCCCGGGATGCGATGGACCCACGGGTCGGTTTTCGGCTCGGTCACCATTACCGCAGCAGTCGCCGAAATGGGCTTGCCGCCGTTGCTGACGGTAAGCGTGACAGTCATCTTCCCGCTGTTTTGAGCGCGCGTGAGGATTAGTTTGTCCGGTGCGATCTTCTTGATCGCCGCCAGGCCGGAGATACGCCAGTCATACGTCAACTCCCCGCGGCCGGCGGTCTGCATCTGTTTCAGGTTGGCGATTTGCGGGACGATCTCGATCGTCTCTCGCCCGTCCCATTTTGCCGGGGCGGTCAACTTTACGATTGGATCGGGAATCGCCTCGGTGATCTTGATCGCGACATCCTTTGTCCGCACGCCGTCGGGGTAGACCGCCTTGAGCTGAAGAACGATCGACTCATCGCCGCTGATCCGTCCGGCGTCGAGGCTGTGCGATCTCCGGTCCACGCCGACGACAGTTTCCTTGCCGCCGCGCTTGAGGATCCAATAAAGCTTCTGTGCGCCGGCGACCTTGGCTGTGATTGTCGCCGACTTGCCTTCCGAAACGGTAACCACGCCCGGCGAAACCGACAGGGCGTCTCCCGGTTTGACCAGCGGGCCGACGAGCGTTTGCATGGGTTTCTGGTTTTCGTATTCCAGCTTGACCCAGGCCGGCGAGCGGGTGACGCTCGAGATTCGCACCTCGTCGATATCGCCGATAAAATCGTAGTTTTTATACCAACCGCCGATCCACATCCTGGCCGGTTTTTCTATGTTCAGCGTAGCGGCGCGAGTTTTGGCCTCTTTATCGAGCACGCCGTTGACATAGATCCGCGACTGGCCTTTCTTGTATGTGTGGACTACGTGAGTCCACGTGTTCAGCGGGATTATCGGGTTGCCCCGCACGTCGGCGTCGGAGAAGTAGCAGTCCATCCGTATCTGCGAAGGGCTGCGATACCATATCTGCACCTTGCCCTGCTTATATTCTTTGCCCCACGAAAGGACCCTGCAGTTCTGCTTTTCGCCCCGGAACCATACCGACGAGGAGTGCGGCGCCGATCCGGTCGGGAACGTTGTGATGTCTTCGCCGCAGAACACGCCTTTCTTACCGGGGAAATGCCTGGCCGGTCCGATCATGCCATCGGCGGCGGTAGTGCCTTTGTCTGTGGACTTGATCGCACCGACGGCGTCGTCAGTCACCGGCCCGTTCATGTGCCAGACGGCCAGGTGTCCGTTGGACTTGTCGAACACCGCCTTGCCGTTGGATGTGCATTTAGCGGCGGCGTCGCCCCAACGCATCTTAATCTCCTGTCGCGCATTGCCCTGGATCTTTGGTATCCGCACCCAGACGCTCGCGGTCCCTTTACTCGCGTCCCACTGTTCGATTTGGTAAGCCAGCTCGGCGCCGGCGGGAGTCGCAAACCGTATGTCCTGCCCCTTGGATTGCGCTGTGCTGAAGTCGAAGAAATCCTTGTCAAGACGCACCAGCAGCGGAAAGCCCTCGACCGAGGCATCGGCCGGCAGGTTCGCCCCGTCCGGCGTGGTCAGAATGTACATGGAAGCTTCTTTCGCCCCGGCGGCCTGACCGAGCGAAAGGAGCATGGTGATACTGATAATGATGCTGACAGAAGTACTCTTCTTCACGATTCGAATCCTCTCGTTCGGGATTGCAGGGATGGTTATTTCTTGCTGCATACTAAGAGATACCACATGGTTTTGTACTTCGGCGACGCGTATAGCGACTTACCGATAGGGATTTCCGCTCCTCGCGTTCCGTCCGGCCGCAGCGCGTAGCATTTGAAGCCCGCTCCGGGAAGCGGGATTTTGAGCGTTGGGGCTTCGATTCGCACCGGCGCCTTGCCCCAGTTTCGCCCGACGGTGCGGCGATCCTTTGAGAATTGCATATCCGTGTTTTCGCACCGTCCGCATAGCGTTATGAGGATCTTGTTGCTGCGTGCCAGAGGTAGAGAGTCAAGTGCGGTCATTGTCTGGGCTCGTCGCCCTCGGGCTTCCGAACCTTCGACCAGGACTTCTGACAACCGACGAGGGACGCTGAAGAGTCCCGCGGCACACCAACCAATCACAAACTCGCCCGGTTTCCGGCTGGCCGAAGAATCGCCAAACGACATGGCGACGCGATGTCTGAACATGTCGGTCGGCTTCAGTTTGCTCAGAGCGAACATGTCGCGGTCGTGCCTCTGGTGATGCTCGGTAAGCTTAACCATAGCACCCAGAGCGACGGTGATCTGTTCGTTGGGAGGGACGATTCCCGCCTCGCGGAAGATCGCCGTTCCCGCCGGTACAAATCCCCACTTGGCCGGGTTGGCGTGGATGTCGAAGAAGCTGGAGAAGTAGTTCTTGTCCCAGGCGTCGGCCTGGTGCGAGTAGGCGAAAAGCCATATCCCGTCCCAGTCTTGCGCTGCTGCCAGGGCGGTTATCATCGGTACGCATTCGGCCTGGTAGTCGTTGGGCGCGGGGTGGTTGTATTCGCTAACGGTGAACGGTTTGCCCGCCAGACGAGAGGCGGCTAGATTGAAAAGCGGGCTGCGGTCGCGATTGTTGACCATCGCGGTCTGGTTGACCGTCCAGTTTCCCATATCCCACGCACGGCCCGGGAAATGTGGGTGATGCCAATACGCGTGTGCGTCGATGTAGTCCATGTCGCTTTGCGCCCACAGGCCCAGCGGCCCGAATACGATCGTGCCCGTGACCAGGGCGCCGCATTTCAGGTCCTTCCGCACGAAGTTCCGCATCGAGTCGAAATACGCTTTCTCGGTCTCGGCCAGGAACTGCATGCGATCCCGCGTGCGAGCGGGTGTCTCGGATTCGGCGAACAGGGCGACGTTGCCCGCGATTATCGATTCATCTTTCAGAGCGCCGTTCCGCCCGCCGGTTCGCAGCTTGATGTCCGCCAGTTCGACAGCGGTGCTCGATCCCCCGACCTGGAAAACCAATCGCGCATTGTCTTCCGATTTTGTCGCGGCGAAACCGGCTCGGAATGTTTTCCATTCGGCGCCAAGCTTAACCGTTCGTTGCAGGCCCAGACCGCCCCAGGGCTTGTCGGCCTGGCTCATGTTCAGCGAGATCTCCCGCGATTTCGGCGACCGGGCGCGGAACGTGAGCGTATAGAAACGTCCCTTTGTAACCTTTAGCCCGCTGAGCTTGAACTGAATGTGCCAGCGTGTCGAGTTGGCTTTGCTGATCGATATCTTTGCGCCCGCGGCGCTGTTGCTGACGCTCGCTTTGCAGCCGCCATGCTGTTCGAGCGACCAGGCGCCGTTTTTGGGAAGCACGTTCGCCCCCAGCGCCTCAGCCCCGCCGGACCAGGCGCCTTTGAGCATCCGATCAGTTTTGTAGCGTTTTTTCAGCCATGCATTGTACTGACCGGCCAGGATCTTCGCGTAGAAGGGCGCCAGACCGCGGACCTTCGATTCTCCGCCCCACATGAAGAAACTGTCTTCATTGGTGATCTCGACGAATGCGATCGCTGGGTCGGAGGCGCATTTGACCTTGCGATACTTGTTGGTGCGGGTAAGCAGGTCAGCGGCAAATTTTTTCTGCGCTTCGATCAGTTGCGGGGTGAATATGTCGACGATTTTGTCGAACTTCAGCGCCGCGCCGGGATCGGGCAGTTTCAAGTAGCGACTATGGCTGCGCGAAACGTGCAGATTGATGTTCGAGTAGATTCCCTTCCGGGCGAGCTGGTCGATAAAGTAGTCCAGCCGGTCCAGCGCTTCTGTCGACAGCTTCATCGGATCGCTGCGATCCCATATCCCGCGCGGGAATGTTTGATAGTCCATATGATGGAACCGCACGGAGTTTATCCCGAAGGCGGCCAGTCGCTTTGCTACGCGTTTCGCGTCGGCGTGTGTGGGGAAGCATGCCCCGAAGCACATGTTCACGCCCCATATGCGAACTCGCTTGCCGTTCTTACCGGACCGGTAAAAATGCCCGTCGCGGGCGATCACGCGCGCTGAATCAATTGCTATCGGCGGCGAGGTGAAGTTGATCTTCGCATCATCGGGCCAGTCGGCGGGTATAACGAATGGTACAAACTCGCCCGCCAGCGCCGGAGTCGCCAGCAGCGCGCCCAGCAGCAAAGCCGAAATCAATTTGGCCATAAGAGAACTCCTTGCGATAACCTATCGAGGATACCGCCCGACAGCCGGGTCCACAACGCTTTGTGTTTACGCCGTTGCCGTAATTTGGAGTGCGGCGACCCGGCGCCGCTTTGACATGTCGCGGAGCGACGCCGTTGCCGATAGCTTGTCGCCGTTGCTTCTTTGCCTTTGCACTGTAACTCCGCACGCGGCGAAGATAGAATGAACTCTCGGACAATCAACCCGCAGAGCATGAGTCAAGGAGACCTGTTATGTCGAAAGCAGCAAGAATCTTTTCAGCATTCGCAATCGTGCTGACGTTCATCGCCGGCGACGCACTGGCGGTGCCGAAGAAAGCCAAGCCCAAACGCAAGCGCCCCCCAAGCGGCATTGAACTGCCGACGAACATAACCAAAGACAAACTCATCTGCTTCGCACTCTACACCGTCCACAAGAACACGCTTAAGCTCACCGCCCAGCTCTATCCGCTGGCCGACGACGACCCGCGCACCGTTCGGCTCGAGATCAAGAAAGGCGACAAGTTCGTCCAGGTCGCAGAGACCAAAGTGATCGAAAAGGGATGGACCGCTCCGTTCCGCGTGGAGAAATGGGATTCGACGAAAGACATCGAATACCGCGTCGCGCACGGCAAGACCGCCTTTTACACCGGCATCATCCGCAAGGACCCCGTAGACAAGGACACCATCGTGGTCGCCGCGTTCACCGGCAACTCGGTCCGCCCCCAGCACGGCGGCGATCTGCCCAAGGACGACATCGTAAAGAACCTCAAGAAGCTCAAGCCCGACCTGCTGTTCTTCTCCGGCGACCAGGTCTACGATCACCGCCAGCATTTCAAGGCCTGGACCCGCTTCGGGCGCGACTTCGGCGACATCATCCGCAACACGCCGACTGTCACGATCCCCGACGATCACGATGCCGGCCAGGCCAATCTCTGGGGCGCCGGCGGTAAGGTGTCCAAGACCGGCGCCGGACATGACGGCGGATATTTCCGCCCGGCTGAGTACGTAAAGGAAGTTGAGCGGGCACAGACCTCCCACCTGCCCGACCCGTTCGACCCCACACCGATCCTGCAGGGAATCGGCGTGTACTACACCGAACTTACCGTTGGACGAGTGAGCTTTGCGATCATCGAAGATCGCAAGTTCAAGTCCGGCCCGCAAGGACTGGTTCCCAAGCAGGGCCCGCGCCCCGATCACATCCGCAACCCGAACTACGATCCGAAATCAGTAGACGTGCCAGGCGCGGTGCTGCTGGGCAAGCGACAACTGAAGTTCCTGGACCACTGGGCGGCCAACTGGGACGGAGCCGATATGAAAGCCGTCCTCTCCCAAACTGTGTTCGCCAACGTAGCCCACATTCACGGCGGAGCGTCGAACCGTCTCCACGCCGACATGGACTCAAACGGCTGGCCCCAGACCGGGCGCAACAAAGCCGTCACCGCAATCCGCAAGGGTTTCGCCAACATGATCTGCGGCGACCAGCATCTCGGTTCGCTCGTGCATCACGGCGTGGAAGAGTGGCGAGACTCGGGCTACTCGTTCTGCGTACCGTCGATCGCGAACCTGTATCTCCGCTGGTGGATGCCGCTGGAAGAGGGCAAGAACCGCGAAAAGGGTTCACCCGAATACACCGGCGATCACATCGACGGGTTCGCCAACAAGATAACCGTACACGCGGCCGCTAATCCCGACGCCAAACCGAAAACCAACAACAAGCTGACCACGCGTTCGGCGGGTTTCGGCGTGATCAAGTTCAACCGCAAGACCCGCAAGATCACGATGGAATGCTGGCCCCGCAACGTCGACATAACCGACCCTGCCGGCAAACAGTACCTTGGCTGGCCGCTGACGGTAAGTCAGGAAGACAATTACGGGCGAAAGGCCAAAGCCTACCTCCCGACACTCAAGATCGCAGGCGACGCCAATCCGGTGGTCCAGATCATCGATGAATCGGATTCCAGCATAGTCTACACGCTGCGAATCAACGGTAACTCCTTCCGCCCCAAAGTGTTCAAGGCAGGCAAGTACACGATCAAGATTTCGAACGACCAGAAGTCCAAGACACTCCGAGCCGTAAAATCCGTCGGACTGAAGGGCGCCGAAACGCTGGATGTAAAACTCTAACGCCCGCGGCGGCGTTTCAAAGGCGATCTGCTCCAATCATCGGGTTGTCTGTGCCCCGATACGACGATATAATAGGGCAGAAGACACACGCAGATCGTGGGGCCGCAAGCTGCTGGGGAAAGCCCACGCGCGTCCCGCGATCCTGCCGCCCCACGAATGCGAAGGGACCGTTGGATGAGCCTGCCGCCGGATAAGCCTCTGAAGCTGACTGTCACTGTTGTCGCAGCGTGTCTCTGGCTTGTCCCATTGGCGTCGGCTGAGGAATTGACAAATCTTGACAAGGCCGCCGTGGCGTATCAGCACAAGCTGTTTGACAAGGCGGTTGGTCTATACACCCTTGCGATAGACAACGACAAACTCGATCAGGACGATCTGCTCGCCGCCTATCGCCGGCGCGGCCGGGCTTTATATCTCATCGGCGAGTCAGACAAGGCGATATCCGACTTCAGCCGAATCCTCAAATCGGACCCGAAAGACGCTTCGGTCCGCAACAGTCGCGGCATGGCCCGGATGGACAACGGCGCCTACGACAAAGCCATCGCCGACTTCACCGCAGCTCTTGAACTCGATCCGAAGCTCATGTTCGCCCGCGCCAACCGCGGTATCGCCTGGGACGCCAAGGGCGATTGGGACAAAGCCGCCGCCGACTTGGAGGGCGTCGGCAAGTCGGCGCGGAAATTCGCCGGCGTATACCAGCATCGTGGTTTTGAACTGCTGGCCCGGAAGAAGTATGGTCAGGCGATCGCGGATTTCACCAGATCGATCAAGCTTACGCCAAACCACTACTACGGTTTTCGATGTCGCGGCGTGGCCCATAAAGACAAAGGCGACTACGACAAGGCGATCGCCGATTTCAACCGTTCGATCAAGTTGCGACCGGATGACGCCTACGCATTCCGATGCCGCGGCGTCGCCTGGCGGGACAAGCGCCAATACGACAAGGCCGTCGTTGACATTACCGCATCACTTAAACTGGACCCGAAAAACAAACTGCTCTTCTGGATCCGCGGTATTGTCTGGGACATGCATCGCCAGCATGACAAGGCCATCGCCGACTTCACTCGCGCGATCGAACTGGACCCGAAATACGCGCTGGCGTATCACAGCCGCGGCGTGTCGTGGAAGTTCAATGGCGACAACGACAAGGCCATCGCCGACTACACTCGTGCCATCAAACTGGACCCGAAGGATCCTCTGGTCTATCGCAACCGCGCAGCGGCCTGGGCCTCCAAGGAAAAGTACGACAAGGCTATCGCAGATTATGTCTGCGCGGTGGCCGTTAAGCCTGATTCCGCCGAGGCGTATTTTGACATGGGTCGAGCCCACGCCAGACTCAAGCAATACTCCCGCGCAATCGACGCCTGGCACAAGTGTGTGGATGTCGATCCGGCTGGGCCGCTAGCCAAAAAGGCGCTCGAACTTATCGACAGCTTCGACGACCCGTAATTTGACGATCGGCAATCGGCGCCGCCGACGCAGGGCGGCTGCTTGAACGGTTCGCCGCGCCGGCTCCTATAATTCAAAGTAATCTCCGCGACCTGGCGACCGGTGCGTGCGGAGCATACCGAAAGGAAGCGATCCATGAGCATGATGAAAGCTGTTGTCGCCAAGACCGTTGGGCGGGATGCTCGGCTTGAAACGGTTGAGTTGCCAGTCCCTGAGCCCCAGGCCGGACAACTGCTGATCGAAGTGAAGGCATCGAGCTTGAACCCGATCGACAACGTGTTTCTTCGCATGCACCTCGAAGGCATGAGCCCGGACCTGCCTGCCGCGCTGCACGGCGATGTGGCGGGAATCGTGTCTGCGGTCGGGCCCGGCGTCGAGGCGTTCGCCGTTGGCGATGGAGTTTATGGTTGTCCCGGCGGGTTTCGCGGCCACGGCGGGGCGCTAGCCGATTTCATGCTTGCTGACGTACGTCTTCTGGCCCGCAAGCCGCACTCGCTGGACTTCGCCCAAGCGGCTGCTCTGCCGCTTGTCACGCTTACCGCGTGGGAGGGCCTGATCGATCGGGCGAATCTCCAGCCCGGCCAGCACGTACTGATCCAGGGCGGCTGCGGCGGAGTGGGGCATGTCGCAATCCAGATCGCAAAAGCCCACGGAGCCCGCGTAGCGACGACGATATCGTCGCCAGCCAAGGCGGAAATCGCACTGGCCCTGGGCGCCGACGACATAATCAACTACAACCACGAGGCCGTCGAGCAGTCGGTCCATCGCCTGACTGCCGGCCGCGGATTCGACATCGTTTACGACACCGTAGGCGGCGCCGTGCTGGACCGATCCTTCCGAGCAGTACGCAACAAGGGCCAGGTAATCAACATACTCGGCTTCAACTCGCACGACCTGTCGACAGCGTTCCGGCGAGGCGTAACGCTCCACCTGGAGAACATGACCCTACCCCTGCTGACCGGCGAAGGGAGAGACCGCCAGGGCGAAATCCTCCGCCAGGCCGCCGACTTAGTTGAAGCCGGAAAACTAAAACCGCTCCTGGACCCCAATCAATTCACATTCGACCAGGCCAACGAAGCCCATGAGCTGTACGAATCCAAAAAGCACGTAGGAAAAATCGTGCTGACTCGCGACTGACACCGCATCCGGAACATGGTGATTTGCAGATGACGGCAACAATTCGGCGTTCATGTCGTATTAGAATGTAGAATAGTTATGACTTGGAAACCGAAAGAGTCGCCTATCCGTCTTGCCGCGCTCACGTTTGGGCTTGCGGTGATCTGCGCGTGTCTGCCGTCTTGCCGCCGACAGGACAATGACTCCAGACGCGATGATGACGCCGGGAAAGAAAAGCAGCTCGCCGAGAAACGCCGCAAACAGGCCGAGCGGCTTGAGGCGCATCGCCAGAAGGCCGCCGCCGACTTGGCCCGGGAAATGGCCAAGGGCGACTACGTAATCGCCGAGGCCTATCGCAAAATGGGCTCTACAGACAAAGCTGTCGCCGCCTATCGGGAGGCGATTGCCCGGAGCCCCGATTACGCCGAAGCGTACGCCGGCATTGGCGCCGCACACGCCGCGGCGGGGCGAACTGGCGAGGCGACCGCGGCGTGCGAGAAGGCGATTTCCGTCAGTCCGGACTCCGCCGAGGCGCACTTCAGCGTCGGCGCGGTTTACGACCAGATGGACCTGCACGCCAAGGCGGTCATGGCGTTTGAGAAAGCCATCGCACTAAAGGCTGATTACGCCGAGGCCCAGGTTAAAGTCAGCGGTTCGTATGTCCGGCTTGGACGAAACGCCGACGCCTTGGCGGCGTGCGAAAAAGCGGTGGCCCTGAAGCCCAACTCCGCCGAGACGCACATTGGACTGGGTATCGTTTACGGCGCCATGGGTCGTCACGAAAACGCCCTGGCTGCGTGCAAGCGGGCGGTTGTGCTGAAACGCAACTCGCCCGAGGCGTATAACCAGTTGGGCGTTGCGTATCGGAATCTCGATCGTCGCGGCCAGGCGGACGCGGCGCTGAAGAGGGCGGTGGCGTTGAAGTCAGATTACGCCGAGGCGCACTATAACATAGGCGTCAACTTCGACCAGATCGAACGATACTCCGCGGCGGTTGAGGCCTACTCCGACGCGGTGACGCTGGATCCGAGACACGCCGAGGCGCATTTCAACCTCGGCGGGGTTTATGGCCAACTCGGCAGGTACGCCGAGGCAGTAGAAGCTTACCGCAAGGCGGTCGACATCGAGCCCGGTTACGCCGAAGCGTTTTATAAAATGGGTTTCGCCAGCGATGAACTCGGCAAACACACCGAAGCGATCGTCGCCTACGAAAAGGTCATCGCCATCGACCCAGAGAGCGATCTGGCGACCCTGGCCGACCACCACATCAGCAGGCTCAAGAAGAAGTGAACGTCGCAAGATGCTCCTTGCCGCCCCGCTAAGCGCCGTCAGAGGCGGGGGATTACTGGCTCCGATCGGGGTCCAGGAAGTCCAACCATGTCTTCACCAGGCTGTCGGGGTCTGTGCGTCGCTTCTTCACGCTGCGGATGCTCTGAACGCCTATTGCGATCATCATGATTGCGCCGATTGCGGCGAAGACCAGGAATATGTGATTGAAGGCAAAACCCTTTATAGGGTCGAAGAACATAAAGATCACCAGACCCATACACATAACGCCGGCGAACGTCAGTCCGGCGCCCGAGGCTACGTTGCCCGGTTCAGACATCGCCAGCAGGCCGCGGGACAATACGTCGGCGGAATCTGCATTCATGCCGCGGTTTTGGAGTTGGGTCTGGATAGTGGCGACAGGAGATCCCGAGGCCATGGCGTTAGCCGCTGCGCGAACGTGCGATTCATTGGTCAGTGCGGCCCGGCGAGCGTCGTCGGGAAACAGCTTGCCCTGCAGTTTTCGCTTCCGGATCTCGGTGCGTATTTCCGACACTATGCTCATCGCCAGCGGATCGACCTTTCTATGCTCTAAGAACGCCACGCCGTTGATGCGCAGTTTCTCCGGTGTGAATCCGCCGCCGGTGACCCCGACAAGGCAGATGCGGTCCAACGGCAGCGGGACCGGCACATGTGAACTGTAGACGAAGCGATCGGTGATCAGCAACCCGCGCGTAGCCTTGCGGTGCTTGAAGTCCAGGAAGATCGCCAAAGGCGTTTCGGTATCGCTCATGGCCTGGGCGTAAGTGCGCCTGGCGGCTTCGATCTGCTTTTGCGGCGGCCCGCCGGCGACGTCCTGCCTGCCCGCCTGCGGCGCCGCGCCGGCGACGATGTTTGTAATGAAGACCTTGACCTGTTCCGATCGAGATGCAGTCTTGCCGTCGGTTTCCGGAGTCATACCCGAACGCTCCTTTCATCCATCAACAAATACGAGAATCCTTTTTGCAGACCTTGGGTGTGATTGTATTGTGTTCTCAGGCGACGTCAATACAGTGTTCTATCGGCCAGCTCCTCAATCCGTTCCGATCGGTTACGCCTCGGCGTTCGGTTCGGCGCCCTTTTCCTTCAGGTGCTTGCCGAACTCCATGTCGACGCTGCGTATGTGATCGATCAGCCAGGCGCCCAGGAACGTTTGGAGAAAGTCGGCCAGTATGTGCGTGGCGCCTTCCTCCTGGAAATCTTCAATCAAGTTTCCCAGCGTATCGTTCAGTTCGTCGTGTTTGGTCGTGTGATCGGCCAGATCGGGAAAGTCGTTGTCGGCCATCAACTGCTCTTCAGCGTCGAAGTGAAACGCCGTGTAATCGACCAGGAAGCCAAGCGTTTCGACCAGTTCCCGCGGACCCTGGCGTGCTTCGATCGCCGCCACCAGTTTGTTGTAATGTTCGATCCAGGTCTTGTGCTGCTGATCGATGAGTTCGACGCCAACAGACAGATTGTCGTTTCACTGTAACTGTTCCATCGCAAAACTCCTTCAATACAAAGCGTTCTTGAACATAATCCTACGACAGTCGCTACCCATTGGCAAGCTCCCTCGAATGTGCAACAATCTATTGATCGACAACGTTTGGCGCAAGTAGGATGGACCAGGTTGGTGTCTTAGACCTCTTTTGGAGAGTTTACGGATGAAGAGACGCGATTTCTTGCGGGCGGTTGGAGTGGCGGGCGGGGCGGTTGCTGTTGGCGCCGCGGCGCGGGCTGCTGCGCCGGCGAAGAAACCGAATATCGTTCTGCTCTTCGTTGACGATCTGGGCTGGGGCGAGATCAAGTACCGCAGGCATATTTTCGAGACTCCGAATCTTGACGCGATCGCCGCTGACGGGATGACGTTTACCGACGCTTATGCTTCGTGTCCCACGTGCAGCCCGTCGCGGGCGTCGGTCATTACCGGTCAGCACCCGGCCAGGCTCGGCATGACGCGGCATATCCCGACCGGGCGGACCGACGGGCGCGTGAAAGAGGAGTTTCACACCAGGGGCTCGGACCCCGCGCGGCTGCCTTCGCGGAATTGGTTGCCGCTTTCGGAGCCCACTATCGCAGAAGCGCTCAAAAAGTGCGGCTACCGGACCGCGTTTGTCGGCAAGTGGCATCTGGGGCACGAACCTTACCACCCGATCAAGCATGGATTCGACGAGCAGTTCGGCGTGTCGAATTTCGGACATGTACACAGCTACCACGCGCCGTTCTTCGGTAAGATCAGCGAGACCTACAAGGATGTGCCTAAGGGAAAGTACCTTACCGATCAGTTAACCGACGATGCGGTGAAGTATATCAAGGGGCAAGACGGCAAGGCGCCGTTCATGCTGACGCTGTTTTACTATTCGGCCCACGATCCGTTCCAGGGCCGCAAGGACCTGATCGAGAAGATCGAGGCCGAACATCCCAACTGCAAAGGCTGGAAGTCGGCGTTTGCGGCGATGATCGCGGCGATCGACGAATCGGTCGGGCGGATACGCGCGGCGATCAAGAAAAAGGCGTTGGACGAAAACACCGTGATACTCTTCGTCGGCGATCAGGGCGGTAAAGTCCCCAACGGTCCGTTGCGGGGCACCAAGCGCGGCGGGCGGGCGCTGTACGAAGGCGGTGCGCGGATCCCGCTGCAGGTGTGCTGGCCGGGAGTGGCGAAGCCCGGCTCGACGCGCAGCCACCCGGTCTGCACGAACGACATCTTCCCGACGATGCTGGCGATGGCCGGCGGCAAGCCGGCGGACTATCCGAAGCTCGACGGTGAGTCTCTGGTCGGGATGCTCAAGGGCGCCGAATCGATCGATCGCAAGGAAGTGGTGATATACCGCAGCTACGAGGATCAGTACGCGGCCGTCCGATCGGGCAAGTGGAAACTTGTCGCATACCGCTCGGGCAAATGCGAACTGTACGACCTGGTCGCCGACATCGGTGAGCAGAAGGATCTGTCCGCCGACCAGGGCGACAAGGTCAAGGAACTGACCAGCGTTCTCCGCGCGTTTGAAAAGAAGATGAACGTGCCGGGCAAGATCGACAAGAGAAAGTGATCGATATGAGACGAATCGCATTCTTGCTGCTGTTGGGCGCGCTGGTCGGCCCGGTTCTGGGCGGCGGTGAGTTTTATGTCGCCGTAGACGGCGACGACGCTAATCCGGGCACGAAAGCCAAACCGTTCGCAACGCTGGCTCGCGGGCGCGATGCGGTGCGCGGCGCAAAAATATCGGCTACCGTTTACCTTCGCGGCGGTGAGTATCGACTTGGCGAAACGGTTGTTTTTTCTCGCGCCGATTCGGCCGCCGAAGGCTGTACGATCACTTACGCCGCCGCCCCAGGCGAGAAAGTGGTGATAGGTTCGGGCGTGCCGATCACCGGCTGGAAAAAATTGCGGGACAACATCTGGGTCGCCCCGATCCCGCGGGAGTTGAAAGGCAAGCTGTTCCGCACGCTTTACGATGGCGACAAGCGCCTGCCGCGTGCGTCAAAAGGTTTCTCGCCGGCATCCAGCCCGAAAGGCAAGAAGGGCTACCCGGTGGTCAACGAGGACTATGACGTTCTCCGCAGGCTCGAGTTTCCCAAGGGAGCGTTGCGAAACTGGTCGAATCTGTCGGACGTTGAGGTCGCGATCCGGCCGCACAACGCGTGGGTGCTGAATATCCTTACGCTCGAATCGGTCGATGAGCAGACTGGCGTTGCAATGACTACGATCCCAGGCACATACGCCCTGAACCGTTGCGTGCAGGTCCGCCCGGGCGGGATATCGGCGTGGGTGGAAAACGTGCTCGAGGCGCTCGACGAACCGGGCGAGTGGGTGGTTAACACGCGACAGGGCAAGGTGTATCTCTGGCCGACGGGGAAGAGTCCGGGCGACAAGATCACCGCGCCGCGACTGACCGAACTTATCCGCGTCGAAGGCGATATCGATATCCCCGGCCCGACCGACAAGCCGGTGCGCGGGATCGTTTTCAAGGGTCTTACATTCACCCGCGCCGATCGCGACGCGTGGACGAAGGACGATGCCGGCATCCAGCATGATTGGGAGATGATCGATAAGCCCGACGCACTGGTTCGCCTGCGAGGCGCTGAGAAGTGCTCGATCATAGACTGCGACCTCATAAACTCCGGCGGGTCGGCGATTCGACTGGATCTGCACTGCCAGGGTAATCGAATCGCGGGCAACAAGATCGCGAACCTCGGCGGAGCCGGAGTGTTGATGATCGGATACGGACCCGGGACAAAGGACGCCAACAAGGGCAACATCGTCGAGAAGAATCACATTCACCACATCGGCGAAATCTGGCGGCACTCGCACGCGATAGTCGCCTGGCAGAGCGGGGCGAATCGAATCGCCAACAATTACATTCATCACTGTCCGCGCAAGGCGATATGTCTCAGCGGCGTGAGGCCGGGGTTCTTCTGGACCGGGCGAAAGAACCGGCGCGAATGCTCGCGAACCATCCGCCGCAGCGAGACCGGCGATTCGACAAAATGGGTCGACATCGTTAAGTTCCTCCACACTCGCAACAACATCGTCGAACACAACGAGATCCATCACGTGTTGAGCGACCTCGGTGACGGCGCCGCGGTCAACATCTCCGGCGCGGGTAACGGCAACGTGATCCATCGAAACTACATCCACGATATCGAAAACGGTGCTTGCGCGTCGTGTATCCGCACCGACGACGCACAGAACGGAACACTGATCGAGGAGAACATAGTGTTTCGGGCGAAGATCGGCGGGATCACTCCGAAGTGGGAGAACCATTTCGTAAACAACTTCCTGATCGACGTCGGTCCCGGCGGAGATGCGATCCACACTTCGGGCAAGTGGGGCCCGTACCGCAAGTCGCGTATCGAGCGGAACATCATGATTAACACCGGAAAGAGCAATCGCTTCTGGGACGGTTTCCAGGACAAACACGTTGGCAAGCTGAAAGACTGCACCATCGATCGCAACATATATTATCACGTCGGCGCCAAGTCTCCCGCGGAGACGGCCGGTGAGAAGTTCCTGGCCGCCCTGAAAAAGTCCGGACACGACGCAAACAGCTACTATGGCGACCCGATGTTCGTCGACTACAAGAACGCCGACTTCTGTTTCGCCAGCAATTCGCCTGCTAAGAAGCTGGGCATCGTTTCGCTTAACCTCGATAACGTCGGGCTGACAAAGGACTTTCCCAAGCGATTCAGGCCCGGAAAATAGTTCTCGTATTGCCTGGCGGTTTTTGTGGGGTATAATTATTTGGAATTCCCCGCGACCCTGAGGGTGCGGGGCTGGTGCTAAATCGCACGTAAACCCTCGGGCATAAGCCCGCGAAAGGAACGATCATGAGAATCGCACAATTACTGTCGTTGACGCTGCTTGTCGGATTGACCCTCTGCCTCGTCGGTTGCGGCGGAGATGAGACTTCCCAGACCCCTGAGGAGCCCAAGACCGTCGCCGTGGTTAATGTCAAGTGCCCCCTGATGGGCGACAAGCTGAACCAGGCCGCCGTTCCGGAGACCATGGTCCGCGAATTCAACGGGCAGAAGATCGGATTCTGCTGCCCGCCGTGCATGCCGAAATGGGACGCGTTGAGCGAAGAAGACAAAGCGACAAAGCTCGCCGCGGCGATGCTTCCGTAAGCGGCGGTATCCGCTAATTGATGATTCGACCAGGCCCCCGGCCTCGCCCAGCGAGGACCGGGGGCCTTTCGTTTGTCTTGCTTACTCAGGCCGGGCGGATATACAATACTCGGCCCGGACATAAGGAGTTGAATTATGGCGCGTACTGGAAACACTGTAACACGTCGGGGAATGTTGAAGGGGTCCGCTGCCGCGATGGCGGGTCTTACGATCATTCCCAGGCACGTACTCGGCGGACGCGGCTACACTCCGCCCAGCGACAAGATCAACCATGCGGTGATCGGCGTAGGCGGAATGGGACGCGGACACGTCAACATGGTCAGAGGCGATGCGATCGGCAATCTTATGGCCGTCTGCGACGTCGACGAGAAGCATCTCGCCAATGCGATCAAGCAGGGCGGAGGGTGCAAGGGATACAAGGATTACCGCGAGGTCTTCGATCGCGGCGATATCGACGTGGCCCACGTCGTGACGCCGCCTCACTGGCACGCTTTGATTTCGATCGCGGCCGCCGAGGCGGGTATCGACGTATGGTGCGAGAAGCCCATGACGCGAACGATCGCCGAAGGTCAGCACGTGATCGACGCGGTCCAGCGCAACGGAGTGGTCTTCCGCCTGAACACATGGTTCCGCCTGTACGGCGGACTCTACGGACTGGGCACAACCGCCAAACAGGTCAAGAAGCTCGTCGAATCCGGCGAACTGGGCTGGCCTCTTACCGCTCGGGTGAGCCCGCACACGGGATTTTCCTGGAAGGTTCGCATGTGGTCCGGCCGGACTAACATCGCCCCGGAACCCGTGCCGGCGAATTTCGATTACGACATGTGGCTTGGACCAGCTCCGGTAAAGCCGTATTTCCGCCATCGCACACACGGTTCGTTCCGCGGATACTGGGACTACGACGGCGGCGGTCTGGCCGATATGGGCCAGCACTACCTCGATCCGGTCCAGTACGTGCTCGGCAAGGACGACACTTCTCCTGTCGAGATCGAGGCCCACGCGCCCTGGCCCACGCATCCGGACGCCTGCGGAGCCTGGGGACGCGTTGAGATGAAATACGCCGACGGATGCAAGATCATTCTTGAATCGGCCGAGTGGGGCAAGCAGGAAACCAAGGGCAAGCCCTACCTCGAAGGATCTGACGGCAAGCTGTATCGCGGTTTCAAGACCGATCCGCCGTCACTGGCCGAGAAAGTCAAATCGATGCCGGACCCCGAACCGATGATCAGCAACTTTAACATCTCGGTCAAGACCCGCAAAACGTTCGGGCTCAACGAGGTCAACGGCAATCGCAGCAACCTGCTGGTTCACCTGGCCAACGTCGCGATCCGCACCGGTCGAAAGTTGAAGTTTGATCCGGTCAAGCAGCGTTTCATCGACGACGAAGGCGCCAATCGCCTGGCCGATCAGCCGATGCGAGCCCCGTGGCATCTGTAACAACAGCCCCGCGATCAAGGAGATTTGACGTGATAAGACGAGCATTTTCAACTGTAATCGTAGCGGTTTTGGTCATGCTGATGTCGGTGGGAGCATCGGCGGCGACAGTAGGCGAGATAGTCGCCAAGATGCCGGCGATCGACCACGCCGAAGGCGCGCCGCTGATAGCCGAGATAATCAAAGCAGGCCCCGCCGGTCTGAAGGAATTGTGCGGGATGATCACCCCGCCGGACGACACCGCCGACGCCAAGGCCCGTTTCGCGCTGCACGGAGTAGTGCTCCACGCGATGCGACCCGGAGCTGAAACCGAGCGAGCGATGCTCGAAAAGGCGCTGCTGGACGCTCTGGCGTCAGCCAAACAGGCCGATCTCAAGCAGTTCTTCGTCAAGCAGATCGAACTGTGCGGCTCTGATGTTGCGGCAAAAGCGCTGGGCAAGCTGCTGAGCGACGCGCGACTTTGCGAGACCGCGACGCGAGCATTGCTTCGCATCAGAACGAACGCCGCGATCGGCGAAATCCGCGGAGCACTTGACGGAGCCAAAGGCGCGTCACTGGTTACGATCGTTCGAGCGCTGGGACAGGCTCGCGACAAGGCGTCGGCCAAGGCCATCGCCAAGTACGCCGGATCGGCCGACAGAACGCTGCGTCACACCGCCTGGTTCGCACTGGCGAATATCGGCGAGGCTTCGGCTACGGATGTGCTGAAGACCGCTTCGTTGGCCAAGGGACCCTACGAACGTTCGGTAGGCCTGAAGAACTACATGCTCCTGGCCCGTCGGCTGGGAGAAGGGACCGACAAGACAAGGTGTGCGAACATCTGCCGCGGCGTGTTGTCCGAGCGAACCGGACCAACGGACGGAAACGCACGATGTGCGGCGCTGACGGTTCTGTCCCAAAGCGTCGGCCGCCACGCCGTTAACGACGTGCTGGCCGCTCTTGACGACAAGAACGCATACGTTCGCGATCGAGCCGCACGGATCCTGAGCGGCATGAAGGCTTCGGGCGCGTCGGCCAAGCTGATAGCGCGATACAAGACCGCGTCTCCAGCGACGAAAGCCGCGATTCTCGGCGCGTTGGGTCTTTCCGGCGACAAGGACAAGAACGTTATCGATACGCTTCAGGGCGCCGCGTCGGATACGAACAAAGACGTTCGAATCGCTGCGATCGCCGCACTGGCCCAAGCCGATCCCGACAAGGGCGCCGCTGCTGCGGCCGGGGCGATGAAATCCACCGAACCTGATGAAGTCGCCGCCGCAAGAGGCGTGCTGCTTGGCGTCAAGAGCAAGAACCTCTCCAGTTGCGCCGCCGGCGCGCTGGCCAACGCGTCGCCCGAAGGCAAAGCCGCACTCCTGGAGGTCCTCGCCGCACGCGGCGCGACCAATCAGGTAAAAGCCGTCATCCTGCAGCTTGATAGTAAAGAAGCCCCGGTAGCCCAGGCCGCCGCCAAAGCGATGGGCGACCTGGCCGGAGCCGACGATATCAGCGTGATCCTGGCCAAACTCGTAATCGCTTCGGACTCTCGTCAGCGAGCGAGTCTGCAAAGTGCTGCGGTCGCTGCGATGCGAAGAACGAGCTCCGGAGCCAAGCCGGTTATGAAGGCTCTATCGGGCGTCTCTGGCGATAAACGGGCTTTGCTGCTGAAAGTGCTGTCGGGCATCGGCGGCGATGACGCGCTGCAACTGGTCGTAAAAGACACCGCCTCTGACGATAAAGTTGTCAAGGAAGCCGCCGTTCGCGCCCTGGCCAATTGGCCCGAGATCGGAGCCGCCAAACCGTTGCTGACGCTGATGGGCAAGACCGACAACAAGACCCACCGCACACTGGCGCTTCGCGGATATGTGAGGCTAATCTCACTACCGAGCAATCGCAGTGCGGCGGAAACCGTTAAGCTGTTTGCAGCGGCGATGGACGCGGCGCCCGGCGAGCCTGAGAAGAAACTCGTACTCGGCGGGCTGTCTGGCATTCGCACCGTCGAGGCGATGGGCCTGGCGATGAAATACGTTGACGATCCGAAGTTGCGCGAGGAGGCTGCGATGGCTGCGGTCAGGATCGCATGCCCGGCCCGCAGGCGACAGAAGCTGCTCAAGGGCGCCGACGTGAAGAAGAATCTGCAAAAGATCCTCGCGGTTACGAAGAACAAGTGGACCCGCGAGACGGCGAGCAAATACGCCGGTAAGAAATAGTTGTTTCACTGCACGGAGAGTTGAACATGAACAAGCAAGCGTTTGCGGCGGTTACGGTAATGTTGTCGATTGCAGTCGGAGCCTTCGGGGCCGACAAAGACGACGAAAAAGGTTTTGTCTCGCTGTTTAACGGCAAGGACCTGACCGGTTGGGTCGGTTCGGTCGACGGCTACGGCGCCGCCGACGGAATCATGTTCTGCAAGAAGGGCGGGAACCTCTACACCGCCAAGGAATACGGTGACTTCATACTGAAGTTTGACTTCAAGTTCCCTCCCGGCGCCAACAACGGTCTCGGCATCCGCGCCCCGCTGAAAGGCAACGCCGCCTACAAAGGGATGGAGCTGCAGATTCTTGACAACACCTCGCCCCGCTACGCCAAGCTGAAACCGTATCAGTATCACGGCAGCATTTACGGCGTCGTACCGGCCAAACGCGGATTCCTTAAGAAGCCCAACGAGTGGAACACACAAGTCGTGTACGCCATCGGGCCGAAGATCAAAGTCGTTCTCAACGGTACGACGATCGTCGACGCCGACCTGGACAAGGTCCTCGAAGCCGGCGGTCCCAAACTCGCCAAAGGCCATCCCGGCCTGAAGAACAAGAAAGGTCACATCGGCTGGCTCGGACACGGAGCCCGCGTGGAGTTCCGCAACATTCGCATCAAGCCTATGGAAGGCGAGAAGGCTCCGGCAGCCCCCGTCGCCGGGGCGCTCGAAGACACCAAGAACACTCCGCCGGAGGGATTCATTGCGTTGTTTAACGGCAAGGACCTGACGAACTGGAAGGGCCTTGTGGGAAATCCCAGGGTTCGGGCCAAGATGAGCGCCGAGAAGTTGGCCGAGGCCCAGAAGAAGGCCGACGAGGGCATGAGGAAAAGCTGGACCGTCAAAGACGGCGAACTGATCTTCAGCGGCAGGGGCAAATCGTTGTGCACCGCCAAAGACTACGGCGACTTCGAGATGTACGTTGACTGGAAGATAAAAGACAGAGGTGACAGTGGTATCTATCTCCGCGGCTCGCCGCAGGTGCAGATCTGGGATCCCAAGAAGTGGCCCGTGGGTTCCGGCGGACTGTACAACAACAAGAAGAATCCCAGCAAGCCGCTTGTCTGCGCCGACAATCCGATCGGTCAGTGGAACCGCTTCAGGATCAAGATGATCGGCGAAAAGGTCTGGGTCTGGCTAAACGGCAAGCTCGTGGTCGACAACACCACGCTGGAGAACTACTGGGACCGCAAGATTCCAATCTATCCGACTGGACAGATTGAGCTTCAGAATCACGGCAACACGCTCTGGTTCAGGAATATCTACATCCGAGAGATCAAAGCCGGCGAGAAATAAAACCATTTAGCGACAAGCAGTTGCGATAGCCCGGGTTGCTTTGCGGCCCGGGCTTATTTTTGTCATTCAATAGTTCATGTTGATATGAGGGCTGATGAGCGCTAGAGTTAAATTGCTCTTTGGTCCCGCTCACTGACGGAACAGCTCGAGGCCAGGGCCGGCAAGCGTCGCGCTCAGGCGTTTTTACTTCTGAGGCCGGTTTGGCTCCAACTCTCTGAGTCGCCTGATCCGGCGACGTTGCCAACGCAGGGCGATTGTCTAACAACGCGAATAATCCGCATAATCAGTTATTCTATACAGACTAACGGATTCAGGCGGGTGTTCCAAGCCGCTGAAAACATTCGAGAAATATTTATATACGTTGTATTGTCTCGGCTAGTGATTGCAAGCTGTGGAATGTCAGCTAGTTGCAGCGGATAATCCCTATGGGTCGGTGTGGATTCGCTTCTTAGGGGGTGAACTGCACTTGACAGAATACGGCTTTGGGGATACATTGTAGGTGCTCTGCGGTCGTGCTCTTCGAGGGATTAGCACGATCCAAGAGGTAAGGCGTGATTGCTCACCCACCCTTCCTACTGAGACCAGTTCGGTCTCGACTCCCTCATCGCTCGCGCTCGAGCCAGCGCGTATTGTAATGGCGGTGTGTTGCCGCCATGAATCGCGACGCTTACTGGACGCTGCTTGAGAGGTTTCGGCTTCGCTCGCCGAAGGCTGTTGCGTCCTTTTACTAAGGAGTTTGCTCATGCTTGCAAGTGGAAGAATTAGCGGATTGGTTTCTGTCTGTAGTATCACAGCCCTGTTGGTCCTGGCGATCGGTATGTCCGCATCGACTGCGGATGCGGCGATGATCAGGACATTCGAATTCTCGGTCCAGGTGACCGAAAACAACCAAGGCGTTTCGGTTGACGGCACTACGATCGGAATCGGAGACATCCTTAGCTACACCGTGGCGTGGGACGTTGACGCTCTTATCACAAAGGGCTCCACTCCTAACGGCGCTGTCGAGTACCACAGCAACTCGATTCAGGTCGGCGAAGGCCTGGCGTTCGGCGGAGTCAATTTCGCCGACAACTCGGGTGTGCTCAAGTTCGAGGTCAAGAACGACAGCGAAGACAAGTGGAAGACCGAAGCGTCGTTCACTAACGTTATAGCCGGCGTTACGGTAGCCGCAGGCGCAGTCCCGATCACATCTTATACCACTGAGAAGATCAAGATCGAACTCAAGAGCAGCGTCCTGGAATTCCTTAGCACAAATGCGTTGGGCCAGGCGTCTACGGATCTTCGAAACAATCTTACTGACGCTGCGCTGGCGGCTCCGCTGGCGACCCGGTCCTTTGAAGTGAAGTGGAAAGGCGATGTAGATCACGTCAAGGATCCCAAAGTCAAAGGCATCGTCACGAGCATCTCGGAAGTCGGCGGTGGCTGTGGCGGCGGCGGTTGTGGCGGCGGTGCGCCGGTTGTTGTCGATGGCGTTTACGACAGTTCCTCAGACACATACAGCGGCTTCAAGGTGATCAACTGGTTCAACGGTCACAAGCGCGAGGAAAGCATCTATGGCGATCACGTCGAGACGATAATCCGCTATGGGGAGGACAACGGCTCGTTTTTCCTGTACGTCGAGGTTCCGCTCTATGCGAAGAATATGATTTGGGAGAACTTGGACTGGAAGAACGATTATCTCCTTTCCAACGCGAATTCCACAACAGGGCTCACGGAAGATGACGCTGAATCATATAGAACACATCATGAAACGCACCACGGTGAGGGTGATATGAAACTGGATTTTGGCGGGGCCACGGGCAGCGAGAAAATGGAACTTTTCGACCGCAATGGCAACTTGATATTCACGGCCGATCTCGCGGGTGACGCCGATAACAAATTCGGTTTGGTCCAAGGCGGCTTCAAGGACTCGGTAGACTATCTTTTTGACAACAACCTGGCTACAGAGGACCTTTCGCTTAATCGTGACACGAAGATGTCTTTCGAATTTGGTAACATTTCACCCATCTGCAACGCTTGCTTCGGGCAGCGGGGGTAGTGTGCCGGTTCGGACGTAAGTTCGCAAGGCATTTGCGACGGTGGCGATGGGGTTGTGGCCGCGGAGTTTCAGCGTGCGGTAGATGCTCATC
>PVBE012376697.1_pt1 | contig 33071 bp, 25 predicted proteins | sample 1631181 | NCBI WGS metagenome assembly PVBE01 (sample SAMN08397723, study PRJNA350692) | Marine metagenome, whole genome shotgun sequencing project. | isolation source: water | place: Pacific Ocean | collected 2012-04
CACCTCAGCCGTGCGAAGTTCGCGGAGGATCTCCGGATCAAGAAGTTCCGGGTTCATTACTGTCAACCCTGCCACGAGATTTACGATTCTTCCCGGCACAACTCCCGCGTAACCGTCCGCTGTCGCAAGTGTGGGGAAGACGCGCAATCAATCGGCGATTCCGATCTCCCCGTCTCGAAAATGGACGAGGCGATCCTGTCCGGGGGAGAACTCCCCGGGGGGGCGGAACTGGGAAAGTACCGCCTCCTGCGGAAAATCGGGGAAGGGGGTATGGGAGTCATCTACGAGGCGGAAGACCCGGAACTTGGCCGCACCGTGGCCCTCAAGGTTTTCAAGGGGGGGGCTTCCAACAAGACGGGAATCAGTCGACTGCACCGGGAAGCCGCCCTTACCTCCCGCCTTCGCCATTCGAACATCATCGCCGTCCACGAGGTGGCCACCTGCACCATCTCTACCGGCGAGCCGATCCACTACATCTGCATGGATTACATCGACGGCCTGACGCTCGGCCGCCACCTGAAGAAGAACCGGAAGGACCCCCTCCGCGAAAAGTTGATCCTGATGGAGAAGATCGTGCGGGCGATCCATTACGCGCATTCGAAGGGCGTCATCCATCGCGACCTGAAGCCGGAGAACGTCCTGATCGACAACACCGGTGAGCCGATCGTCATGGATTTCGGGCTTGCCAAGAGTACGGAAGGGTTGGCCCGGTTGACGCTCTCCGGGGCGGTCATGGGAACGCCGATGTACATGGCGCCCGAACAGGCGGGCGGGAAGACCAGCGAGATCACCCCCCGGACCGACGTCTACTCCCTCGGCGTGATGATGTACGAGATGATCACGGGGGGGACTCTTCCCTTCGACGGAAAAACTCCCGCGGAAATCTACAAGAAGATCCTGGAAGAGGATCCACCCCATCCGAAGAAACTGCGGGAAAACCTGCATCCCGACCTTGGCGTCATCTGCATGAAGGCACTGGAGAAACGGTCGGAGAATCGCTACAAGAGCGCTCTCGCCTTTGCGGAAGACCTCCAGAGGTTTCTCTCCGGGGAGGCCATCCAGGCCCGCCCCCCCGGTCTCGTCACCCGGATCGGTCGCAAGGCGGCCCGGCGAAAACAGGCGGTGGTCGTCGGCGCGATCGGATTCGTTCTCGTGGCCGCGGTCCTCGGTTTCCTCGTGCCCCGGCTTTTCGACGCGGAGGAAACGCGGCTCATCCTGTTGCGGGAAAGAACGAACACTCTCCTCGACGCCATGCTCGAACTTCGGCGCGCCGGACGGACCGTGGGTGTGGAGAAGTACCTTACCCAGGTAAAAGAGGCGTGCAACCAGGTCATCGGGGAATATCCGAACCTGGCGGAGCCCCATTATATACTCGGCCGCATGTACCGGGCCGTCATGAACGAGAAGGAGGCCCTCCGGGAACAGGAGATCGCGGTCGGGCTCGATCCGGCCTTCGCTCCCGCGCAGTACGAACGGGTGGTCCTCGAAGTGCAGGCCTACCGCGCGGCCCTTCGCGAGGCGACGGGAGACAGTCGGCGGAGGGAACTCCTCGACCGGATTATCCAGCCAGGCCTCCGGAACCGGCTCCAACCGGAGAAGATTCCCCCGGCGATCCTGGAAAAACGGGAGACGCTGGAACGCCGTCTCCGGGCGTTGGAAGAACTGGTCGGTCGCGACGACCATTCCCTTTCCAAGGGGCGCATGGCCTGCGCCCGGGGACTCCTGCTCTGGATCAAGGGAGACCTCTTCGGCGCACGCGAATCCCTGTTGCAGGCGCTGGAACTGGAAACGACGCTCGAGGAGGGATACGAGGCGCTCGCCACGCTGGAGATGGACGAGGAGGAATACGAGGAGTCGGTCCGATGGTGGGACAGGGGAATCGAGATTGACGCGGGATACGTTCCGCTCCGGGAAGGGCGCGGGTTCACCTACACCCGCTGGGCGAGAAAACTCGGGAAGGATCAGAAGGACTCCCGGGGAAAATATCGCAAGGCGATCTCCGATTTCAATACGGTGCTCACCTTGAAACCCTCTCCGGAGACCCGGTTGGCGCGGGGCCAGGTCCGAAGCGAATTGGCGATCGCCATGTACAGGACCAGGGAGGAATTCGGGGAGATGTTGCGCAGGGCGATCACCGATCTGGACCAGGTGGTCGCGGAGCGACCCGACTGGGTCGAAGGCTGGATCAGCCGTGGATTGGCCTGGCGTGCCACGATGTATTACCTGGAAAAACGGGAGAGATTCGACGATGTCCTCGGGGATCTTGGGATGGCGATCGGGCTGGATCCCGGCCGGATCGATCTCCGTCTTCTCCGTGGAAAATTCCTGCTCGACAGCGCCCAGGGGTACGGGATCAGGTTCCCGGATCCCGAACGGCTTTTCCGGGAAGCGTTGGCCGATTTTCGCAGGGCGGCCGATATCGACGGGAAATCGGAAGAAGCGCATTACTGGAAGGGTTTCTGTCTCACTCATTACGGGTCATTTTTGGGCCGGCAGAAGGGGATCGTGCTGTGGGAGGAAGCTCGCGATGATTTCACCCGTGCCCTCGCCCTCAATCCGGAGTGGGGGACGGCACTGATCCGCCGCGGGGGGGTTGTGAACCACATCGCGGAGTACCAGGCGGGCCGGAACATAGACCCTCTCGAAACCTGGAAAGCCGCGGAGGACGATTTCGACAGGGGGATCGAACGGGAACCCGAGAACTACGTGGGTCCCTGGCTTCGGGGTTTTACCCACAAGGGGCGGGCGATGTACCTCGGGAAGCAGGGTAGCGATCCCCGGCCGGGTCTCCGGAAGGCGATCCTGGATTTCAAGCGGGCGGGCGAACTCGACCCCCGGATGAAGAAGGGACTCGCCTCCCAGATCCGGGAATGCGAAAAACGAATAGAGAAGGCCGGGAAATAGGAAGGGATGCGTTCGTGGGAAAAACCATGACGGAGAAGGAAAAACGGGACGAAGTCAATCGACTGGCCCTCTTCCATCACAAGGTGGGACGTTCTTGAGGGATAAGCCCCCATGTCCCTGATGGTTCCCGCCGCGGAATCGTCTTTCTCCTACTTCGCGTTCACGTGCGCCACGAGCCGGAAGATCTGCTCCCACTCCCCGTCGTAATCCAGGTAAAGAAATCCGATCTCCTCGTCCTTATCATGCTCGAAGTTGAAATCCACAAGCACCCCGTCGTTTTCGTCGTGGAGGACCATCGAAATCTGGATCTCGTTCCACGCGTGGCCGCCGAGACGAACGTTGCACTTGATCCGCTTTCCCTCGATGCGCCACCTGGAGAAAAAGACTTCTCCTCGCAGTCCTCCCTCCACCGTGACCGGGAAGAAGATCCTCCCATTCTTGACGATGGTATCGATGCGGACCATCCGGAAGAGTTTCTTCGCGTCCGGATTGTCGAAGTCGGGCTGGATGGCGGATTCATGGCCGACCGCCTTCCGGAAGCTGGATTTAGCCTTCTCGATCTCCCCCTTTTCGAACGCGATGGCGCCGAGACGGATATCGCACCGGGCCTTGATCGAACTGTCGTATCCATCCTCGGAGTAGACCGTGTAAATGGACCGGGCCTCGTCGTACTCTCCCGCGTTGAACAAATCCTCGGCCCTTTCCATTTCCTCGTCGGTCTTCGCCCGATTTTCCTCGGCCGCCGCGCCGCTGATCGCCACGATCCCGAACCAGACGACCACGAAGGCGACGGACATCCCCATCCCGATGATTGACTTGACGCGGATCGCCCCCGCCCGGGCGGGATCCAGTCCCAACTTCGTCATCGCAAGGATTCCGAAAATGATCGAAACCGGCATGAGGCAGGCACACATCAGGGAGAGCGCCCCGAAGACCAGCGAGAGGGTCGACTGGGTGTTCGCCTTTCGCGTGGCCATTTCCCGCGCCGCCGCGGCTGGGTCGGGGGCGGGCATGGCGGGGGGCGCAACGGACCCTCCCGGCACCGGCACCGACTCCTGGCACTGTGGACAGTTGATCTTTTTACCCCCGAGATCATCTTCTACCTGGAAGGAGTGGGCGCAGAAAGGACAGTTGAAGGAAATCATGTCGAGCCTCCCGATTGGTTCATCACGGCGACGCCGACTATATCACGCCCTTTTCTCTCCTGTCCCGGGATTCCGAAGGAGTCGGGCGAGGCGCTCTCCGATTATTCCGGAGTCATATCGTTCCACCACCCGGACCCGCCCTGCTTTGCCCATCGTGGACCGTTTCGAAGAATCGTCGAGAAGGCTTCGAACGGCCGCGACCCACTCGTCGGAATTTGCCGGGAGCAGACCCGTCTTTCCCTCCTCCACGATTTCGCGCTGGACGGCCACCGGGGAAGCGATGACGGGGATGGCCGCCGCCATGTACTGGAGAAGCTTGAAACCGCATTTTCCGCGCGTCCAGGGATCGTCGGCGAGGGGGCCCAGCCCGATGTCCACCCCCTCCAGCGCCGCGATCTCGCCCTCCCGGCTCCAGGGGATTTCTTCGATCGTGAGCCGGTCGCTCCGGAGGAAGTCGTTGCTGATGATGCGGAGTTTCATTCCCGGGTTCGATTCGGCCACCGTTTCCAGCGATGGTAGGATTTCGCGAAGGTAGCGAAGGTTGTCGCGGCTTCCCAGCCAGCCGAGCGTGGCGCCGTCGCTCTCGCGGGTGGTGGAATATTCGGAGGTGGGGAGGGCCGTGGGAAGGATCTCCACCCGCTTCGCGCCCGATTCGAGCGCGGCCTCCCGCAGGGTCTCGTTCCCCGCGATGACCAGGTCGGCGCAGGAGACCATCGCCGAGAACCGCTCCTGTTTCCTTTCCCGCCGGTCCCCTCCTTTTCGGCCGAGGTGGATCGCGTCGTCGAAATCGAAAACGAGCCGGCGGGCCCGTTCGCGGAGGAGGCGAAGGTTTTTCGGAGAGAAAAGCCGCCGGTGAACGACGACCGCGTCGTACGATTCCGGTTTCCATCTCCACCGCATTCGGAAAGGGTCGAGCCCGCTCTTCGTATGGTACCGGATCGCCGCGTCGATTCCGTTTCGTTCGAGGACGGGAACCAGTTCGTTCACCCGGTAGCGTGTGCTCGGGGTTTTCGCCGGGGGCGCCAGGAAGAGGATACGTGTCATGGAGGGGTAGAGATAACACGAACCCGGCGACGGCGCCAGTGTGACGTTGCATTCTCCGCTTTCAGTCGGTAGGGTGACGCCCGATGTGCGGTATTGCGGGGATGATCGATTTCGAACGCCGCCCGCGGGAGGCGGACGAGATCCGGAAGATGCTCGCCACGCTGATCCATCGCGGGCCGGACGGGGAAGGATGGGAACAACCCGTGCCCGGTGTGGTGCTGGGCCATCGACGCCTTTCCATCATCGACGTGGAGGGGGGGCGGCAACCGATCTCCAATGAAACGGGAAAGATCTGGATCACCTTCAACGGGGAGATCTTCAATTACCGCGCGCTTCGGGAAGAACTGATCGGGAAAGGCCACACCTTCAAAACGAAATCGGACACGGAGGTCATCGTTCACCTCTACGAGGAGGAGGGGACGTCCTGCGTGGAACGGCTAAACGGGCAGTTCGCTTTCGCGCTCTGGGACGGGGAGAGGCTCTTCTGCGCCCGGGACCCGGTCGGCATCAAGCCCTTCTATTACTACCACGACCGGGAGCGGTTTCTCTTCGGATCGGAACCGAGGGCGATCCTCGCCGCCCCGGGGTTCAGCCCGGAGATCGACCTGGACTCGCTTCGTCTTTACTTCCGGTACCGGTACATCCCGGCGCCCCGGACCGCGTATCTCGGCATGAAAAAGCTGCGTCCGGGGGAGGCGTTGATCGTCGAGCGGGACGGCAAGCGGATCTGTTACCGGTACTGGGATCTCGCTCCCGACGCGGTGGAAGACCTTCACGACTTCGAATCCGCCCGGTCGAACCTTCGGGAAACGCTCGAGGCCTCCGTCGAACGGCAGATGATTTCCGACGTTCCCATCGCCGGGTTCCTGAGCGGGGGGATCGACTCCTCCTGCATCGTCTCCCTGATGGCCCGGCACGCGGCGGACCCGGTCCGGACCTTCGCGATCGGTTTTCCCGATCCGAAACATGACGAACGGGCGTTCGCGCGCGCGGTGGCGGAGAAGGTGGGCACGGATCATCACGACAGGGTGTTCGGACCGGACGACGCCCGGGAGGTCATTCCCGACCTGCTGGATCATCTCGACGAACCGTTCGGAGACGGCTCCCTCATTCCCACGTTCGGACTCTGTCGACAGGTCCGGGACCATGCGAAGGTCGCACTCTCGGGGGATGGAGGGGACGAACTCTTCGCCGGGTACAGCCGCTACCTGCGCTCGATGCAGGTCATGGCCGTTCCTCCCTGGTTGCGCCCATTCTGGCACTTGGCTCGGAAAAAGTGGCCGGTGACCGCCGACCCGGCCGACTGGAAATACCCGGACAATGGCGGCGTCGACCGGATGTTCCACCACTTCATGACGAGGACCAGCGACCGGGAGCGGTCCCGCCTGTACGGTCCCGCGCTCCGGGAGGGAAGCGGGAACCACTTCGAGGATCCCATCGCCGACGTCTTCGAACGGTACCGGAATTTTCCCCCGCTGGCTCGACTCCTCGCGGTCGATCTTCATTCGCTTCTCTCCGAGTACCACCTGGTCAAGGTCGACCGTGCGAGCATGCGCGCCTCGTTGGAAGTCCGTGTTCCCTTTCTCGACGTCGAATTCGTCCGGGCGGCCTTTCGCCTGTCGCCGGAGTTGCGCCTGCACGGGGGACAGACGAAGGGACTCCTCCGGAAGGCGATGAAAGACCTGCTGCCGGAGACCGTCGCGCGGCGCGGGAAAATGGGATTCGGACCTCCCCTGAAGTACTGGTTCGCGGGCGGGGGAAAACTCGCCGGCTTCGTCCGGGAACGGCTGGAGGATTCCCTCGCGGTGAAGGAAGGCCTCCTGAACCGGGGCGCGATCGAATCTCTCCTCCAGGGAAGCGGCGGGAAGGTGAAAGGCGTGCAGATCTGGCGGATTCTCGTTCTCGAATCCTGGCTCCGGGGGGTGCGCGACGGGCGTTTTACCCGTCCGGTGAAAAGCCTGGTCTCCTGAAGGGGAATCCCCCCCCCTCGAGAGAGGGAGGGGGATCCGATCGCCTCATCGCTTCGTCGGAAGGAGTTCCACGGAGATGTCGTTGGAACCCGGTTTCATCGCGACGATGTTGAGCCGTTCCAGCGGGAAGGTGACGTTCGCTTCGAGGTCCTCCACCGGGATCGTCCGCGGCTGGAAGCCCGGCGCGTGAATGATCACGTCGAAGCGGTACTTCTTCGCCGCGGCGGGACTGGCGTGGATCACCAGGACCCCCCGGAGGAGCGTTCCCATTCGCTGTTGCGGCTGGACTTTCAGTTCCACCGTGAGACTCGAGAGGTCGTATTCCGTGTCCGCCCCGGTGAGGCGGTCGAGCCGGTGAAACGCCCGATCGCTGTTTTCGAGGACGACGATGTCTCGACCGTTCACCGTTCCCAGTTTGTGCGCGTCCCGGACGAGCGGGTTTCCATCGCGGTCCAATCCCTCGACGTCGTACGTCCCGTCCGCAGATTCCGGAACTTCGTAGGCGATGGTGTCGTTGCGCGGGGATTTCATGGCGTTCGGGCCGGTGGCGGCGTGGCTTCCGCGTCCGTTCCGGTTCGCGACGAGTTCGTAGAGCGCGAATCCGCCGGCGGCCGCCATCGGAACGAGAACGGTCATCTTTTCGATCGTGCCGTCGCCCGCTTTTGTCTCGTCGACGACGAAGACGGTCGCCTTGAAGTCGTCCAGGTTTTCGCTTTCCACGAAGACGGTTCTCTTGTGTGTTTCGGGAGGGAGCGGGTTTTCGCGCGGAACCGATCTGGGGCGTTTCGGCGCTCCCTCCAAATGATCGTGGTTCTCCAGGGGCTTGCAGTTGCAGGACGTGGTGATCGTCCGGTCGACCAGTCCCTCCCCGACCAGGCCCATGGTGATATCGACTGTGAAGTGGATCCATTGGATCTCTGTTGTCGTCCAATTCCCATCCTTGTCGACCCTTCCTTTTACACTCGCGGAAGCGAAGAGCGTTGCCTTTGTCTGGATGGTGAAATCGATTCCAACCTCCCTCCTCTGCGCGCATCCCATCTCCCCGTTGATCGAGAGGGCGAGGTCCAGCATCTCCGACTTGATCGTCTGGAATTTTGAATTGACCTGGGAGGCAAAGGACTCGCCCCACTGCCTGCTGAATGATGCCCCGATGTCTCTCTGCAACCCGAAGGACAGGCTTCCCTGGGCCTTCTTGTTGAGTTTCGATGAGACCTCCACATTCGAGCTCACCCGGTTCGCTATCTCGGTGGCGAGTTGATTGGAGGAGGTGCGATGGAGGCTCGTCAGGATCGAACCGGAGTTGGTCGACATCGTTGCCAGCCCGAGCTTGATTCCGATCCCGGAGAACCTTTGCTCGGGGCAATCTGCCATGGACCCGGGCGGCTTCGGCCCCCTGTCGGGAGGACTCCCGTCCTTATTCAAGGGGGGGCAATACTTCGTATTGCATTCGCTCGGATGGATGTGGTTCCTCCCCAGGTAATTTGTGTGGTCGCAGATGTACATTCGTTTCACCTTGAAGGGCGTATTCAGCTCGGCGGTGGAGACGACCGTGAGGGTGTCCACATACTCCACCTTTTCATCCTTGCCGCAGCCACCCGCCAGGAAGAGGAGGGCGAGGAGTCCGCTCGAAACGAGATATTTCAAATTCTTTATCATGGATCAATCTCCTTTTTGTAACTTTCAATCCACCCGTCGGAAACGGAACCGAAGGCGCCGGGATTCTCCCGGGTTCAGTCGGAACTTCGAGTGCTCCGGGGTGATCCGCTCGCTCTCTATTTTCCTGCCGAGGGATCGGAGCAGGAGTGAGAGGGGAAGCGGGACTTCCCGGTCGGCGGGCGCTTTCGTGGTGTCGAACCAGGGGGTGCTTTCCATCCGGCAAACGTACGCTCCGGCCGGGACATGGTCGATCTGCATGGATCTCGTCTTCCATGGAAACGCATACCGGAACGCTTTCGCCAGTTCGCGTCCGCCCTCGGCGAGATATTCTTCGGGCAGAAGGACGACGCTTCGCTTGATCCGGGCGTATTCCTCCTCGTTTCCGAACTCGATCCCGTCCAGCCCCGTTTCGAGGGATCCATCGGTGCCCGTCGAGTTTTTTCGGATGTGTGTGACTTTTCCCGGATGGAGGTCGAGGAGGCGGTGGAGGCCGAACCGGTGGTTCTTCCTCTCCTTCGTTCCCGGACCGAGAACGAGGAGAACCTCCCCTTCGGGTAGGTCCGAAATCCGGAGGGTGGGGGGGACCCTGTCGAACTCCCGGAAGGACCGCCATTCCACTCCCTGTTGGAACCGGTAATCGAACGAGGTCCGGGCCTTTACGAAGATCCAGGCCTTCATCCCGGTGTATCCCGTTGCATCCAGTTCGACGACGGCGTCGCAGGATCGGAGACGGGTCGTGCCGACGTCGAAATCCCGCGGGGCGCCCGACCAGATCTCCGTACCCCGGAAGTGGTTCCCGTGGACGAACCGGTCCGCGCCGCCGTCCCCTTCCATCCAGGGAATCTGCGGGGTCTCGTCGTCCAGGAAAACCTGTGTGTCCTCGCCCTCCGGAAGCATGGCCAGGCGGTATTCGCCCCCGTCACCGGTGCGACTCCAGTTTTTCCAGATGATCCGTTCCTCTTCCGTGTTGATTTGTGAGAGGGCGGAGACCATCGTCCCCCGCACCGGACCGGAGTGGTCCTGCAGCCGTCCCCGAACGGTGGTCGATCCGGGCGTGCGGAGGAGGATCTCTCTCCGGTCTTCCTCCCCCAGGGTCACGGCCACGATCCAGAGGGAGTCCTCGAGGTGAAAACGGATGTCATAGGTTCCCCGGGGAAGTCCGCTCCATTTCCATGTCGCCTCGTCTTGCGAAACCATCGTGGGCGGGGGCGTTTCCCTCCCGAACCAGGGGCCCGGCCGGCTCTCGCGGTGGGTGCCGAGGCGGACGTTCCCGGCGGGTGCGCCATCCGCGTCCACCAGGCGGATGGTAAGGCTCGCCTCCTCGTCCGCGCAGGCGGGAAGGGCGAAAAGAAGAAAATACATGATGGTTCTTGTCATCTTGATTCCTCCTGATGAGGTTCCGGAACGGGAAAGTCCCGTCCTGTCCTGATCAGTACGAGTCCCGCCCGCGATCCATTAAAATTCCTTTCTCCCTGCCAAAATTAATGGGGACATTTCCATTTAAATTGGCCCAAAGTTTATGGGGGGGGCCCATGAGATGCGTATGTAGTGATGTCCCCATTTATTTGTCGGGAGAGGGTGCGTATAATCCCGGGCGAAGATGGCGGTCAACGATACATCGATGGGCGGTTCGGGGCGCGCGTTCCCGACGACGGTCTGGTCGGAGATTCTCAAGGCGGGAGACCGGTCGCATCCCGATTGCCGGGAACAGATGGAGCATCTCGTACGCCAGTACTGGAAGCCGGTCTTCGCCTACGTCCGCACCTCCTGGAAGAAACCGGTCGAGGACGCGAAAGACCTGACCCAGGGATTCTTCGTTCATCTTCTCGACAAGGATCGCCTTGCGCGGCTTCAGCCGGAACGGGGGAGTTTCCGCGGATTCCTGAAGCGTTCCGTCCACAATTTCGTAATCGACCAGCAACGGGCCGACATCGCGCGAAGGCCTTCGAGCGGACCTCTCTTCAGTCTCGACGCAACGCCGGGCGAACTGGACCGCCTCGGTCCGGTCTCTCCCGACGACACCCCCGACAAGGTATACGACCGGGAATGGTTTCGGTGCCTCTTCCACGCCGCCATGGAGGACCTGGAAAAAAGTCTCAAGAAGAGCGGCAGGGAGAAGTATTACGAGGTCTTCCGGGTCTATTGCCTCGATCCCCTGGAAGGGAAGCTGGCCCCGGACCGGAAAACCCCAACCTACGGGGAAGTGGGCGAACGGTTCGGATTGAAGGAGACCGACGTCGGCAACTATCTGAACTACGCCCGCGCCACCGTCCGGGAGATCCTGCGGACGCGGATCCGCGAATACGTCACCTCCGAGGACGAGGTCGAGCGGGAACTGCGCGAAGCGATCGAGGGATAAATGGGAGTCTTTCACGTTCCCGGCGTCAGCGACCAGCCGCTGTATGAATTGATGTGGATGCGCCACTCTCTCCCCTGCGTTCAACTCGCCCAGGATCGGGGTGTGTATGATCTTCTTGCAGGGGGGCCGCGGACCATCGGGGAAGTGGCGGGGGAACTGGATCTTCCCCCGCGGGTGGCCGAGGCGATCGTGGCGGTCTCCGCGGGACTCGGCTTCCTGGCGTGCGGGAAGGACGGGCGATTTTCGCTGACGGAGTTGGGGGGCACCTATCTCGCGTCCGAAAGCCCCCACTACTATGGAAGGCTCATGGCGGAAGAAGATCCGCACCTGCAGAAACTGCACGAGGCGGTGGAGAAGGGGGACGGGCCGGTAGAACCACGGGCGGTCAAGTTGGGAGAACTCGATCCGAAAATGGTCGAGGATTTCATCGGGAAAATGCACACCTGGACACGGGCGGCCGCCGGCGCGCTCGCAAAGCAGAAGTCCTGGTCAGGCGTGCGGAATCTCCTGGACGTGGGGGGAGGCTCGGGATCGCTCTCGATCGCCACCGCGTCCTGCCACCCGGAATTGCGCTCCACGGTTTTTGATCTCGAACCGGTCTGCCGGATCGCGGAGAAGAATATCGCCGGGGCGGAACTGTCGGCCCGGATCTCTACGATCGTGGGGAACATGTTCGAGCCGGGATGGCCGGCCGGGCATGACGCCGTTCTCTTCGGAAACATTTTCCATGACTGGGATCCGGAGTCCTGTCGAACGTTCGCGCGAAACGCCTTCGATGCCCTCGAACCGGGAGGAACGATCTTCCTTCACGAGATGCCGTTGAACGAACGAAGGGACGGACCCCTCCTCGTCGCCTGTTTTTCCGTCAGCATGCTTCTCTACGAAAAGGGGAAGCAGTATACGCTTGGCGAACTGGAGGCGTTCCTGTCGGAAGCGGGATTCGTCGATTTCAAATCCGAAGCGACCCACGCGTACTACCATCTCGTCTCCGCTCGGAAACCCTGACCCTACCCCAGGAAGAATTTCAAGATCAGGGCCATCAGGGCGCCGAGGATGGCCGCGGCGGGGAGGGTGAGGACCCAGGCGTACATCATCTTCTTCCCGATGCTCCACTGGACCGACTTGGCGCTGTTGGCCGTGCCGACGCCCATGATCGATCCGGCGACCGTGTGTGTGGTGCTGACGGGAAGTCCCAGGCCCGCCTTCAACGTCAGGACAAGCCCGGCGGCGGTTTCGGCGGCGAAGCCCTCGATCGGGCGGATGTGGGCCAGTTTCATTCCCAGGGTCCGGATGACGCGCCACCCTCCCAGGGCCGTTCCGAGGCCCATCACGGTGGCGCAGGTGAGCTTGACCCACAGGGGAATATAGGCGGGAGCCCCGTCGGCGGTCGTCCCCAGTTGCCCCCCCAGGACGAGGGCGAGCGCGATGACGCCCATGACTTTCTGGGCGTCGTTCATTCCGTGGGTGTAGGCCATGAAGCCGCTGGAGAATATCTGCAGGGAGCCGAACGTCTTTCGAACCGTCCTGGGACGCATGAAGTAGGCGATCCAGTAGACGGCGATCAGCAGGATGTATCCCAGGATGAATCCGAGCAGGGGAGAGAGAATCAGCGCCGCGATCACCTTGATGATTCCGCCCGCCTTGATTACCTCGAGGCCGAACGCCCCGGCCGTGGCTCCGAGGAGACCGCCGATGAGCGAGTGGGATCCGCTGATCGGGAGGCCCCGCATGGTGCAGACATAAACCCACCCCGCGGCGGCGAGCATCGCCGCAAGGATGACGTACTGGTGGCCCATGAGCAGGGAGGAATCGACCAGTCCGCCCCCGATCATCTTGGCGACCCTCTCGTGTCCGAGTGCGCCCAGGAAGTTCAGGCCGGAGGCGAAAAGCACCGCGACGATCGGCGTCAATACGCGGGTGGAGACCACCGTCGCGATCGCGTTGGCGGAATCGTTCCACCCGTTCATGAAATCGAAGAGAAGGGCGGCCACGATGACCAGGATGAGCATGGTTGTCACGGGATCGAATCTCCGGAATCAGGCGTTTTCGAGGACAATCCCTTCCATCAGGTCCGCGGCGTCTTCGCATCGGTCGATGGAGGTCTCGATGTCATAGAAGATTTCCTTCCACTTGATGACGTCGAGGGGGTCCAACCCCGATTTGAAAAGCCGGGCAAGGGCGCGGTGATGAATGTGGTCCCCTTCGTTTTCGAGCCGGTTGATCTCGACGCAGTGCTTGAGAATATTTTCACCTTTCCTCAGGTTGCGGATCTCGAGGACCGCTTCCCGGACCGCTTTCGTCGCGTCGACCAGGACCTTCGCGAGCGTTTTCGCCTCGGGAAGGATTTCCTTCACCTCGTATAGCGCGATCCGGCTCGTCGCCCCGTCCATGAAATCGACGATGTCGTCGAGCTCCCGGATCAACCTCCGGATGTCGCTCCGTTCGATGGGAGTGATGAAGGACTTGTGTAGCAGTTCCATCGTCGCATGAACGTTCTTGTCCGCTTCGTGCTCGATATCCTTGATCTTCTTCGCGTGCTCTTCCGGGTTTTCGAAATTGTTCAGGAAGTTCAGAAGTTCCTCCGCGCATTCGACTGTCAGGTCCGCGGCGCGGTCGAAGAAGTCGTAGAACTTGTTGTTCTTCGGCGTCAGTTTAAACATGCCCACCTCCGGCTGATCCAAAAGGGTGAAATCAACTTCCGGAAAGGTACCTGTGGAATGTTAAGAAATGATGAAGGTCGGGAGGGAAATCGTGAAGACGGATCCCTTTCCGGGTTCGCTCTCCAGGTGCACCTCCCCGTCGTGCGCCAGCGCGACGCGCTTGACGATCGACAGCCCGAGGCCGGTTCCCCCGGTCTCCCCGGAACGGGAGGGATCGGCGCGGTAGAATCGCTCGAAGATTCTCTCCTGATCCTCCTCTCCGATTCCCGCGCCCGTGTCCCGGACAGTGCAGAAAACACGGCCGTTCTCCGCGCCGGCCGAGAGGGAAACGGACCCGGAGGGGGTGTACTTGATCGCGTTGTCGACCAGGTTGCTCAAAGCCCTTTCGAGAAGACGCGGTTCTCCCGAAACGGCGGGGAGGGATTCCGGAATGGCGAGGGCGAGGTCCAGCCCTTTCTTTTGCGCCTCGTCCCGGAAGGAATCGGTCACGTTTCGCAGGAGATCCCCGAGCCGGACCGGCTGGAACCGGAGTTCGGCCGTTCCCGATTCGATGCGTGCCAGTTCCAGCAATTCATCGATCATCGAAGACATGCGTATCGCGTGCTTCCGGATTTTTCCCAGGAACCTGCGGGCATTCTCCGTCTCTTCCCACGCGCCGGAATGAAGAGTTTCGACGTACCCCAGGATGGAGGTGAGCGGCGTCCGAAGTTCGTGGGAAACGTTCGCGACGAAATCTTTTCGCACCCGTTCCGACCTGTGAAGGTCGGTCACGTCCAGCAGCAGGAGGATCGCCCCCTCCCCGGGAAGGGATGCGGCACTGATCTCGAGGAATCGGCCGTCCACCTCCGTGGCGGATTCCAGCGGGACACGCGTGGTCGAGCGAAGGGCCTGTTGGCAGAGCGATTGAAGTTTCGGGTCGGAGACCACGTCCCAAAGGTATTTCCCCTGGATTCCTTCCGGGGTGGACCCGACGATCCCGGCGGCCGCCCGGTTCGCCAGCACGATGCGTTCGTACGGATCGACGGCGAGCAATCCCTCGTTCATGGCGTTGAGGAAATTGTTCAGGTCCGCTTTCAGGGAAAGTTCCGGCCGTTCCCCGGGCGCGGGGCGGGAATGAACCGGGCGGGAGGACCCCCGGGATCGGAACTGGAGATGAAGGAGCAATCCCGAGCAGGAGAGGAGGAGAGCCGAGACGATTCCGGTGGATAGCGGCGAAAGGTTTTCCCGAAAGAGGAAGATCGCGATCCCGATCAAACCGGGAAGGAGGAGAAGGCCGATCCTGGCCGAACGGTTCATTCCTTCTCCCGAAACCGGTATCCCACTCCCCGAACCGTTTCGATCCACCGGCCGTCGGGTCCCAGTTTTTTTCGAAGGGAAGCTATATGCACGTCGATCGTACGGGCGAAGATGTCGACGTTCTCCCCCCGGGATGCGGACAGCAGTTGATCACGGGAGAAGACCCGTCCCGGTCGCGAGACGAAGCGCCGGAGGATCGCAAACTCGGTCGCGGTCAGGTTCAATTCGAGATCCCGGACCCGGGCGGTGTGGCGGGTCGGGTCGACCCGGACGGGGCCGGCTTCCAGGAGAGGTCCGCTTCGTCGGAGCAGGGCCTTGGTGCGGGCGACCAGTTCCGCGGGGCGAAACGGCTTCGTGATGTAATCGTCCGCGCCCCCGTTGAGGCCGTCGACGATATCCGATTCCTCCCCCTTCGCCGTAATCATGATGATCGGAAGATGTTTCGTCTCGGGATTCGCCCGCAGGTGTCTGCAGATATCTTCCCCTGCCATGCCGGGAAGCATCCGGTCGAGGAGGAGCAGGTCCGGCTTTTCATCGCGGGCCCTGCGAAGCCCCTCTTTCCCATCGTCGGCGCAGGTGACCCGCAGTCCTTCCCGGGAGAGGTTGTACTCCATGATCTCCCGGATGTCGGGATCGTCTTCGACGATGAGAATGGTGGAGGAGATCAACCCTCTCCGTCTCCGTCCCCGGAACCGCCGCCGTCATTGGTCCCGGTCGGGGGCAGGTCGAAGTTGACCGGTCCGGGAACGACGTCCAGGCCTCCCAGTTCTCCCACGGTGATGTCGCGCGCTTCCCGGCGACCACCGACCATTCCCAGTTCGATCTTGTTTCGAACGGGAAGTTCGGGGGGACCGGCGCTTTCGCCCGCGCGGGTCAGGTAGAGCGTCTGGGTCGGGAAGGCGAACTCGACACCCAGCCGGTTGGCGAGCCGGATGATGTCCATGATGATCCGCTGGCGTTCGCGCAGTTCGGTTCCCCAGTCGGGCGCCTTGAAGAACATGTAGACGAGGATGTCGAGCGAGTGCGCTCCGAAGGCGTTGAGGTAGACGTGGAAATAATCTTTCCTCGTGTAGGGGTGCACCCGGATCAGTTCTCGGATTCCCTCAACGAAAGCCTCGATCGTGTCCGGAGGCGTGTCATAGGTGACCTGCACCGTCGTGTTCCATCGGCGGAACTTTCGCTTGCCCAGGTTGTCGACGTTGGCGGTGATCAGGTTTCCGTTGGGAAGGGTGATGACGGAATTGTAAAAGGTGCGGATCCGGGAACTGCGGATGCCGACTTCCTCCACGGTTCCCTCGATGTCCCCGATGACGATCCAGTCTCCGACGTCGAAGGGACGATCCCCGAGAAGGGTGAGCGAGCCGAAGATGTTCTTGACCGTGTCCTGCGCGGCGAGGGCGAAGGCGAGACCTCCGAGCCCGAGGCCGGCGAGGATGCTCTTGATGTCGAAGCCGATATTGCTGGCCACGAAAAGAGAGCCCACGATGGCGATGAAGATCTTGATTGATTTTCGAATGAGCGGGATCAGGAGGTCGTCGAACTTGCTTTCGGTCTTGGCCGCCTTCGCCAGGAGAAACTCGGCGAAGAGATCGACGAGACGATAGATTCCCCAGACGGTGGCGCCGACCACGATGAACTTGGCGGCGAGGTAGATGGCATGGTCCACCTTTTCGGGGAGCCCGAGAAAGGGGGCGGTGAACCACCAGAAAGCGCCCATGACGAGAATGCCGAAGGGGCGGAGCGCCTTTTTCTTTTGTTCCAAATCGAATTCGAGATTCTTCCGTTCGAAATATTTCCGGGCGACGCCCACCAGCGCGGAGGTGAGCGTGAAGTCGAGAATCTTGCCCACGATGATGATCGCCAGGACCCCGAACCATTGCCAATACTGGAGCAGGAAGGGGGTCTTGAAGATCCATTCGGGAAGGTGGTCCGTGATGGCTCCCAGCGCGGCGGTCAGGGTCTGGTTTGACATGCGGGTTTCCTAACGGTCGAGGACGTAATTGAAAATCAGCGGGGCGACGATCGAGGCGTCCGACTCGATCACGAACTTCGGGGTATCGATCCCCAGTTTCTCCCAGGTGATCTTTTCGTTCGGAACGGCGCCGCTGTAGGAGCCGTACGACGTGGTCGAGTCGCTGATCTGGCAGAAGTAGGACCAGAGCTTCGCCTCCTGCTTTAGATCCTGCCGGATAAGCGGGACGACGCAGATGGGGAAGTCCCCGGCGATGCCGCCGCCGATCTGGAAGAAGCCGAGGGACTGGTCCTTCGTGCATTCCCGGTACCAGTTGATGAGATTTTCCATCGCGTCCAGCCCGCCCTTGAGGCTGTTGAAGCTCTTCATCCGCCCCTTGATCTTTTCGGCGACGTACTCGTTCCCGAGGGTGGAGTCTTCCCAGCCGGGGGTGAAGATCGGCAGGTTCTTTTCGCACGCGGCGACCATCCAGGAGTCCTTCGGATCGATCTGGTATTCGTCCTTGAGGTCCCCGTTGCGGATGATCTCGTAGAGGTACTCGTGGGGGAAATATCGCTCCCCCTTTTTGTCAGCCTCTTCCCAGTAGGGGTAGAGCTTGAGTTCCAGTTTTCGCATCGCCTCGTGCTCGGGGATGCAGGTGTCGGTGACCCTGTTGAGGCCCGCTTCGCGAAGCTTGAGCTCTTCTTCGGGTGACAGTGCGCGGTAGTCCGGAAGCCGCTTGTAGTGATCGTGGGCGACGAGGTTGAAGAGGTCTTCTTCGAGGTTGGCGCCGGTACAGCAGATCCCGTGGACCTTTTCTTCCCGGATCATTTCCGCGAGGGAGATGCCGATTTCCGCGGTGCTCATGGCGCCCGCCAGGGTGAGCAGCATCCTGTCTCCGCGATCGAGAAGGTCGACCCACGCCTGCGCCGCGTCGTTGATGACCGCCGCGTTGAAATGGCGGTAATGGCGTCGCATGAACTCCCGGATATATCCGGTTCGGGGGGTCGTCGCCGGTGTGACGGTTCCGGTTCGTTCGTTTGTCGTCATGGCGTACCTCTCCTCGGGGAACGTACGAATGAGGCGCGGTCGGGTCGGGAATTCTACCGTTCCGGGACGGTCGCGAAAACAGTTTTTTTCGACCCCGGGGGGGCTTATACTCTCGCCTCGAAATGAGCCCCGGGAAGAAAAAGTGGAAGAGGATCCAACGGTGGATCGCCTATTATTTCGGGCTCCTGCCCTGGATGGTGATTCTCTCGCGCTTGCCGCTCCCGGTCGCCCGCGGGCTCGGGGATGTCGCGGGATTCATCGGCTGGCTCGTCGCGATTCCCCCGAGACGGATCGCGATGGAGAACCTCAGGCACGCCTACGGTACGGACAAGTCCCCCCGGGAACTTCGGCGCATCTGCCGCCGCTCCTTCCGGCACAACGCCCGGATACTGCTGGAGTCGATGGTGATCTCGCGGTGGCCCGCGGAAAAACTTGATCGCGTCTTCGGACTGCGGGAGGGGTTCCAGGGGCTTCGGGACCTGACGCAGGTGGGGACGGTGGGGATCACGGCCCACCTGGGGAACTGGGAGGTCTTCGGGGTCTTCTTCGGACGGTACCATCCCGGGGTGATGACGGTGGGCGCTTCCGAACATTCCAATCCGTACCTGCACCGGAGAATCGAACGGTTCCGGAGCGGGGTCGGGCTGTCGACGATCTACTCGAACGAATCGCCCCGGAAGGTGTTGCGGGTTCTGAAAGGGGGGGGGCTGATGGCGTTCCTTCCCGATATCGATCCGCGGACGCCCAACGGGATCTTCGTTCCCTTCTTCGGCCGGCCGGCGTACACGACGACGGTTCCGGTCAACCTGGCCCGGTCCACGAAGTCGCCGATGCACCTCGTCATGCTGGTTCGGGAGGGGAAGGGGTACCGCCTGGTCACGCACTTCCATTTCCAGGGGGAATGGACGGAGGACCGGGAAGGGGACATTCGCCGGAACACGGAGAAGATGACGCGGTTGATCGAGGAGGAGATCCGGAAGGCGCCGGAGCAGTGGCCGTGGTTTCACAGGCGGTGGCGGATCCGGCCGGGGGAGGAGAAGCGGTACGACACGCCGAGGTGGAAGCGCGGGCGGGACCGGGTGGGTTCAAGCGAAGGGTGATCCCGTTTTCTTTCCGGTCTTCGCCAGCAGTTCCTCCATCGCTTTCGAAACCCGGTCGTGGAAGCGGTTCACCTTTTCCTCGAAACGGGGATCGCCCTCCTTCCAGCGGGGCGGCCGGATCTTCCCCGAGATGTGGTGGACGAGTTTGACCGGCTTGGGAAGAAGGGTGGGGCCCCATCCCTTCATGACGACGAAGGGGATGCGCAGTTTCCGGTACAGCAGTTTTGTCAACGGGTTGGGAAGCACGTTGTAGAGGTCGTCCGCCTTCGGGCACGCCGCGAGGATGACGGGCGCCTGCGTGCGGATCGCAAGTTGGGCGAAGCCCTTCCGGTTTTTCCAGGCGATTCTCCGTTTTTGCGTGCTGGGGCGAATTGCTTCCTTCATTCCGCCGGGGGCGACGATGACCAGTTTTCCGTCGCGGAGCGCGGTTTCCGCATTTTTCGGATTGCCTTCCACGACGCCGATGCGCGTCATCCATTTCGCCATCCAGGGGAGCGCGAAGAGTTTGCGGTCTCCCAGTGCGACGGGGTGCCTTCGGTTCTGGCGGAGGATCGCCGCGCCGAGGAGGAGGAGGTCGTAGGTGGCGAGGCTGTGGTTGGTGACGACGAGCGCCCGGCCGCGTTTCGGGATTCGATCGAAGCCGTCGACCTGGTAGCGGTGGTAGGTGGCGAGGAACTTGAGGATCGGCCAGAGCTTTTCAAGTTTCTCGTCTTCGAGCGGCTTTCCGACGAGCGGTTTCCGGAGAATCATGCGGGGAAGGATACTCTTTGGCGGCGGGGTTGGGAAGGGTTGGCCTCCGGACTCCGAAGCGGAGGGTGTTTGTTTCCGGGGCGGAAAAAGAACGGGAAGAAGGCCTGCAGAGCCCCGCAAGCCTTCCCCAAGGCGTTGATTCCCGGGGAGATAGCCCGTGATTGATAAGTAATCCTTTCCCTCCAGTCTGTACATGGAAACAGGCGGAGGTTGGAGTACACTGCGGGAAAGGAATAAATATGAGAGACGAAGATAAGCTTGTGAGGATCGCCAGCACGGGTACCGATATCGAAGCCAGGATCCTGAGCGGTATCCTGGAGGAGGCAGGGATCTCCGTGCACGTTTCGGGTGAACATGCTGCCACGGGGCGTACGCAAGCCCTTGGATGGGTTGCCGTCATGGTTCTGCAAAAAGATGCGGAACGGGCGAGAGAAATCCTGCTCAAGGCGAAACAGGATGCAAAGGACATGGGCTGGGACAAGGTCGATTTCGACACGCCGGGGTAATTTCCGGGGCCCGGTCGAAGGCCCGTTCGAAGTTGGTGTGGTGCCGGGGGGCTGGATCGCACCGCCAACCTACGGCTTACGAAGTCGTCCGGGTTGGACGCCGGAATGCATCTTCCGGCGCGAAAAGCCTCGGTGATGCTTCGTCCACCAGCGAAAGAGATCCTCGGGAACCGTTTCAGACGGGATTTGTTGATAGTATTCGTCGCCAAATTCCCTTCTGGTTTTCGCTTCCAGAACGGTCATGCTTTGTCCATCCCAGGAACCATACTGGGGGCTCTTTCCTGTCCAGGAACCAACGTTTATATAGGTTCCTGTCGGAGTGGGAACCACCCCCGGCAAATGGGAATGGCCGCAGATGATTCTTCCATAGGGATTTCCGAGTAGCTTTTCGCAGGTCAGGCGATATTGATCGCTGGGGTCACCAAGCACGGTCCGCGCCCAAAAAGTAAGATGTGCGTCAATGTTCATGGCGGACTGATCCTGCCCCAGGCGGCGATGAATGCGGGACTTGGCCTGGAGCAGTCGGCTGTAATAAATCCCCAGGGAAAATATGGTTCGATTGGGCCAGGAGTTATGATTTTCGAGGGGAAGGTCAAGATGTCGACCGATGAGGCGTTCCCCCAGGGAGTGAAGGTAGGTTTTGATCCTGGCGCAATTGACAACTGGATTTCGGAGAAGATCAAGCTGGTGACCGTGCCAGGCAAGCGTTTGGTCGCCAAGGAGGACTCGTTCACAACAGTCGGAGCCTGGAAAGAGCGACTCATAGTCAACGGTCCAGTCATGATTGCCGCGCACAAAGATCACCTTGTGTGTTTTGCAAAGCCGGGAGATCGCCTTAAATGTCCGGCTGTGAGCGGCCTGAACACGGTTGATCGTCCAGGCTTGAGGGAGGTCGATAAAGTCACCGAGAAAAACAACCCTTGTTTCCCGGCTTAGCCGGGTCTCAAGGACCTTGGTGAAGAGATCGTCATGAGTGCTGAAAAGATCTGAATGCCCCCCATCCCCCAAATGAAAATCAGAGAAAAAGAGTACAGGTTTTGCAGAGCCCAGTTTTATTGTCTGATTCCGAAGCCTTTCTTCGTCCAAGCTGAGGTCAATGCTTTGGGAGATGTTATTCATGAATCCAATAACTCGGCATGGATTTCTCCCCGGTTCAATGGGTGTCCAGTCTCTGATTGCAGTATACCCCGTCTGGCGGAGAATCAACGCCCCAGGTTGAGGAAGGCTGGTTTGTCGCCCCGGGTGGCATCAATGTGGCACCGGGATTCAGGGGAATCCCCCGGGACAAGCGGTCGGCGCGGGTCTGGGGGGAAACGGGGATTTTTTATTCCCAGTCCCCTCTCTTTTTCCCGGTTGGACCCACCTTACTTTCCGTAAAGGAAGGCCCAGCAGGGAACGATGGAGGATGAAAATATGAAATACAGAACGACGGGAAATAAATTTTTTTGACGCCCATTACAGACAGGGGCGATCCGGGCTGGCTTGAAGCAAGGAGGATGGCATGTGGAAAACGCTGGCGGTTCTCTCCGTATTGTCGCTCGCGGCGCAACATGCGGCGGCGTATGAGAAGGTCCAGGTTACGGCGTCCGCGCTCAACGTCCGGACGGGACCGAGCACGGGATATGGCGTCATCGGAAAGGTGTACTCCGGACAGAAGTACGTTCAGGTCGGGACCTCCGGATCGTGGCGCAAGATCTGGTTCAGCAATACAACGGGCTGGGTCCACGGTTCGTACGTCACAGCGGTGACCGCGACCCAAAAGATCGTTACCGCATCCAATCTCAACATCCGCACCGGACCCGGCTCGGGCTATTACAAGGTCGGCACGGCGCCGAACGGTTCCTCCTGGGTCATCATCGGGAGCAGCGGGTCCTGGCGGAAAATCTACTACAAGGGCGGCGCGCGTTGGGCCTACGGCACCTACCTCTCGTCCGGCGGCTCTACGGGCGGAGGGGGGGGGGCGCTTCCGCCGTCGTCGGCGGGTTTCGTTCAACTACCTTCGAGCGGACCCGGGTTCTACGGCTACTACTCCAGCAGCAAACGCTGGGGCGTGCCCAACCTGGTCTACAAACTCATGACCGCCGCCCAGAAGTGGAAGGAGCACCATCCCACCTACCCGCGCATCGGTGTCGGCGACATCTCCCTGAAGAACGGCGGACCCATCTCCGGTCATGCCAGCCACAAGTACGGCAAGGACGCGGACATGCGACCCGTGGCGAAGAACGGGTATGAGGGGGCGCTGACGCGCTGGTCGTCGAACTACTCCAACTACCGGACCAGGCACTGGATTACCTCACATCTCAAGGTCTACCTGGGCGTGAAGCTGATCTTTTTCAACGACCCGAACATTTACAACAACTACTCGTACGTGCAGTACTGGAACAACCACGACAACCACCTGCATTTGAGGATCTACTAATGAACAGGACCGCTGCCATCACGCTTTGTGGAATCGCCCTCGTCGCAATGATCGGCTTCGCTGTCGGCCGTCGTGCGGGCACGGTCCCGCCGGGTCTTTCCCGGGAGGGGGAGGCTGCGGCGCTGAGGCAGAAGCTGGAGTTGACCGAGACGAAACTGAAGGAGCAGTCCATCCTCCTGGGTGAGCTCGCCGACCGTCGGGTTTCCGAATCGGCACGCGCGGCGGGCTTCGAGAAGAAGGAGATCGAACCGGAGAGCGGCGAGGGGTTTTCCATCGACCGCGAACTTTCGAACGTCCAGGAACTCGTTGCGGCGCTGGAAGGAATGGATGGCCGGGAGGATCTGAATCGCCGGGACGTTATGGATTTCGTCCATGAAAAGCTCCTGCGCGAGTTGATGTCCATCCCGGCCGCGCTCTCCTGGGCGCTTGAGAAGTATCTCTTGGAGCCGGAAACGTACGTCGGAGAGATGATCGCCGTCGTGCTGGGACAGATTCGCCATCCGGCCGTCGAGAAGGCGGCTCTCGATCTGGCGCGTTCCGGAACGTCGCTGTCGAGGCAGCTGGCGGGCTTGGATCTTCTGGACCGGCTGGATATCGAGAATCCGGCGACGCGGCGGACGGTCCTCGACCTGCTCCGGTCGGACCGCCGGCCGGAAATCATCTCCGGCGCGCTCTACGCCCTTCATCACGGTGTACCGAATCCCTCCGAAATTCCCATCGTTATGGGAATCCTGACCCAGCTCACCTCGAATGCGGATGCCGAGGTGCGCCGCCGAACCGTCATCGCGATCGCAGAATGGGCGCCGGACACGGCTTCGTTGGAACCGGTTGTCCTCGCCCTTCGGGATCCTTCCGTGGATGTGCGCGTGGGCGCCGCCTTCGCGCTTTCACGGAGCCGCGTCGTTTCGGAGGATATCCGCGACGCGCTGTCATCCCGCGTGTCGGACCGCCGGGAGGACACGGCCGTCCGCGAACAGGCGTGGCAGGCGCTGGGTCAGTTCCGCCTCGACCCGCGCTCGTACGCGGTCTACGAGGAATTCCGCAGGCTCCGGGAGGCGTCGGGGGAGGATGCCGGAAGGGAGGGGGAATAGAGGGGACTCACTCTGCTGGTCCCCCGCACCTCCCCCGCATCGACAAGGTCCCCATCACGTTCACGTCGAAGAGGGAATCCGGAGGACCGGAGTCCCGGGTCCTGAAGGCGTCTCCCCCTGGGATTCTTTGTTCTCCCCGTCCCCGGCCTTTAAGATTTCGGAAGCATTCCCCGTCAGTTTGATGGCTCTGACAACCCGACCCCCGTCCGTCGGCGGCAGGGAAAAAGTGGAACATGAGCCGGAGAATAGGAATTAGTAACGCCCTTTTCTTGGGGGGAGTTGCCGCAAGCGGGCCGGGAAGAGAGGGCGAGGGCGGAAAATGGGGGTTTCAAGGATCCCCCGCAGCATAAGAGTCTGTCTCGGACCCCGCTGGCGTCATCGATCTCCGTTCCCCCCCCCCCAGCCCCGCGCCGGCCGCTTGTCTGCGGGGATTCCCGTCTCCATAACTGAGGCCTCCCATGTTTTTCCGGAAACCGATCCTGTAACTGGTGACAAGCTTTTGGCCATGTCCCTTCTTTTGATATATTGAGTGGCGAATAGAAGCAACGGGGAGGTTCACATGCCGATTCTTGTCACGAAGAAGAACTACGAGAAGGTCTTCCGTTCGAACCTGGAAAATGACGAAGAGGTCCTGGAATTCCAGGGAATTGGCCGCAGTGTCGTCGGGTTGACCTCCCAGCGGTTTCTTGTGAGTAATTTCCCTTTCTTCTCGGCGCCGAAGGTCCTGGTCGGCGTTCCGTACGAGGAAATCAAGGGACTCGATTTCCAGGTGAAATCCCACAAGGTCGTTCTCCAGGTGACTTCGGATGGCCGGGTGAATTCCGTTCCCCTGTCGGGTGGATTCCAGGATGTTCCGGCCATGCTCAAGGAGATCTTTGGAAAAATCAGGGAACGGAATCCCTCCGTCGGCGGACCGGCCTATTTCGAAGAGGGGGAGAAGGAGATCTCGAGCCTGGGAGTGAAGGGCGGGATGTTCCGGATCACCGACCGCAACGTGTACATCGTGGGTGACAAGGTCGGGGCCGACGGCCGTCCCGCGGAACTGGAAAAGGTGGCGTTGACCGACGTGACTCAATTCGATTTCTACGAGGGAGCGATGGGATCCCTCCTTATTTTCCTGGAGAGTCCCGCGGGGAAACACAACCTGAAGATCGGGAGCCTGTCGTCCACTTCCAAGGTGAGCGGTGTCGTGGGGGTGCACGACGAGGAGTGGCTTCCCGAACGGATGGCCCGGCAGATGCCCCAGGCGCGTCCCGGGTACCTGGAAGGGGAGGACCCCCTTTTCACGGTTCGGGCCGCGAAGTCGAAGGTGGGGGCCATCAAGCCGAAGTACCATGCGAGGTTGACCGGGAACCGTCTTCTCCTGCTGGTGCCGGGCAAGGACGGTGCGCTTGTTCCCGAGAAGGTTTACGAGAGGGGGGATCTCGGCAACCCCAGGATCACCCGTCACAAGGGGCAGCATGGGGAAGTGTTGAACTTCGAGGCCGCGTTTCCCAACGGCCTGAAGATTTTCGTTCCCTCCGAAAACGAGACGCCCTTCCAGGGCATCATGAAAGCGCTGTCGTAGGGTGTGTCGAAAGGGGAAAGCGCGGGGCGCGCCTCATCCCCGGATCATGCTCAAACACCTCCAGGACCCCGGGAAACGGAATTGATAGCCCGCCCGGAAATAACCCGTTTATTTTCTTTTCCCCCTCAAACCTACCTCCCGAAGGGAAACAGGTGTACGAACGGGAGTCGGATTATAATGAAACCGTCCTTTTCTCGAGGGGCTGTCAACACCCCCTCCCCAGGGCGTTGGTTTTCGGGAGGCGCTTGTCCCCGGGGATTCCCGTTCTATAATTGGAGAGTGTATACCATGTCATGAGTCCGTACGCGGGGAAGACCTTCCAGGGGTAGAAGCACGGACTGGCGACCGAACCCGGGCAGAAGCGAGGAGCGAAGACGATAATGGGGCGACGCGGCAGGGGAGCGCGGGCAGACCAGCGCAACCAGGCGCGGGAACGCGAAGCGCTCGAACGACGCTGGTTCCGCAGGCTCAAACGTGCGCCGGACCTTGAAGTTCTCGTCACCGCCAGCGAAAACCGAGTCGAGCCCTTCCACCGTTGGATTCCCTATCGACAGGGCTTCAGCCCGGGGCTTATCCACCGCTTCCTGGAAACCGGAGACCTCTCACCGGGACCGGTCCTGGACCCCTTCAGCGGCTCGGGGACGACGGCGATCGCATGCGCGCGCCGCGGCACCGCGGCCATAGGCGTGGAGGCCCAGGCCTCCCTTACCCGGTTGAGCGGAGCGGCCTTCCATCGAGGCGCCATCCCGGAGCTGCCCGGAGATCTTGAAGGAGGAGCTGAGAACCTGGCGCCACGACTCATCCACCCGGTGCACCGGGCCGCGCTTCTCTGCGCCGTCGCCGGCAGACTTCAGCCCGACGGGGGCGTCCCCCGCGGTGCGCTTCGCGACCTGGCGGAACCTCTCCGCGACCATTTCGAGGTCATCTGTAAAGACCTGGAGCAACCACCCACGGCGGCGGGGATCATGCTCCCGGGAGATGCAAAGCGCCTCCCTGTGGTCGATGGCTCTGTCGGCGGGATCCTCACCTCTCCGCCATACATAGCCCGTTTCGACTACGAGCGCATAACCCGGCCCCTCGAGAAGATCGTTCGGCGCTTCGACGGACCCGACATTTCGAAGGCGACGCCGGCGAGGAGCCCCCAAATCCGGGCGCACCGAACCGGCCACGCAGAGCGCCGGTCCGCGAAAAGAGCATCCGCGGCGAGCCCGCATCCGGCGGTTACCGAGGGGCACGCCGCACTGGAACGAAGCGGACAGGGACGAGCGGCCGGGCTCTGCAGCGCATACTTCAGAGACATGGACCTTTCGCTTCAAGAGATGGTGCGAACCCTCGCGCCACAGGCGCCGTTATGGCTCGTTGTCGGAGGAACGTTCCTCTACGACGTCTACCTGCCGTCCGACCTGATCCTTGCGGAGCGTCTTGAAGAGTTGGGGCTCAAGGTAGAGCACCTCCTGGTTGCGCGTGATCTCGCCCACTCGGGTGGCAGACGCCTCGGAGACCTCGTAAACGTCAAACCTCGCGAGACTCTCATCTGCTCGCGCAAGTCCGCCGGGTGATCGAAACCACGACTCCGCGAATCGATGCGCTCTTGCCGAGAAGAGTGGGCTGGGGCGGGGTTGTTTTTTCCCTGGGAGGGCGGCACCCAAATCTAATCCCATCGAGTTGATCGGTTGCGCCAGGGAGAAGACAACCGGATGCCTCCATGCCCTTGCGTGATGTAGTCCCTTCCCTGCCGTAAAATATTCGCACCCCCGTGTAGCCGTTTCGGGATATACTTGGTCCGAACGTGCATTGAACCGGGAGGAATACATGTCGATCGTCATCCTGGCTTTCCTGGTACTTCCCGTGCAGGAAGGGGAAGCGTTAGAATTGCCCGTCTTCCGGGAAAGCAAAACCTTCCAGGAAACCTGGGACGAAAGCGGTGGGATTGAATTTCTATTCCAACCCTCCCGGGTGGGGAAGGATCGGAAATTCAAACAGGACCTGGTCGGGGTTGCGTACGAGCGCGTAGCCTCCACGGGTGCGGCCCACTTTCTTGTCACATTCCTGGAAGATCAACGGTTGCATATCCTGTTGGCCAAACCTAGTGCTCGCCAATCGAGAATGACCCGGTCGTTGTTCCGCAATCCTGGCAGACTGCAGGAGCGGGAGGTCGCGTCCAGGGAGATCCACGAGCAGTGGGATGGTACTCCGAGAAACGCCCCCAAAGGCTGGTTCGCCATCAAAAACGACCGCAAGATGTCGGATAACTACGACCATCTCGGGGGGGACTATATACTCGTCTCCAATGAGGTCATCATCACCAATACCGACTTCGAAAAGACCGTGCCGGAACAAGGCCCCAGTACTAATCGCTGGGCGGTCCGCTACGTTCTGACAAAAGAGGGAAGCGACCGGTTCGACCGGGCTGCGGAGAAATTGTACAACCAGTCCCCCAAGGGACTCTGTGCGATCATCATGGACGGAAAGATCATTTCCAAACCGGTTGTTATGGCGAAAAAGTTCGGTGGCACAGGGGTCATCACCGGGAGATTTTCCAAGAAGGATGCGGAACGCCTTGCGCTGGCATTTAGGACATGTTCACTTCCATGCGATTTGCAATTCTGGAAAAAGCTGGAATACCGGCCTGAACCGAACAAGAAATTGGAAAAACCGGATCGGAAAGATTTAAGTACGCACAAGATTCATTCCAGCCCTTCCCGGGAAATCTGGTTGATGGACCCAAAAGAGATCCGGTGGGCGATTGATAATTTTGAATCAGAAATGAAAAAATGCCTGACCGTCTCTCCCCCCGAGAACGGTCTTCAAATTACGAAGATCAATGCAGGTTCAGTCGGGATTTCCCGCGGGCTGAAGAATAAGGACATTCTCCGAAGCGTGAACGGTCACTCGATGAAGACTCTTGCGGATATAAAGAAAATGCAGAATGATCCGAGAAACAAAAGACGCAGATCGATTACCATGGTGATCCAACGGAGCGGTCGAAACATGGTACTGGAATATCGTTCGGAACGGTAAGCCAGGCTCCCTTCCAATAACACCCGCTTCTGAACCGGCGCCGGAAGGGAAGCGCGTAAGTGGTTGGGTTGTGGTGGACAGGACCGGGGTTGAACCGGTGACCCCAGCATTTTCAGTGCTGTGCTCTACCAGCTGAGCTACCTGTCCACGTGGGCGGGTCCGTAGAGCGACGGCAATATAGTCCATACCCCAAATACCGTCAAGCGATGGCGGGAATGCCCGCTGGAGCCTTAATCGGTCCGCCGCAGTTTCCAGATGCATTTCTCGCCAGTACGATATTCCTCGAGCCGGGTGCGGATCCAGCCATCAGCAGGCGAGTAATCCAGGGTCTTCCCGGTGAGCGGATCGATCACCTCGATCGCTTCGGGATACTTTCCCTCCCGCAGGCGCGAAAGTTCGCAGAGGATTCCCGTGCGCACGACGAGGCGGTGGCATTGTGCAGAGGCCTCGATCTTCTTGGCACTTGCGGTGGCCGGAAAGACCAGTGCGGTCAGGGGATGTTTCCAGGGGGAGAGCCCGGTGATCTCCTTCTCGAGAGCCTCAAGTTCATCCTTCGCCTCGAGGTAGGGCTTTCCCGAAATCTCGATCAGTCTTCTGAACTTGCGGAGGCAGTAGGCGCCGTCGGACCAGGCAAGGGGCGTCGAGGCTCCCCATCCGACGATGGGCTCTTCGTTTCCGATGTAGGAATTGAGCGTGGTGGGATCCCGGATCAGCGAGGCGAAAAGGGCCAGCTCACCCCGGAATCCGAGTTGAATCCCTCCCTCGAAGGGAGGCACTTCCTCCACGAATTCCAGCCAGGCTTCCAGTTCCTTTTCCGGGATGTCCACGGTGATGCACCGGTTGACGGTGTCGAAGATCATTCCGTGGATGACGGTGCGGCCGAGCTGGCTGACGAGAACCGGTTCCGATTTGAAAAGGATGTAGAGGTTGGTCGCCGCGGAAAGGGTATCCCGGGCCATTTCCTGGTCTCCCCGCAGGTAGGAGAACTCCGCCCGGAGACAGGCCGCCTTGGCGGCTTGAATCACGAGGGCGATTTCCTTCATTTCCATTGCGTACCCGGCTTCGTATTTCCAACCGAACCGGCACTTTCGCGGGTCGCCTGCCGACACGATCGCGTCGATGGCCTCCCGGTGCTCTTCGAGCCAGGATCCGATTTCCGCGCAGTCCTTCTCCGGAAGAAGGGAGAGGTGTTCCACCTCGTGATGTTTTTCGGGAATGGTAATCTCGTCGAACGGGGCGAGAGCGGACTTGTACGCTCCCGTGGTGCTCTCTTCCGCGGGTACGGGAGGGGGGGCGAGATCGCGCGGGTTGGTGGCGTAGCCGTCCCGTTCCAGTTCCTTCGAACGATGAGTTCCATTCAAACCGGCAGAGCCTCGGATCCCCGGCGGAAAGAAAGGCGTCGACCACCTCCCGGGTCTCTTCCACCCAGGCGAATGCCGCATTCAAATTCTCTTCTGTAGGTTCGTGGAGATGATCATCCGGGATCAAGTTTGTTACGTAGCCATGTTTACAGTAGATCCCAGGGGAGGAGATCTCATTCATTTTATCGAAGGCCGCGCGGTACGCTTCGGTCGTGCTCTCTTCCGCGGGAACCGGCGGGCGCGCGAGATTTTGCAGATGGGTGGTGTAGCCGTCCCGTTCCAGTTCCTCGATCGTCGAGTTCAAATCATGGGATGCATAGAGGTAGGCCCCCGTCCAGGCAATAACGGCGAGGAGCAGAAGTCCTCCGGTCCCCTTTGCGATCCAGCGAAAGAGCCTCCATTTTGGTTTCTTCGCCGGTTGCTTTTCATTCTCTCCTGTGCGTTTGGGTGATTCGTTTTCCATCTGGCAATACTATGGAAATTCAAGCGGGAGTTCTTGGATAATATTGCTTTCCCACGAGGTCAGGAGGAAAGCCGATTTTGCTCCCACCCTCCCGACAGCAATCCCTTACCTCGTGATCTTCGATTCCCGCGGAGGTATAATTCTCCCCGGATTATACTGAGAGGACTTTCATGAACCTGCGCCGGTTTTCCCTGCCGATCTTCTACGCCTTCTTTCTCTTCCTGCCCATGATTGCCGGATCCTTCGCGGCCGGTTTCTGGGCGCGCGACCGGCAGGACACGGTCTCCCGCGACAACATCGAACTGGTCCGGCAGTCCGCCCAGCAGATCAAGAGCCGGTACGTCGGGGAAGTGGACGAGGCGGAACTTTTCGAGGGGGCGATCGACGGGATGGTCTCCACCCTCGATCCGTACTGCGAGTACTTTACCCGCGAAGAATGGGCGGAGTTCAACTCCGTTCAACTGGAAGGGAAGTTCGGCGGCGTGGGCATCCTCGTCGAACTCGACCGCGATACCGGGTACCTCCGGGTCATCACCCCCATCGAGGAAACGCCCGCCTTCGCCGCGGACGTGCTCCCCGGCGATCGCATCACCGCCGTGGAGGGAAACTCCGTAAAGGGGAAATCCCTGCAGTCGATCGTCAACGGGATTCGGGGAGAGCCGGGTTCGAAGGTCCGCCTCACCCTCTGGCGGGAGGGCCGGGATCTTTTCGAGGTCACGCTCACCCGCGCCGTCATCCGCATCCAGTCGGTCCGCCACAAGATGCTCGACGACGATATCGGCTACATCCGGATCTCCGATTTCACCAGGATGATGGACGCTTTCGACGAGGCGGTGGAAGCGCTCCGCGAGAAGAAGATCAAGGGGCTGGTCATCGACCTGCGATTCAACGGCGGGGGACTCCTCGACGAGTGCGTGAAACTGTCCGACCGGTTCCTCCCGAAAGGGGACCTGATCGTCTCCACCCGGGGAAGGACGCGCCGGGACAACCGCGAGATCGACGCCGATAAGGGGGACGATCTTCCCTCCTGGCCCCTGGTCGTGCTGGTGAACGAGGGAAGCGCCAGCGCGTCGGAGATCTTCGCCGGCGCCATGAAGGACCACAAGCGTGGCGTCCTCGTCGGCGGGAAGACCTTCGGGAAGGGCTCCGTCCATACTCCCTTACCGATGCGCGACAAGTCCTACCTCAAGCTGACCACCGCGCGCTACTACACCCCGAGCGGCTACAGCGTCGCGAAGATCAAGGGCAAGCGCGATTACGGTCTCGTTCCCGACTACCTGGTCGAAATGACGGCGGAGGAAAACGCCGGTCTCATCAAGTTCTGGAACCTGGAACGGGTCCGCAAGCAGGATCCTTCGAAGAAGGTGGAGAACGACTTCCGCGACATTCAGCTCGAGGCCGGGATCGAGGTGATCAAGGCGTCACTGGAAGGCCGGGATCCGAAGGTGGAAACCCGCGAAATCGGGAAAGAAAAGAAAGCGGACGAGTAGCCCGATGTTCCTCTGCCTGGGCATCGAATCTTCCTGCGACGAAACCGCGGCCGCCGTCGTCCGGGACGGCACGGAAATCCTCTCGAACGTGATCAAGTCGCAGGTCGACATCCACGAAGTCTTCGGAGGGGTTGTTCCCGAGGTGGCCTGCAGGACCCACATGGAAGCGATCGGGCCTGTGGTGGAGAAGGCGCTCTCGGATGCGGGTGTCACGCTGGACGATCTCGACGCGATCGCCGTCACGCACGCGCCGGGACTGGTCGGCGCGCTTCTCATCGGCGTCTCCATGGCGAAGGCGCTTTCCCTCGCCTCGGGCAAGCCGCTCATCGGGGTCGACCACATCCTGGGGCACATGTACGCGACGCGGTTCGCCTTTCCCGACCTGGAATTCCCGCGCATCCACCTGGTCGTTTCCGGCGGCCACAGCTCGATCTACCTCTCGCGGAGCGAAATCGACCACGACCTCCTGGGAAACACCGTGGACGACGCGGCGGGGGAGGCGTTCGACAAGGTGGGGAAGATTCTCGGGCTCGGCTTCCCCGGGGGACCGATCATCGACCGGGTTTCACGGGGTCGGGATCCGAAGAAGGTCTATTTTAAACGGACCTACCCGGCCGAGTTCGATTTCAGTTTCAGCGGCATCAAGACCGGCGTGCTCTACCACGTGCGCGGTCAGAACGGGAAGGCGGAAATGAGCCTCTCTCCCGACGAGGCGGCCGACGTCGCCGCGGGATTCCAGGAAGCGGTGGTGGACATGCTTACGAAACAGACGATCCGCGCGGCGAAGAAGCACGGGGTTCCCCGGATCGCCGTGGGAGGGGGCGTCGCCTGCAACACTCGTCTCCGGGAAAAACTCGCCGCGTCCGCGGAACGGGAGGGGATCAGGGCTTTCTTCCCGCCGCCGGAATATTGCACCGACAACGCGGCGATGATCGCGGGAGTCGCCTGGCCAATGTCACGGGCGGGGCTTTACGCCGATCTCACCCTCGACGCCGTTCCCACCAAGGCCCACCGCAATCGATAAAAGGGGACATTACTATTTAAATTTCCACTCCCGGCGCGGGTTTCGGTCCCCTTTTATGGGTGGTTACCAGCACCAGTTGACGCCGAACGAGTACCTTCTCGAACGGGAATAGCGGGGGGTGTAATTATTGGAATACCGGACCGGCCCGCAACCATTGCTCCGGTAGCTGTAGGAACGGTAGGTGTAGGAAGGGTAGGTGTAGGAAGGGTAGGTGGGCCGGGAATATGAGTACGTGACCGGGGCG
>PVBE010647302.1_pt1 | contig 33066 bp, 22 predicted proteins | sample 1631181 | NCBI WGS metagenome assembly PVBE01 (sample SAMN08397723, study PRJNA350692) | Marine metagenome, whole genome shotgun sequencing project. | isolation source: water | place: Pacific Ocean | collected 2012-04
CGACACGCCCTACCGCTTCCAGCGTCTGTTCGATCCGGCGCGCCCCCTGGGCAAGGTGCTGCGGGAGCTCGGTGTGTACGAAGACGTCTTCAGCATCCTCACCGAGCCGGGTACGGAGGGCCGACGGGAGGTGCCCGCCTACTGGTCGCAGTTGATCGGCGGCACCATCGCCGCCGACATCCTCGACTACCTGGCGCGCGACGCTTACTTCACGGGCCTGCGCCTTGAGGTCGACCCGCGCGTCACGAGCTACTTCAAGATCGACCGCGCCAGCGGAAACCTCTACATCGACCTGGCCAAGCACGCGCTGTTGCGCGAGGACATCCTGAGCGAGATCGTGCGTATGCTGGAGGCACGCTACTACTTCTCCGAGCGCGTCTACTACCACCACGCCAAGGTCTGCGCGGGTGCCCTGGTGGCGAGGGCGGTGGAAGAGTTGGTGGGCGCCGAGGCCCTGCGCGAGGAGGACCTGCAGGACCAGACCGACGCCTCTGTGCTGGACGTGCTCGACCGCACCGCGCGGGATGCGGGCCGCGAGTGTGCCGAGCGGGTCCTGGACCTGACGGACCGTGTCCGCACCCGTCGGCTCTACAAGCGCGCTTGCGTTTTCCCCCGTTATGGCAACGAATCCGCCCAGGACAGCCTGATCGAGCGCTTCTTCTCACCGGGCGCGCGGGCCACGCGCACACAGACCGAGACGCGCATCACCGATCTCGTGCGCTCCGCCACGGGCCATGACGTGCGCGTGATCATCTACTGTCCGGCGCGGCGCATGCAGCTCAAGGAGGCCCGCATCCACGTGCGCTGGCCGGGAGTCGAAGGAGTGCAGCCCCTGTCCGGCTTCACCGACCGCGTGCCGCGCCTGTCGGACCTGGAGGAGAGCTACCGCAACCTGTGGAAGTTCTACGTCTTCACTGACGCGGAAGATCCCGCGCTCTTGGCCCGGGTGCAGGAGATAGCCCGCGGCGAATTCGAAGACGCCCACGACGGCTACGAGGTCGGCGGCGCCAGCTGATTGGGTGGGCCGACTGCGGAAGAATCCGCACGATAGGGTCTTGGAGGCTGTCGGTTCCTGGTTCGGACCTTGCTCCAATAGCATTGCTCGTATTGCAGCTGCGTGCTGCTAGCCCTCTCTGTGGGGATGCAAAGCCCACCCTTGGGAATTTTCACCCGATTATGATGGGGAGCGCTACTCTATTGCATGCGGATAAGAGACTGCTCGTGGTCTAAAATCTGCGCGTCGGGAAGGGACTTCGGTTTCCTTTCCACCCTCCCCTCAACAACGAAAGGCCTGCAATGTTAATGATCTCTCTCTGTGCTGCGTTTCCTCTCGCCACCCCTGCCGTTCTCTTCCAGGAGGGTGAACCCCAAGGTGATGTCGTTCGGACCAAGACACCGATTGAGGTCGTGGTCGGACCGGTGCAGGTACAAGAACCAGAGAACAAGGAGGACGCTCAGGATCTGGTCGCCCAGTTTCAGGTGATTGGCCGCCGGGACGACGGCGTGCCCCTGCCCATTCCGGCCGTTGGACAAGTTGGGGAAAATGGTGACGAGATCCTGCAGCCTGCATCGGGTGATCCCTACTTCTTGGGCTTTACCGGCGGGAAGTACTATCCGCCAGCGAACGAGCTCGTCGACCCCCTGATCCTTGACCGCTATCAGCCGGGCATGGACTCGAGACCTGGGGATTTCACTTATGCCTTCGTGATGTTCTCGAAGCGCATGACCGAGGCTCGCCTCGCGCAGTTGGAAGGCCTCGGGTGTCGGCTGCTGGAGTTCCACCCGCACTACACAATGAAAGTCGCCCTCTCACCGGCGATTCTGACGGATGTCTCCATCCTTCCCTTCGTACGCTGGGTTGGTCAGGCACGGAATCGGCAGAAGTATGATCCTCATCTCGCGCGCGAGTTGGAGAAGGCCACCAAGCCACGCCTCAATGTGATCGTAAATCTGTTCGAGTCGGACTTGAATCCCGACTCGATCAGCACGCCTGTGGGTGGACACTCGTACTTGGTTGAACCCGGTGTATCTCCCTATCAAGTCGAGGAGACGTTCGATGAGGATCAACGCCCGCTCATGTGGATGTCCAATGGTTGGATGCAGCGCAGGCTGGAAGAATTGGGCCTTGAAGTGCAGTGGTACAACCAAACCGTCATGAGCTTCCAGGGCTGGATCGAACAAGAGAAGCTCAGTTCATTGGTGGACCTAGACTTTGTACAAGGCCTCGAGGTCGTTTCTGAGAGAGCCATGGCAGTTGTCCCCCACGATGAATCGATGCCGATGATCACCTCGGATCGGATCCGCAAGGATTACAATGGTGCTACGAATACGGTTGCGATTGCGGGAATTCAGGACACTGGCATCGAATTCGATCACACCGACATCAACCTTTACGGAAGAGGGAACGACTGTTCCGGAGCAGGTGACGCATGGAGTGATAACGCTGACGCGAATCCGGCTTGGGGGTATGGAACCAATACTGGACACGGAACCCATGTGGCCGGCACCTTGCTTGGTCTGGGTGCTTCCAAGGCCGACTTGCTTGGTACAGCTCCGGGGCTTGCTAGCTGGGATGGTACGAGCCGTCTGTTCAACCTGAGAATAGGTTCGGATACGGGATGGTGCACTTGGAACGACCAAACATGTATTGATTGGTTCAATTCTCCATATACGGATGGTAGTGGCAACACGACCCCCAAGCCTCACTTGATCACGAACTCTTGGGGCGTGGGAACTGGTGGGTGGAGCGGTACGGAGTCCGTAGCCCGAACCTATGATGCCGCTGTCTACGACGACGACCAGCTCTGGGTGTTTTCCGCAGGTAATCTCGGTGCATCGGGTGCAAATACAGTCGGAAACCCTGGCGCAGCGAAGAACATCCTGACCGTCGGCTCTGTGGATGACTACATCAATGGCGCCAGCGACCCTGGGCAGATCAGTAATTTTTCAAGCCGTGGTCCGATAGGGGATGGAAGATGGAAGCCGAACATTGTTGCTCCCGGTGCCTGGATCGAGAGTGCTTTTGCCAACAACGATACCGGGTACGGACATTATTCTGGCACATCCATGGCCGCTCCCCATGTGTCTGGTGTAGTGGCGACCTTGGTGGATCACTACAGTTCCGTGCGTTACGAGCCGGCCAAGACGTCAGCCAGGCTGATGGCAACCGCCATGACCAAGAACGACCAGCTCCTCACCAGACCCACGGATGCTCATCTTGATTCGTACGGCGCGGGTCGCGTGAGTGCATACAAGGCACACTGGACCTACACTGGTGCAGGGTATATCGGAACCTGGGGCTTCGACCAGGACAAATCCGTTTGGACGTATGCAGACTTCACGGTGCCGGTTGGCACCCAACGTCTTGTTGCTGTGATGCACTATGTCGAGGACAAGTGCTCTTCGCTTGCCTCTCAGGCATTGGTAAACGACTATGACCTATGGCTTGACAGGGATCCTGTAGACACGGCCAATGGGAATACGGGGGAGTACTCCCTCCAACAAAGCACCGTGGACAACACGGAAATCCGAATCATCGATTCGCCTGCTTCGGGTGCTTGGCGTTGGAAGGTCTACCCCGACAGTGCCGGCTCTAAAGACGTGAAGATGGCCGTCGTCATCTACGCGATTTACGACGACACGACACCGGATGCGACCCTGACCCTCGCTGCAGTTGACAGTACGGTTCAGCCCGGAGACACGGTCATTGTTTCGGCGACCGTCGACCCGACGGACTACATTGCCTCGGCGGTTGTTCTCGATCGTTCTGGTTCTTTTTCAACGATGGTCTCTGCTAGTACAACCCTGTATGACGGTCTTGTGACCGACCTTACCGACACTTTTAGCGGTGGAGCCGACTTTCTCTTGGGCGACATCCTGGACTTTGCACCACGTACCGGCACCTGGGGTCTTTCTTACGCCTCGGAAGGAACCAAGTCGATCACGGTTGAGGCCCGTTCCGACAACATGGTCGACAAGACGGCGACGATCAACGTGATTGTCGACGGAACGGATCCGGGTGCCGTCACGAACCTCGTTTCGACGACCCACACCCCAGGCGTCTGGTCCAACAACCCCAACATCACTTGGACTTGGAACGCGGCAACCGACGCCTTGTCCGGGCTACAGGGCTACGGGATCTTTGAGTGGAGCTCGTGCTCGATTCCTAGCGCGCTTCTCGACATCGGTGCAGTGACCACTCACACGGGTGGCCCCTACTCGAGTTCTCTTTCACCTCGCGCCTTCAACATTCGCAGTGTCGACAACTCTGACAACTGGGATGCGGACTACGTCTGTGACAGCAACTACCTGATCGATGTGGACGATCCCACGGCTCCGACCTTCAACTCCTCGTCGCACACGATCGGTGGCAAGTCGTGCAATCCGACGATCACGGTCAACTGGAACGCCGGGACCGACGGGCATTCGGGTGTCGAGGGCTACGGCCTGTTCTGGACCAGTTCCCCGACGAATTGCCGGTCCGACGTCCTGGATACGACGGGTACTTCTGACACCGTGACGCTGAGTCCGGGAACCTGGTACCTGAACGTGATCACCAAGGACTTTGCTGGCAACTGGACGGATTGCGCCAACCTGGCCAGCTTCGGTCCTTTCACGATCGTTTCCAGTTGCACCTTGTTCTCGGACGACTTCGAGAGCGGCAGCTATGCGGCAGGCGGATGGACGATCTCCGGCCCGGGCCGCTGCAAGGTGACCGCCAAGGCGGCCTTCACCGGTGCATTTGGCGCTCGCCTCAAGAAGGGTGGTCAGGGCACGGGTCCCTGTACGGTGGGTGTAGCTGCCAAGCAGACCTGGATTCAGGCTCCGCCCGTGGACACGACCGGCTGGTCCGGCGTGCGGGTGGACATGAACGCGCACTTCAGGAAGAACACCCTGAGCTGTGAGTACATGGACCTGCAGTGGTGGGATGGTGCCGCGTGGCAGTCGGCGGGGATCGTCGAGAACCACCCTTGGGCTGCCTACAGCTTCAACCTGCCGGCAGGTGCCCTGGGCAATCCGGCCCTGAGCTTGCGTCTGATCACCAACGCCAAGGGCAAGGGCGACAAGGCCGAGCTCGATGACTTTGCTGTGATCGGTATCGAGTAGCCCTGCTCCGGGAAGACAGCTACGGAGCGCCGCGCATTCTGTAATGCGCGGCGCTTCTTCTTTGGCGGGTCCGCGGGTCTGATGGATCTCGTTCGGCAGCGCGCCCGGGGAGGCGAGCCCTGTCGGTTCAGGTGCTGCTGACCTGCTGGCGGGCGTCCAGGAACGCCCCGAGCCGCTCCAGGGCGCGGCGGATGTTCTCCACCGACAGGGCGCAGGAGAGGCGCACGTGGTCGTCCATGCCGAAGACCTCACCGGGCACGATGGCCAGGGCCTGCTCTTCCAGCAGGTCAGCGCAAAAGCCCTGGGCTCCGCGCTCGTCCAGGTAGGGCAGGACTGAGGGGAAGGCGTAGAACGCACCCCTTGGTAGGGGAGTGTCCAGATCCAGATCGCGCAGGCCTTCCACCATGACCTGGCGGCGTTCGTCAAAGGCGCGCACCATCTGCTCGACCTCCGGCGGCTCCTCGCTCAGCGCGGCCAGGAACGCTTCTTGGGAGATGGCGTTGGGGCTGCCGGACAGTTGGCTCTGCATGCGCGCGACCACCGCGATCAGATCCGCCGGGCCGAACAGGAAGCCGATGCGGTAGCCGGTCATGGCGTAGGCCTTGCTGGCTCCGTCCACGATCAGAGTGCGGGCGCGTAGCTCGGGCGAGAGAGTCGCCGGGCTCACGTGCACCGCGTCGCCGAACACCAGCCGCCCGTAGATCTCATCCGAGAGGATCCAAAGGTCATGCTCCAGGGCCAGGTCGCCCAGGCGGCGCAGCTCTTCCGCGCGCCAGACGTAGCCCGACGGGTTGCACGGGGTGTTGAGCAGGATGCCCCGCGTGCGTTCGGTGCAGGACTGTTCAATGGCCTCCAGGTTGGGACCCATGTCGGCACGCGGGCCCACGTGCAGCGGGACACCGCCCGCGAAGCGGATCTCCTCGTCATAGCTGGACCAGGCGGGCAAGGGCATGAGGACCTCGTCGCCCTCCTCGAGGAGCGCCAGGAAGGCGTGGGAGAGGGCGTGCTTGCCGCTGTGGGTGATGACGATCTCCTCCGATGCCACCTCGATGGAGCGCGTGGCGGACAGATGACGGGCCACGGTCTCCCGTAGGTCCGGTCGTCCGGCGGGAGGGGTGTAGCGCACGTTTCCACCGCCGACCGCCGCCACGGCAGCGGCCTGCACGGCTGCGGGGGCATCGAAATCCGGCTCACCGCAGGCCATGTTGATGACGTCCACTCCAGAGCGGATGAGCTCCTTGGCACGGGCGTCCAGGGCCAGGGTGGCCGATCCAGCGAGGTTGGAGGCGCGGGGATTGGACTGCATGGGGCGCAGTGTACGGCCCTGGCTTGCTCCAAGCTGCCCCAAAGACGGCTCCGAACCAATCCCACCCTGGCAGGAAGAGCCACCCTGCCCGGTCGTCCCATCCGACCAAGCCACCCTCCAGCACCTTTTTCCAGGGCTCTCCCTGTCGCCCACGGGTCCAATCTTCCAACCTCCCCGCAGACCTTCACGCCTCCCCCGTTTCCGCACGACATGTTCTTCAAGCGCCGCTGGTTCAAGATCCTGGCCATACTGCTGGGGCTGTTCGCCTTTGTCGGGTACTTCACCTTCTCGACCTTTCTGTTCCCGCCCCACGAGGACGCCTGGGAGTTCGACGTCTCGGCCCTGGTGCCCCGGGATGTGGATTTCTTCGTGGCGAAGTCGGGGCTTGAGGAGGACTTCGGTGAGTTCCCGCGACTCGCTGCCGCGAATCGCATCGAACGTACCGAGGCCTGGATGGAGCTCGAGTCCACGTCGGCCTACGGGGCCTGGCTGGACGACAACGGCGTCGAACAGTTGCTGGCCCAGTTGGACGAGGCGCTGGAGCAGATTCCCCTCGGGTACTCGCCGCTGGACGTCTTCGGTGGTTCGGATCTAGCTCTCGCGGGACGCTTCAAGGGGCAGTCCATAGAACAAGCGGATTGGGCCGTCTACGGGCGATTGAACTGGATAGGCAAGGCGGCGCTCGGTGCGCTGAATTACCCGGGCCTGATAGGACTCGATGCATCGGGCATTGTGGTGACCGAAGAGGAAGGCATCTTGCACCTCGCTGGCGGCCAGCTCAGCCAGGACCTGTACATCGCGCGTGTCTTGGACGTGGGTGTGCTGGGAAGTGAGGCGAGCCTCGTGCGTGCGGCGGTCGAACTCGAACGGGCGAGTGGTGAGAACTCTCTCTATCTCTCCGCCGACTACGGCGACCGCATCGAGACCGTGCGCAGCCGATCCGCGAAGGGCAACGAGCTTGAGGTGCTGCTGGACCTGCGCGCCCTCTTGGACAACCTGAAGCAGGAGGGGCCCTTGCCCGACACATCGTCGGAACGCTTCCTCACGGCTTTCCTTGGTCGCGTGTTCCAGGTCCCCGCCTGCCGGAAGGTGATGGGGGTGGTCGGGTTTGACGATGGGGTCAACGTGGACCTGCACGGCACGTTCTCCTCTGAGGAGATCACTGCCGCCCAGCGGCGCATCTACGGGCGTGACGGGGGCTTCGGCCACGAGAAGGTGTTGGAGAAGATCGCCATCAGCGCTCCCGAGGATGCGGCCCTCTTCGCCTACCTGGAAGGCCCCATCGCAACTCTCCTGGAGGAGGTGCTGGCCTCCGTCGATCCCGCCATGAAGAGCAATCTGGCGGACGCCTTCCGCTCGACCGGGCGCTTCTCCGATCTGGACGCGGTTCGCAACCACCTGGCGGTCTCTCTGCACAACCGCCTGGCCCTCATCGTGCGAGAGAACGACTACCCCCTGGAGGAGAAGTTGAACCCGGCGACCGGCCGCAGGGAGTACGTGGGCCCACCCAATGACGGCCAGCCCGTGTTCGCCGTGGCCCTCGTCACCTGGTATTCCGATGAGGACAAGCTGATCGAGCTACGTGAGCTGATAGGCCAGTCGCCGACCTACTTCGGTTTGGAGGGGCGTAACGGGGAGAACGGCTACTACAAGCACAAGGTCAACAACTTTGACCTGCGCGAGTTCTGGTCCCGTTTCGTTCCAGGTACGGGTGTCATCGCGACGATCAACACCCACGACCAGTTCATCATCTCGAACAGATACAAGATGCTGATGGACATCTACAAGACCACCACCATCGGCGGCCGGGAACATCCACGACTCTCTAGTCGGCCCGAGTTCCTTGAGCTTCTGAGCGATACGGTGCCGAGCGCCAACATGCTGGTCTGGATGGACCCTCAGCGAGCTCGCAAGACCTTGGAGAGCCAGGCCGAAGACTGGGCTCGGGAACATGCGGCCACGGGCATCGATTGGGGCCGCAAGCGCGCAGAAGAAGAGAACAAGTTGATCCCTCAACTGTTCCCGGGTCGTGGGCGCGGTCAGTTGACACGCGATCAGCGTGACAAGCTCAATGCGGCCGTGGACCCCATTCTGACCGAGTATCGCACGAGCTTCATCAAGCAGCGCATTCCCGACTTGGTGCGCGACAAGCAGCGCCAGATCGCATACAGCATGAGCTGTACCGCATTCCTGGCTCTCATCCGACTCGAGCCGCGATCATTCAGTCTCTCCCTGCGCACCGTGTTTCCACTCCCCGAGTGAGCTTCAGTACAAAAGAGAGAGATGGTGCCCGGAACTGGAGTTGAACCAGCACCCGTTTGCACGGACCAGATCCTTAGTCTGGCGCGTCTACCAATTCCGCCACCCGGGCACCGAGGTTCTCTTGTACTGCGCTGCGTTGCGCATTGGAATTTGAACTCCTCTGGCAGCTCCCTCGCGTTGCGGTGGTGGGCGATCGGCCCGGATTGCACGGCGGAGGGGGCGACGGAGCTGGTCGCCCCGCCGAAGAGTCCGCAGAGCATAGCAGCCCCCCCGGGGTCTTCAAGCGCACTGGAGAAGGAGAGCGCAGAGGATGGTTCCACATTCGACCCCCATACCCGATCATGAGTCCACCCGGCCCTCAGCGCCGCCGGACCACCGCAACCCCCTGCCCCCTCCCAGCACCATGCGCCCACCCCGCGGCAATGCCCTGATCGGTCAGTCCGGCGGCCCCACGGCCGTCATCAACCAGAGCCTCGTCGGCTTGGTGGAAGAGTGCCTCGCCAGCGAGGAAATCCAAAACGTCTACGGAGCCCTGAACGGAATCGAGGGGATCATGGACGAGAGGCTCGTGAACCTGGGCCTGGAGGAGCCACGTGTTCTACAGCGGGTGGCCGAGACTCCCTGTGCCGCCCTTGGATCCGTTCGCCACAAGCCCACCCTGGAAGATTGCGAACGTCTGCTGGAGGTCATGAAGGCTCACGATGTGCGCTACTTCTTCTACATCGGTGGGAACGACTCAGCCGAGACGGCTCACCTCCTCAATCAGGTGGCGGTGGATTCGGGCTACGACCTGCGGCTATTCCACGTGCCCAAGACCATCGACAACGATCTGCGCGAAACGGACCATTGCCCCGGCTATGGTTCGGCGGCCAAGTTCGTGGCTCAGGCCGTTGCTGGAGACAACGAGGACAACCGCAGTCTGGGCGGCGTAAAGATTGATGTGATCATGGGCCGCAACGCGGGCTGGTTGACGGCTGCTGCAGCCCTGGCGCGTTGCGGGGAAGGAGAGGGCCCGCATCTGATCTACTTGCCCGAAGTTGACTTCGAGTGGGATGCGTTTCTCGGAGACGTTAGCGATGTGATGGAGCGGCACGGCCGTTGTGTTATCGCCGCCTCAGAGGGCATCCACGACCCGGACGGAGAGCTGATCTCCCGCCCTGCGGAAATCGACGCGTTCGGCAATGCCCAACTCTCGGGGAGCGGGTCCCTGGGCGACATCCTGCGCGAACGCGTCAAGGCTGGTCTGGGTAATGGCACGCGCGTACGCGCGGACACCTTCGGCTACCTGCAGCGCTCGTTCTTCGGATGCGTCTCCGAACAGGACGCCACCGAGGCTCGTGCCGTGGGTCATGCCGCGGTACGCACCGCTGTATGCGGGGAGCGCCCCCACGGGTCGGCCATCATCGAGCGCTGTGACGAGGACGGCTCCTACCGCCCCGCCTACGGCTGCGTGGATCTGGAGCTTGTGGCCCGCCATACCAAGGATCTGCCGACAGAGTTCCTGGATGGAACCCATGACGTGAGCGAGGCCTTCCTGGCCTACGTGCGACCCCTTGTGGGCCCCCTGCCGGCTGCGGGTCGCTTGGCACGCTATCCCGTTCCCCGGCGCCTGTAGGGTTCTCACGAGGGGGAGGGGGGGGCGATATGGGAACGGGTCTAGGCCGAAGTGCTCACCTGAGCAAAGAGATCCGCCACTCGTTTACTGGCACCGGCCTCCTCACTACCATGTGTGCGCCAAAGGCCGCTCCCAGGGAGTGCAGGTTCCATGAGCGAAGTCCAAATTCAAATATCCGACCCCGTAGAGGGCGAGGAGGAGGCCGGCCAGACGCCCTACGGCAACCTGTGGGTGCCCCTGGTCGTGGTGCCTGCCGCGATAGTGATAGTGATCGTTGTCGTATTCGCCCTCTTCGGCTCACTCACCGGTGAGGAAAGCAGCCTGTCCGAGAACCTGAGCACGGTCATGGCGGGGGGCAAGAACGAGCGGGATCAGGCCCTCTTCGGACTCATGCGGCAGGTCTCCGAGAATCAGCGCGCCACCAACGATGGCGAAGAGCCGCCTTGGCCCGTGACCACGGATTTTCCGCAGCGTGTGCGGGATGCCGCAGACCAGGTGGACGCGGAGGACCATGAGGTGCGTTTGGCCTTGGGCCTCCTGCTGGCCAGCCTCGATCCCAGCGGAGTGGACCTGCTGGTGGAGATGTTGGCTCTGGGAGATGCCGAGGACCCTGGCGGGGCCCTGCGCTTCAAGGCCATCCACAACCTGGGTCTGGTGGGGGATGGCCGGGCTACAGGGCCCGTCGCGGCTTTCCTGACCTCTCCGGACGAGGGCCTGCGCATCGTGGCCGCCGGCGCCCTGGCCAACCTGCCTGGAGATGGGGCGCGCAAGGCCCTCCGCGAGGCACTGGGAGACCCCTCCCTGGATGTGCGTGGAACGGCTGCCATGGCCCTCACGCTCCTGGACCCTCCGGATCCGGGCGCGGCTCCGATCCTGATGGATCTGACCCGGGTGCAGGTCTACGAGGCCGTGAGGATGGAGGCCCCCGCCAAGTACACTCGCTCCAGGGATGTTTCCCGCTTCCGGATCCAGGCTTTGGGGGCCCTGGCGCGCCTGGGCCGCGAGGCTGACTGGGCCCACATTGAGACCCTGAAGGGGGACCCGGATGCCAACGTGGTGGACGCCGTGTTGCGTCTGATCGACCAACGCTCCACCAATGGGGCTCCTCCCCCAGGGGAGGGCCAGGAGTGATCTTCCCATGGCCCCGGAGAGGGGGCGAAACCCCTTGCGCTACCCGCCCTGCTTGGCCATCCTCTGCCCCCTCCGGCCCCATCAAATCGAACGTCACCCGGGGCCGATCGTCGAGCCCGACCACACCGACTCCTGTCCCCCCAACTGCCGTCTCCCCACCCGAGAGAACCTCACCCTTGCCCACCGTGCGTGGCTCCAGGGTGTAACCGACCAGCGACTCCCAAGCTGAGGATGCCGTGACCGAATCGAACGAAGAAAAGGACCAAGAGAAGCTGCCCCAGAGTGACGTGGCGCCCCTCGTGCGCTCTCCTCTGCGTGGTGAGCCCACACGGCGTGGTGTGCTGCTGGCCGCTTGGGGTGCCTTCACTGCGGGCACTCTCGCCATGCTGGGTACCTGGGGGCGCTTCATGTTCCCCAACGTCCTCTACGAACCGCCCCAGCAGTTCAAGGCAGGGTTCCCGAACGAGTACGCCGTGGATGCGGTGGATACGCGCTACAAGGCGAGCCACGGGGTCTGGATCGTGCGAGAGAGCACTGGTTTCTATGTGCTCTCAACGGTCTGCACGCACCTGGGTTGCACGCCGAACTGGCTGAGCGCGGAAGAGAAATTCAAGTGCCCCTGCCATGGGTCGGGGTTCGTCAAGACCGGCGTCAACGTGGAGGGGCCTGCGCCGCGCCCTCTCGAGCGCTACAAGATCTCCCTGGCCCCCGATGGTCAGTTGCTTATCGATAAGAACACCAAGTTCCAGGAAGAGAAAGGGCAGTGGGCCATGGCCGACGCCTACCTTCCCTATCTGGGCTGATACGCGGCACCGCAGTACTTCCCCTCCCCCTTCATCGCCTTCGGCCCCTGCGCCTCTGAAACCGACCCTCGATGGACAAGCTCTTCCGCTACATCGCAAGCACGCAGATCTGGCGTTCCATCTTTCGCCACGGATACCCGGATACGCCCCGAAACCGGACTCTGGCTGTCCTGTCGAACGTGGTTCTGCACCTGCACCCGGTCAAGGTGCGGCGTAGCGGCATTCGGCTGTCCTACACCTGGTGCATGGGGGGATTGACCTTCTTCCTGTTCCTGGTGGAGACCATCACGGGCCTCCTCTTGATGTTCTACTACCGACCCACGGCGGAGTTGGCCTACCAGGACATCTTTGCCCTGCGTGAGCACGTCCCCATCGGGGTCATGCGCGAGGTACATCGTTGGGCGGCGCACCTGATGGTTATTTCGGTCTGGCTGCACATGTACCGGGTGTTCCTGACGGGCTCCTACAAACCGCCGCGGGAGTTCAACTGGAACGTGGGTGTGATCCTGCTTGTGATCACTCTGCTGCTCTCCTTCACCGGCTACCTCCTGCCCTGGGACCAGCTGGCCGTCTGGGCCATCACCGTGGGTACGAACATGGCCCGAGCTACACCTTTCCTGGGCCACGAAGGCCCGGGTGCCGCCCTCATCAGCTTTGGGGGGCTCAACTTCATCCATGCGGGTGACGATGTGCGCTTCGGATTGCTCGGCGGGCGTTTTGTAGGCGAGGCGGCGCTGATGCGTTTCTATGTCTTGCATTGCGTCGGTTTCCCACTCGTTGCCGCTGGCCTGATGGCTCTCCACTTCTGGAGAGTTCGAAAGGACGGCGGGATTTCCGGGCCTCTCTAACTACCGATTATTCTCTCGGAGTTCTTAGCACCTGAACCATGGGCCAACTGATCAAGGACCTTGCCGACTGGCTGGTGGAGCCCACCCGCTATTCGATTCTCACGACGGCACTGCTCGCCGCCGTGCTGATTTGGCGTAAGAAGCTCACGCACCCCATCGTGTTCGGCACTTCGATGCTGGGCATCTTGGCGTTCTTCATCTTTGCCTGGGGCGATGTGAACTTCAAGGCCATCGTCACCAAGCCGGACAATGTGCCGATCCTGATCCTCCTGATCTCGATCCTGTTCTTCACGTGGCTGGCCTTGCGGCGGGCCGTGCTGAACGACGAGCGCATTGAGCGGGGCGAGCCGACCCTGGAAGGGGAACTCTCAAAGCAGAAGGTCTTTACCTGGCCGGATCTGGTCTACATTGAGTTGATCTGCATGGTGCTCTTCACCGCGCTGCTGATGGTCTGGTCCATCTCTATCGAGGCGCCCATCGAAGAGCCGGCTTCCCAGGCGCGAACTCCCAACCCCTCCAAGGCCCCCTGGTATTTTCTGGGGCTGCAGGAGCTGCTGGTCTACTTCGATCCGTGGATCGCAGGGGTCTTGCTGCCCAGCTTCATCATCATTGGCCTGTGTGCGATTCCATACATCGACACCAACCCCAAGGGCAACGGCTACTACACCTTCAAGGAGCGCCCTTTTGCGGTGAGCTTCTTCATGATGGGTTTCCTGCTGCTGTGGGTGTCCCTGGTGATCATGGGGACCTTCCTGCGGGGGCCCAACTGGTCGTTCTTCGGTGTCTTCGAATACTGGGATCCCCACAAGCTTGAGCCCATGGTGAGCGTGGACCTCTCGGTCTACTTCTGGGTGAAGATGTTGGGGATGCCGCGGCCGGAGAGCCCATTGATACGCGAGGCACCGGGCATCTTGCTGTTGCTCGGGTACTTCGTGGCCATGCCACCCATTCTGGGCAGGACCCTCTTCAAGAAGATGGCCGCAGAAATGGGCCCGGTGCGCTTCAACGTGATGATGCACCTGTTCCTGTGGACGGCACTCGTGCCCATCAAGATGGTTCTGCGATGGACCCTCAGCCTGAAGTACTTCATTGGCATCCCCGAGTGGTTCTTCAACGTCTGACGACCTCTTCATTCAAGCCTGTACCTTGAACACGAAATCACGATTCCGAACGTCTGAACTTCGACTGACCCATGGCTGATCGCGGCGACACACACTACAGCGTCCCCTCCCTGAACCTCTGGTTCTTGGTTTCGAGCGTCTTGTTCCTGGGCACCATGGTCTGGGCGGTCATCGACGACTGGGATGCGGAATGGAAACAGTACCAGCGTGACTTCCGGTCACTGGAGTTGGCCAAGGCCCAGTCCGCTCGTGTGGCCTTGGAGGCCGAGGGGGCTATCGGTCGCAGAGACGAGCTGAGCCGCGCTGTCTACGATGCCTCCATGGCCCTCGCCGCCCAGGGTTCGGCTCTGCAGGATGCGGAGCGTAGGGCCTATGAGTTGGAGGAAGACCGCTTCAAGCTTGAGGAGGACTTCAAGAAGGCCAAGTCCTTGCTCAACTGGCAGGTGTACGGGAGCGAGAAAGCCGTTCTCGAAGGGGAGAAGGACATCCCACAGCTGGAAGAAACAGAGCTTGCTGCCTACCGCGAAGATGTGGCGGCCAAGGGCCTTCTGTTTGAGAAGGCGACAATCGCGTGGGAGGTCGAGAAGCGAACGGTCTCGGACATGCGGAGCGCCATAGTTCAGGCCGAGAAGGACCTGGCTGCTGGAGCCAAGGTTCTGACCCAGGTCGAAGAGCGCATTGAAGCTCTCGCTCCCGGGGACATAGCCACGCAAGTAGCGGATTTTGTCCGCGACGACCTGCCCGGTCTCGAATTCATCGGCCCGAACCTGAAGGTCCAGAAGTTCATTCCCGCAGGGATCACCTTCGATCTGAACTTCACCAAGAAAGCCCGCATCGACATGTGCTCGACCTGCCACATGGGCATCGAGAACGATGCCTTTGCCGGCGATGCTCAGCCCCACGCGGCGCATCCGAGGCTCGATCTCTTCCTCTCTTCCAAGTCGCCTCACCCCGCCAAGGACTTTGGCTGCACCGTCTGCCACCGTGGCGCCGGCGAAGGGCTCTCCTTCCAGCACTCTGACCACCGCCCCTCGAACGAGGAGGAGGCGCGCATCTGGGATGCCTCACGCCACTGGCACAAGCAGCATCACTGGGACTACCCCATGCTGCGTGAGCAGGACGTGGAGGCGGGCTGCGTGCAGTGCCACAAGACCTCCATGGAGCTCATTGCGGACTCTGCCCCGCACGTGACCGAGGGCTATCGATTGTTCGAAGAGAAGGGCTGCTACGCCTGTCACAAGGTGGATTGGTTTCCGACCACCCGCCGACCTGGACCGGCTCTGACCAACCTGGCGGCCAAGCTTACGCCTGAGTTCACCAATGCATGGATCGCCGACCCGCGCGGTTTCCGTCCGACGACCGACATGCCGCACTTCTTCAACCTGGAGAACTGGCCGGAGGACGAGGTCGTCGTCACGAGCGAGTATGGTGCGGGACGCGAGATCCGGGGCGGGGAATGGAACCGGGCTGCGGTGGCCGCCGTTACGACCTTCCTCTATGACCGGCACCCGCTCGACGCGGCTGAGCCGATTCCCGCTGACGTGCGCGCGGCTGCCGATGCCGAGCGCGGACGCGAGGTGATGAATCTCTCCGGGTGCTTCGCCTGCCACAACACGGCTCCGTTCATGGGGGAGACCGACGTCCTGCCGGCCATCTCCAATAACGCCACTGAGCGCAACCAGATGGGGCCCAACCTGCGCGGTGTGGCCACCAAGCTCAACGCGGACTGGCTCTATCGCTGGATCCTCGATCCGAACTCCTACTGGCCGCACACGCGCATGCCCAACCTGCGCCTGTCCGAGGCGGACGCCATGGACATCACGGCTTACGTCTTTGAGGATCCCGACGGGATCTTCACGGACACGCCCCACGGCTGGGAGGGCGACTCCGAGTATCTATCGAACCTCGATCCGCAGGTGCTGCGTGAGCAGGCACGGTGGTACTTCCAAAAGGACGGGCGCACGATCCTTGAGAGCCGCCTGGAATCCGAATGGAGCGATACAACTGTCCTGGCGAGCAAGCTCGGTGAGCGACTGGTGATGACCTACGGGTGTTTCTCCTGCCACGAGATCACAGGTATGGAGAGCATGATGCCCATCGGAACAGAGCTCACCAGTTGGGGCTCCAAGACCGTGGACAAGCTGGATTTCGGCCAACACTACCTGAAGGAAGTGGCGGATCTGCCAAAGCTCGACCATCACTACCGTGAGGGCTGGTTGGAGCGCAAGCTGCTGCGCCCCCGCGTGTTCGACATCGACAAGGTCAAGGTGCCCAAGGATCGCGCACGCATGCCTTCGTTCGGTTTCTCGAGGGACGAGGCGCAAGCCGTGGCGACGTTCGTATTGGGGCTCGTCAATGACGAGGTACCGGGCAAGAAGATGGAGCCCACTGCCGAGCAGGCTGTCAGTGATGGGGGCATGCGCGCGGTGCGACAGAACAACTGCATGGCCTGCCATGTGGTGGACAACTCACTTGTCACCTTCCGGAACGAGAGCGGTGGCATCCAGACCGTGCGTGGGGTGATTCAGCCCCTATTGGACGAGGTCGTACCGCCCAGCATGGTCTCCATGGACGCCTTTGCGAGCGACCGCGAGATGGCGGAACTCAACGCCGACGAGGAGGTGGAAGAGGTCATCATCAAGCTGCTCGAGGCCGAGCCGGATTACGGTGGACCGGGCGAATTACACTTCCTGGAGATCGGCGACCTCGTGGACGTGACCCCATCGCGTGGGGGCTCTTTCGTCGACCAGGTGCTTGAGTACTACATGTTCGGTACGTCCGTTGCGGACGAGAGCGGCGAGCCCGTGGCTTGGACCCATGGGGGTACCGACGACCAGGGCGTGCTGCGGATCGAGGATGTGGACGGTCAGGTGCGCCCCTACTCGGCCACCGAACTGGACAAGCTACGCTGGACCTTCGCCCCTCCTGTGCTGCTCAACGAAGGCCACAAGCTTCGGCCCGACTGGTTCTACAACTTCCTGGCCAGCCCTTCCGAGCTTCGCAAGCAGATGCGGGTCAAGATGCCGACGTTCACCTTTGATCCGGGCGAGGCCGAGAACATTGTGGGCTACTTCGGGAACAAGGCCCGTTGGGAGTGGCACAGCCGCTACGCGCGCACCCTGCGTCTGGCCGTGGGCCGTCAACCACTCTCGGGACTCAACGATCCTGACTCCCACGGCTGGAACATGCCGGCCGACAGTCTCACCTGGCCCATCTTCCCACTGGCCAACATCACTGAACCCGGACCGGGTCTGAGTGCCGAGGGGATGGAGGCGCGCATGTCGGCCCAGCCCAAGCTGAAGTTGGACGCGGCCACGATCCGCTCGATCGAAGCCGGATACAAGGCGGACGTCTTGGCCAGCTTTGACAAGCTCAAGGCCTGGGGTGACTCGCAGGGCTTCTCCCTTGTGGGACCACTGAAGCGCGGCACGGAGACCCTGGATCGCCAGACCACCTCCTACCTGGACGAGCGCCATTCCTTCCTGGCCGTGGGCGAGTCTGTGGGCGCAGAGGGCGTCAATTGCTACCAGTGCCACCCCAATGGAACGACCTATGTGGAGACTCCCATTTCATGGGCGCCGTCCTTGGATGTCGTGAGTGCACGCCTGCGCCCCGACTGGGTGCGCGAGTGGCTCTGGAACCCGCCGGCCACCTACGTCGGTACGGCCATGGCGGTGAACTTCGGCTCAGACGAACCCCAGTACCAAGCGCAGTATCCCTCATCCACAAATGCGGAGCAGATCGACGCGGTAATGGATTGGCTGTACAACAAGGACCGGCGCGAGGCAGACATTCTCTCAACCACAATTGCGGAGCAAGCGAGTAAGATCGAAGAACTCGAAGCCCAGCAGAAGTAAGACCCACCAATCGGGGGGGCTTGCGGACGATGGGGTGCAAACCATGAAGCAAACTCTCTCTCTCCTGGCCCTCCTGGGACTAGCAGTCCTCTCCTCGGTAGCTTTTGGTGTTGACCAGGATGCGACGTCCGACTCGAAAGGCCCTGCCTCTGCGGGCGTGATCACTGGCCGCATCCTCTTTGAAGGGGAGAAGCCCAAGGTCAAACCCCTGACGGTGGCCGCCGCTCAGTCCGTTGGCTGTTGCGCGGGAGGGGTGGCCGTGGACGACCAGGATCGCTCCCTGCTGATCGGTGAGAAGCTTGGCATAGCGAACGTTGTCGTGTCTCTGAAGGTCAAGGATGCGAAGGTCAAGGTCTCCGAGAAACCGGTTGTCTATAACCAGACCGCCTGCCGCTTTGAGCCCCACGTCCTGGTCGTTCCCGTGGGCACCACGGTGAGCTTCAAGAACTCAGATCGGTGCGTGCACAACGTTCACCTGTATGCCTTCCAAAACAGCGGTTTCAACCGTGCTGTCCCCGAAGGCAAGGACACCAAGGGTACGTTCAAGCGCGCCGAGTCCATCAAGGTCAGCTGTGACATCCATCCCTGGATGACAGGCTACGTGGTTGTGACGGACGCTACTCATTGGGCGTTGACGGATGCCAAGGGCAGCTTCAGCCTGAAGGGCATCCCCGCCGGGACCTACGAACTGCAGGTCTGGCACGAGAAGCTCGGGAAGGCCAAGACGGAAGTCACCGTGACGGCTGAGGGCACCGGTGAGCCGATCGAGCTCAAGATGGCTCCCAAGAAGCCCCGCACCCGGCGTCGGAAGTAGTGCCGAACGCGGGCTCGGAGGCCAGGCAGTGCTAAGGCTCTGATCAGATTGAGTCATCCTGGGGCGGCCACACAACGTAGCGCATCCACGGCTCCATCCGGTGTGCAATCCAGACAGTGGCCTTACTCTCGCTGCCGCCCGACCCGGTAGAGTATTTGCCCCGTAAGACCTCCTAGTGGACAGGGTTTTCACCGGTCCGCTCTCTCCACGAGGCAGGTATGTCGTACACCGTTCATCCGATCTGTCCACTGTTCCATTCTCAGATTTACTCAAATGCAAACCCGACAATTGTTCCTCGCTAGTCTCCTTCTCGGCACGCCTACCCTGGCATTCCCTTCCTTCCAGGATCGCGAAGCACCTCCCCAGGAGGTCATCGAATTGGCCGAGCAGGTACGGGCGCAAGTCGAGTTGGTCCGAGTTGAAGCGCACTCAATCCTGGAGCAGGCCAAAGATGCTCAAGAGGGGGTGGGGCTCAAGCTGTCCAAGGGCCAAGACGCTGATCGCGGCTACCTCGGGATTGAGAGGGCAATCGGAGACGGCGTCATGGTCGTAGGTAAGGTCATGCCCGGGAGCGGGGCTGACAAAGCAGGCCTGCAGGCGGGTGATCGCATTCTGCGCGTCAACAAGATCAAGTTTGACCAAGAAGACGCTGAGGAGAAGCTGGCCAGCCTCAAGGCTGGGAAGAAGGCCAAGGTGATCTTCGAGCGGGATGGAGAAGAAGAGAAGGTGACCGTGTCTCTGAGCCCGCTATCCGCCATCGATCAAGGTGGAGAGGCCCGCGTTCATGTCAATCGGCTGCGACGAGTCACTGAGGCGGAAGGCGACGGTGAGCACGTGGTTCGCATGAGACTCGAGCATGACAGCGACGAGGGCGACGAGGACCACGATGTTCGCATCTTGCGCCTTGGAAATGGTGACGGGACCTGGGTCATGAAGGAAGGAGACCGTGCCGCGAAGACCCAGCGTAGAGACCGGGTGGAACTGCGCACAGAAGAAGGTGGTGGCCGCCACATGAGCGGCGAAATCGGCTTTGACCTGGAAGGACTACCCGAGCATGTCCGGGAGCTTATCAGGGAGCACGATGCCGAAGAGCACGACGTCCGTGTTCTGCACCTTGGCGGCGGCGGTGGTCGGGACCTACGATTGGGCGACGATGGAGACCTCCACGTCGAAGTTGAGGTGAACCACGATGGTCACCGCGATCACGACGGTCCGGAGATCAACGGCAAGGCCATCATCAAGATGCTGACCGGTGACGGGGAACGCAGAATGGAGCTCGATTTCGATGGGTCGGACTTGCGTGAGATGGGCGGTCGAGTCCGCCAAATGATGGCCGGTCGCGATTTCGACATGCGGGACATTCTTGCCAGGGTGCGCGGCAATCGTTCAGAGGGTGACCCAGGTGACCACCACCGCGGAGAGGACCACGGTGGGCGCGGAGACCACGACCCCCGTGACCAGCATCGCGAAGAGGACCACGGTGGGCGCGGAGACCACGACCCCCGTGACCAGCACCGCGGAGAGGACCACGGTGGGCGCCGAGACCACGATCCCCGTGACCTGCACCGCGAAGAAGACCACGACAGACGCGGAGACCGCGATCCTCGCGATATGCGCCGGGAACAGGATCGCCGCATGAACCGTCCCCAGGCGTTTGGCCGGGGCCGGGGTATGGGGATGACGAGGGGGCGCGGGCGAGGCGGCCCTGACATGTTCCCTCATGAGGAGCATGACGACGATCACGGTGAATTCGAGGAGCTCGAGGAGCGCATCGAAGAACTGGAGGAGCGCATCGAGGAGTTGGAAGCACTCTTGGAACGCTTCCGCGGGCGTCGTAACCGCTGATAGACTCCTGTAGCTGCGAGGCAACAAGAAGGGCCGCTCCCGACCAGGAGCGGCCCTTCTTCCATGTCCTGCTCTTGGCGGGGCATCGTAGAGGAGCACCATGCCACAAGAACCGACACTCCCGCGAGTGCTGCGGCCGACACGGCCATCTCCGGTTGTGGACCGAGGCCCTCAGGGTCACCCCCCAGGCGCTCGCCAACGACGCCTTTCGCCCTGGGATACCCGCTGGCCAACGACGGGTGGCTCCGCCCTCCTCGGCATGCTCCGCGGCGTCGGTCAGGCCTCTAGGGCCGCTTCCATTTGACCTTGCTAGGGGCAACCACACTGGTTGCCTCTGCCGTTGGGAATGCCTCGGGAACAGGGAGGGTCACGACACCCGTAGCTGCCCACTCGGTCCCTCTCGCGACCACCGCCTGGAACCCGACGCAGTGGACAGGGTCGCTGCCACCAACATGTCCCATAGGGGTGTGAAACACACGCCCTGCCCCGTAGGAGACGGTCATTACCATCGGCTCGTGACGCTTGGTCTTCGGGCAGAAGGCTGAGGCGAGAACGGTAACTTCCTTACAGGGCCCCCTCAGGGAGTCGTAGAGCTCGTCCTTGGCATGCAGCCAGCGCTCGGGCAGACCGTCCGTGATGGGGTGGGACACGCCTGCTGACTCGACAACGAAGGCATGCTGCGGCCCGTGGCTACCACTCCCACCATCGGGAGCCGGGTCCGTCGTCCAGACTCCTTTCACCCTGCGAAGGTGAGATCCATGCGCTGGGGTTCGTCCGCCCCAGCCTCCGACCCCAATCATCCGATTGTACTCGGGCCAATCCCCGGAGGAGTTATTCGCTGCATGGACGATGGCGAGCCCCCCGCCACCGGCCACAAAATCAACGAGGTCCTGCTTGGTCTGCTCCGACCAGAGGCACCGGCCACCGTCGTTGTAGTTGGAGAAGACCACGTCATACCTCTTGAATGATGGTCTCCAGGCAGCCCACTCATCCTCGGCCCCCCGATTGGCCGGCGAAGTAGCCACGTCCACCTCAAATCGCCCGCAGGCAATGAGTGTCTCCCTTGTTGCCCGGGTCGTCTCCTTCCAGTTGTGGTTGTTCTGGCCGTCGATGATGAGCACCCGGATCTTGTCGGCGGGCGCTTCGTCCTGGGCCATTCCCGGCCCGGGCATGCACGCCAAACACGCTGCTCCGAGTGTGAGCACCAAGGCGCTGCACCTGACTCCACCTCCCAGCAAGTTGAACTTAAGCATGGCCACAGCCTACCCGTAGCCGGACTTTCGAGCGAGGTTCCTAATCCAGGCTCTTGGGGTCGAAGCCTTCAGGGAACAGGTCCGGAAGAAGGTCTTCCAACTCATGCACCCGAGCCGAAGGGGTCCAGGTGTGCATAACACGGGCTACGGAAACAAGGACCTCTTGGTCGAGATCCTCCTGTGTCGCCCCCGTTGCTTGCTCCACTTCTTCTCCGTTCACCTTTCTGGCCAGGCTGTTGGCCACCATGGTCAGGATGCGGTTGCGGACGCTCTCCGGAGAGTGCAGCGCGCGCTCCACGAGTGGTAGGAGATGTGAGCCACGGCTCAGGGAGAGGCCCTGGCGGCTGCACATGCGCTGGAGGAGGTTTTTGGCGTCCATAGTCGGGTATCGAGGGAGAGAAGTGCCTGAGACTGACTGAACCACCCAAATGTATCCCACGCTCGTGGGGCAGGCGGGTTCCTTCGACATGGGAGAAGGGTCTCGATTCGAAACACCTGACGGGCACGCTCTCAGGACATACACGCCGCATGGATCAATGGAGGTGCTGAATGTCCGTGGAATCTCGTGTCGAATTCAAGCGCAGCCTGGCTGGGGCCGATGGAAGCGTGTGAAAACGCCTCAGATGGAGGCTTTGCACCGTCCCTATTCCGCCATGTTTCGCCCCCTGATCACCGTGTTCTTCGGCGTGCTCTTCAGCGCCACCATCCTGTTTCTTGCCCTTGATGGGTCAAGGGGCGCGGATGGTGACTTGAATGCTGGCACGGCCTTGCGCATGGACCTGGAGCAACTCGTCGAAGGATCGGACCTGGTTCTGGAGGCTCGCGTGCTTTCGGAAAAACCGCTGCTCGGATCTGACGGCTTGGTGTACACGGATTTTGAACTGGAGGTTCAACGGACGTTCTGGGGTGAGGATCGCCCCTCGCGCCGGGTACGGTTGCCGGGTGGGGCCCTATCCACCGGCCGAGCCACCCTCATTCCAGGGATGGGTACCTTGCGCGTCGGCGAGGAAGCCCTCCTGATGCTGAGCCCCAAAGGGCCACAAGGGGCGCGCGTCTTCTGTGGTCTCTCCCAGGGCTGCTACAGGATCTTGACGCCACTTACGGGCTCTCGCGTGGCCAGCAGAGAGGCGAGCGCAGAAGCCCTCCTGGACGCGACGACCGGCACCTTGGTCCCGGGTATGCAGTCCGAGGTCCTCGAGTACGCTGATCTGATCGCCCGCTGTACCGCCGCGGTCAGCGCCAAGCGTGCCCGGCACGCAACCAAGGGGAGTACGGGCAAGTGATGATCCCGATCAACAAGATCCGGCGCCTGGGTTTCCTGCTACTCCTCGGCATCAGTGCCACTTGGGTTGGTGCCCATGTGCGCCTGATCTACTCGGGGAATGGCAAGGCCCTCTTCTGGTCATCTCCCGAGTCCATTTCGGTGGTTATCAACTCCGATGGCTCGGACGATCTGGGGGATCAAGCTCACATGCCTGCTCTGCGGAATGCCGTTGATGCTTGGAATGGCGTTACCGGTACAAGGGCCCGCTTGGTCGAGAACACCAGCACTCAAGCCCAGAACAGCCGCAACTGGAGCTCAAGCCAGTACCACATGATGCTCTTTGATGAGAGCAACTCATCGGGCTTCTTCCCCCCCGGATCAGGCATCGTGGCCGTTACGCCCCTGACCTTCTTTACCACTGGCCAGATCATCGACGCGGACGTTCTCTTCAATGGTGGAGGCTTCAAGTTCACGACCTCGTCCGAGCCGGGCGGCTTTGATGTTCAGGATGTGGCCACGCACGAGCTGGGGCATCTGCTCGGTCTGGACCACAGCGGGTGCGCCGGGGCGACGATGTTCCCCTACGTCGACCAGACCGTGATCCTGCACCGCAGCCTGTCAGCGGATGATGCGCGTGGGATAGAGAGCATCTATCCCGTGAGCCAGAAGGCTTCCATCAAGGGCAGCGTGCGCCGTGCGGGTCCGGGCACCGTGGTGAAAGGTGCCTGGGTCGGAGCCCGGGACGCACAAGGGCGCCTCGCGGCAGCCGCCCTGACCAACAGCACAGGGAACTTCACCCTCTCGTCTCTGTCCCCGGGAACTTACCGCGTCTATGCGACACCACTGGACTACCCGGTCTCTGCTTCCAACTTGGGCGCAGGCCGCACTATCCAGACAGACTTCGAGTCCACGCTCTCATCTTCCGTCACTGTCAGTGGCACCAGTGCGACCAACATGGGGAGCCTGCTGGTGGGGGATGACACCTTCCTCAGCCTTGGGCGCGCCTCGGACAACTACCCCTTGCGGGTCAGTACCGGTCAAACCACGTCCCTGATCGTAAGAGGGGCAGGCCTCGGGAATGGCGTCACTCTTGCGGCGAGCGATCCCTCCATGGTGATCTCAAACGTGACCTGGATGAGTTCACGCGTGAACTTCAAAGTAAGCGTGCCTGCAGGATCAACCCTCGGACATGCGGACTTGACTGTGACCGACAGCGCGGGCCGTGTGAGCATTCTGAGTGCGGCCCTGGAGATCACGCCGCCCGACCCGCAGGTGACCCTCGCTTCGCCCTCCTACGGCCCATCCACCGGTGGGGTGGGGATCACGCTGCTCGGGACGGACTTCCGTTCTGGAGCACGCGTTGTCATCGGTGACCAGGTCTACGTCGATGGCAAGCCCGGGGGATGCGTTGTGGCGAGTAGTTCATCGATCACTCTGACAACCCGCGCATCGATCCCCGGCCAGCATGACGTGACTGTGATTGACGCCAGCGGTGTTGAAGGTCGCAGCGTTGGTGCCTACCTCGCTCAGGCCACCCCGGTCATCAACAGCACGTTCCCTCCCTCAGGCGTGAGCATGGGAGGGACGGTGCTGACCCTCACTGGTCAGAACTTCGTGTCGGGTTGTCGCGTGGAGATCAACGGGGTGGATCAGCCCCAGACGACCGTATTGAGCCTGACCCAGATGTCGCTGATCACTGAAGTGGGCGTACCGGGCGGTCCTTACATCTTGAGGGTGATCACTCCCGACGGTCAGTCGGCGAGCACAGGTTTCTCCTACGTCGTGGATCCAGACCCGCTGCTGCAGTCGGTGAATCCCGGTGCGGTGCAATCAGCGGGGGGGGAAACCGTCACGCTTCAGGGAAGAGAATTCAGGGAGGGCCTGCAGGTCCGAGTGGGCGTCCACCCACTGACGGGCGCGGGGGGCCAAAGCGTCGTTGCGTCCTTCGAGGATCACACCACTCTGACCATCCAGACCCCCGCCATGAGCACGGGTTCGATAGCAGTCCTGGTTCAGGACCCCCTGACCCAGCAAGCGTCCATCCTTCCCGGGGCACTGAGTGTTACGGGCCCTTCCCAGAACAACGTAGGTGGAGGCTGCGGCATGATCTCTCCGAGCGGGCCGACAACTTGGACGGGGCTTCTGGCGGGGACAGGCTGGATCTTGGTGCTCGTGGCTTGGTTCGGCCACCGCCGGCGACGCTGGCATCCACAGCTGGCGTGATTTGATAGGGTGCGTCAGATGGACGCGCAACCTACAAGCGGCAGCACCTCTGAGGCACGTGACAAGAACCGCTGCCCGACCTTTGTCTTCGACATTGAAGTGGCAGGGTTTCCCTGGGAGGAGGTGGATGAGATTACCCGGGGCTACCTTGTGAGCAGGGAGCGTGACCCGTCACGACGCGATGCGGTGCAAGAGCGCACGGCGCTCTTTCCCGGCCTGGGAAAGGTGATTGCCATTGGACTCTGGAACATGGAGCAGGACACGGGGCTGATTCTGCTGGAGGGAGAGGAGGCCGAGGAGCACGCATGGGAGAAGGTTCCCCATTCAAAGATCTACCGTGGCGACGAGGAGCAGATCCTGAACCGTTTCTGGGAGCTTGTTTCCTGGCGCGACAGCCGCGGACGTCTGCCACGACTGGTGACTTACAACGGGCGTGGTTATGACGGGCCGGTCTTGAGCGTTCGATCCGCTCAGCTGGGGATCACGCCCACGCGCAACCTCGTTCCGTACCGCTACGACGTATCCGATCACTGCGACCTGTTTGACGTTCTTTCGTTCCAAGGGGCGACCCGCGACCGTTACTCACTGGACTATTGGTGTCGACGTTTTGATGTTGAGAGCCCCAAGGGGTCCATCGACGGAAGCCAGGTGGGCCGGGCCTATCGCGAGGGCCGGATTGACGACATCGGGGAGTACTGCCTGCGTGACGTGCGGGCGACAGGTGAACTCTACCTGCGGCTTGAAGGAACCCTCCTACCCCTGTTCAAGGGCGGCAACCGATGAGGTTTGTCAGTCCAGGCTGCCAGAATGGGTTCTGTGGAGTATTCTCAAAGGAGTCCCTTTTAAGGCCTCCCATGCGATCCTCAGCCCTGCTCAGCCGTTGCCTGCCCCTGTTCGTTCTACCGGCTCTGCTCGGAAGCGCCGCTCCCCATCCAGGGGGACCCGTTCAGTCAGGCCCGATCATCAAGCCCTTCATCCTGGATGAAGTGCGCGAACTTGTTGTCGTCCGCTCCCAGGTCTTCGTCTATAACCCGGCTTTGCGCGGAGAGATCCAGCTGACCGAGCTTGAACTGCACGCGGACGGGGTGCTGATCGAGCGCATGGACCTTGATCGCAGCCTGCCTGGGGATCCTGAGTACGGTCGCACGGCGGCCATGATTGAGCGTCTACCCCACGAAGTGGCCCACCGGCATGACGAGAAGCGCTATTTCGCCGACCCGCGCGCACCGGAATTTGACGGAGATGAGGTGCGTGAGGCGATGCACCAGATCCAGCACAGCGTTGGGGAGATGAACGACCGCTATGACTTCTTCGCTGGTGATGCCCCCTTTGGTCATGTGGATTTCCTGCTTCCGGTTGATCAGATTTTCTTCCCGGATGATCCGGCAGGGACAAGCGCGGCGCTCCAAGTGACTCTGCACTGGGTGGCTGCCGGTGGTCAGAGGGGCCGTTCAAGTGTCGACCACGAGTTGACCTGGCTGGGCCCCCTTCCAGGCCTTCCGACCAGTTTCTCGACGGACAACTCGACGGCCTCCTTGCATCGCGGTGATATGCATGTCCACACCTGCCATGGTGAGTCACTGGGGGCCTGCTCACCCTCCTCGAATTGCACGGCGGAGACCTTGCAGGTCTCAGGCTCGTATACCCTCGACCAGCTCAAGACCCAGTACCAGGCCTTGGGCATGGACTGGTACACCGCGACGGACCACAGCTATTGCATCAACAGCGACGCCGAGTACAGCGTCATCACGGCTGAGGCGGCGGCGATAACTGATTCCTCCTTTGTGTGTATCTCGGACATCGAGCTCTCCAGTGATGAGGAAGGCCCACAGGATGGATCGGATGCGGGTGATGCCATCTGCCTCTTTACCACCTCAGCCAACCACATGGGTGCGCACGGGATCACAAGTCGGGTTTATGGTGGCGACGATGGCCTCTTGGGTTTTTGCGATGGGCTTTTTGGTGATGCCCTGAACGGGTTCAAGCAGAACATTGCGACCATCCGCGCCCAGGGTGGCTATCCCGTTGCACACCACCCGGCGGGTGGCACCTTCTCATGGGAGAGCCGACAGGATGCGCTCGGTATGGAAGCCAACGCCTTGCACGGTGTGGAGATCTGGAATGGATCCACCCAGACGGGTCAAGGTGGTCACGTCAAGGACTGGGTGGACTGGCTGCTCGGTGGTCGTCTGCTCTATGCCTACTCGGGCAGCGACACCCACGACCAGGCCTACAATTTTGGCTGCAACAACGTGATCGTCGAGGGGGCATTCGACTCCGTCAACCTACAGCAGGCCATTCGAGCCGGCGCCGTGTTCGTGTCCAATGGCCCATCCCTGATCATCGAGACGGACCTGGGTGGCGCGACACTGCCCATGGGCAGCTTGCATACGCTGCCGAGTCCCATCCCGCCCGCGGCCACGACCGTGCGCGTGTACTACGACTTCGGAGCGGATAGCGGGACCGTGAGTGTCTTCCGGGGTGTGGTGGGAGACGTAGCCGAATCGGCCCTTCTCGTCTCAAGCACACTCAGCGGATCGGGATTCGTCGAGGTGTTCGATTCTCTCGAGACCAGCGCCACATCCTGGTACCGCGCCTACGCAGAAAATACGGCTGGCAGTCAGTCGGCGTACACCAACCCCGTGTTCTTCGTGGAGAGTAGTGGGGGTACCTTCTCGTACTGCACAGCCAAGGTGAGCTCCCGGGGATGCGTGCCGACGATCAGCGGAGTGGGCACGCCCAGCATGTCTTCAAGTTCGCCGTTCTTCATCAATGCCAACCAGGTGCACAACAACCAGTTCGGCATCCTGGTCTACGCCTACGCTCCCAGCTTCAAGACTTTCATGGGCGGCACCTTGTGTCTGGGTATACCCCTCAAGCGCGTGACGGCTGTAGCTACTGGAGGCAATGGCACCGGCCAGGATTGCAGCGGTCTCTTGAGCTACGACTTCAACACCTGGATCGCATCGGGCAATGACAAGGGACTGGCTGCTGGCCTCACGCTCTATTCGCAGTGGTGGTATAGGGATGGCCAGGACGCGTTTGGAGCGGGCTTGACCGACGGCCTGCAGTTCATCATCCAGCCCTGACGAGCGGACTACTCCACCTTGATGGAGAGGCCGCCTGATGAGCGCAGCTCGATTCGGTAGGTCTTTCCCTCGCGCAACTCAATCGAGGGCGCCTCGCCGTGAATCGCGCGTACGCCCTTGGATGCGGCCAGCTCGGGGTCATTGGCGTAATCCCAGAACCGGCCCCACAAGTCGTCATAGAACGGATCGGGCAACTGATCGCCCCGGTGAGGTAGAGGGTGCGTCCGGGGCTGATCGAGTTGCACGCCTTCGTTGGGTGCCTGATTCTCGGAGAAGACCCGCTTGAACAGGGCCACGGAGCTGCCTCGCAGCGCGTCACCGCCCTCCACGTACTCGTCGCTGAACTTGATCACCAGCCCTTCCACGTAGAGCACCTTGCCGTCGATCGTGATCTCCCGTGCGGGTCCGGCCAGCTCCCCGGCCTCATCCATTTCCTGGAAGCGCACGCGGGTGGTGAATCTCTCTGGTGCATCTGGGGATGGTCCCTGGTCCAGGACCGTGATGCGTGCAAGGCGGTGGTCGACCTTCAGAAGCCACAGGGAGAGCTCGAGCTCTTCAACACGCAATTGGCTGGCCGCAAGGTCGGATTCCAGCTCCACGATGGCCTCGGTCTGCTTTGCGAGCAGCTCTGCTTTCTTCTCGATGTCTCCGGTCAGGTTGGCGATTTCTTCGTCCCGTTGTTCGACCGCGCGTTCGTGCTCCAGGAACTGGTTGCGCAACATCACGGTCCACCATCCGATGAGGGCCACGATGCTGGCGAGGAGGATGGTGCGGACCAGGGTGGAGACGTTTTGCATGACGCGAGCTCCCAAGGACAATGGCCCGGGGCCGGACCGACGAGCTTAGCCCTCTGGGAGGCAGTTAGCAGCCTTCAAGGCCAAATCCGTACCCCTGCTGGCCGGGAGCACATTCCACTTTCGCGAAGCCACCCTGCGGCATGCCGACTCGTTCCCGGCGTACGGGATGCCCCTCGCCCAGCCCGGTGCCGTGGCTTCAGGTGAGGCACGCCCTGCAGGGGGCACTCTCCGCCGCACCAGCAGTGCGCTAGGAGGCCGCGGTCCGTTTCTTGGGTACACTCGGTGTATTCTTCCCACGTCCATGAAAACTCGTCTACGGAAAGCAACCCTGGCGCTTACAGCCACACTTGTCGCGCTGGCCATCAGCGAGCTGGCGATCCGCGGCCTCGGATTGGCTCCGGAGATTTTCGGTGTTCCGTTCGGTGAGTACGTCACGAGCTCAGATCCTGAGCTCTTGTGGGAGCCACGGGCGGGTCATGGGTCGGTGAATCAGTCCGGATTCCGTGGTGCCCCGGTCGAGGTGCCGAAGACACGCCCGCGCATTATCCTTGCGGGCGACTCCATCGCCTATGGCCTCGGGCTCGAAGACAACGAGACCATTCCCGTTCGACTCGCCCAGAATTTACAGTCGATGGGCCTGGACGCTGAGGTCATCAATCTAGGGGTCGATGGCTACAACACGCAGCAGGAGGCCCGGCGTCTGGAGCTCACCCTTCCCGGTCTACAGGCCGACTACGTTGTGCTTCTGTTCTGCCTCAACGACTTCGTACCCCTCGACAGCATTCCAGAGGCTGTGTTTCGGACCGCAACCGGTAAGGGAGCGGGGAAGGCCATCGGAATGGCCTATAGCCCACCGGGCGAGTCACCGCTTCACCGGTTTCTGCTTGCGCGTTTCCATCTCTATCGGATGCTCAGCAGTGCCCTGAACCGCAAGCCTCCGAAGGTGGCGGGCAGGCAAGCGCGCATTGAGTCGCGAAGCATCGACTCTGCTGTACGCGAGAACTTCGGACGTATCGCGGCGCTGGCGAGGGTCGAGGGAGTCGAGGTAGCCGTCGCCATCATGCCCAAGCTCCTTCGCACCAAGGAGTACCCGCCTCGGGCCGTTCACGAGCGCGTCTCGCGCATGGCTCAAGAGACAGGGTTGGCTGTGCTCGATTTGGCCGAGCCTGTGCTGAGCGAACTTCACGCCCGTGACGAGCGCCTCTCCTTGCGCGGAGACTCCATCCATCCCAACGCCCTCGGTGCAGACCTTGTGGCGCGGACGATTGCCGCCTGGCTGGTCGGCCCTCCGATGCGCATCCAGTCCAAGCGCTAGGACTGCAACCCCCTGCGCGGAGAGGGGAATGGAGGCGCCACCCGGACTCGAACCCTTCCACGCCTTCCTGAAGATAAGGGATACAAAGGGGTGCTGGGTGAGGGGAGCGGGCCTGGCCAGGCAGAGCTCAAGAAGGTGCGGGCTGGCCTCCGCAGGCAACATCAGTCGGGTTTATCCCTTGCCCGTTGGCTCGCCAATCGGTCACTGAACCAGAAGGGAAGATAGGCCAGGACGAACATCCCCAGTGCAACCCCCTCGAGGATCGGAATGTACCAGGGCCAGGGTGCGAAAAAGAACGGCGTGTCTGCTGCGGGTGCCCCACAAAGAAATGCGTAGTTCGCTTGCCCGCCCAAGGCAAGATTCACCAGTGCCAGCACCACCAGAACTGCGTTCAGCAGTAGGAAGATACGCCACAATGAGTGTCGCGTGGGGCGCATCTTCAAGGCCCATGTGGCGTACATCACCGTCAAGAGCACTCCACCATGCGACACAAAGTAGCCGATGAATCCGAAAGACGGGAACGGTCTGACGATGTCCGGCGTGAGTAAGGCGTTCAACGTGCCAGTGAGTCCGACAAAATATGCGAACTCATAACTCACCTGGGAACGGCGCCACAGCGCAATAACACCAGCGAACAGAGCCAAGGGGCACAAGTGAATAGGCAGCGACAACTCGAGGAACTCACGAGTGCTCTCCGCCTGCATGAAGTGGAAGACCCGATAGCCGAGCTCATTGGCCAGCAGCAATCCAGCCAACACCCAGCCGGTCTTGCGTGACAACTCGCCGGATTCCTCTCGCTTGACCCACTTGACCAGCACCAGGGGCACCAGCATTGTGAGAATCAACGCCCCTATGTGGGGAGCATCAAAATACGGAATGTGTGGCGGGGGGTCGGTTGCGTTCAAGGGCACTGAACTCACAGCGGCCGGGCATCGGGAGTGTCGGCGGGTACGGGATGGGGTGCGCGCGCTCAGTGCTCCTTGCGGATGTGCTCGCGCAGCAGATCGGCGCCGAAGTCCTGGTCGAGGTCTCGCCACAGAGCATGGGCGTGGTCTGGATCGTTGCCGATCGCGGCGTACTCGAAGGAGATTCGGCCGTTCGTCACCCGGTAGTAGAGCAGGCCGGAGTCGGTGTCGCCGCTGAATGCGAAGCGCAGCCACGACAGCGGTTCCTCGTTCTCAGGTCGGATGCCGCGCAGGCGCAGGAAGCGACTGTGTTCCTGCTGAGCGCGCTGCCACCTCAGGTTGCCGGTGTACTCGGCGATGAGGTCGAACAGCATGGCGAGTTGGGCATCATTGAACGAGGACACCTGCAGGCCCTCTGTACCCAGGGGCTCTGAACGCGCGGGACCCATCACCACGTCGAGCGGGCGATCGGCCATAAGCTGGGCGGCTGCGCGCTGCTCAGGGTTGAAGGAGCGGATGAGCGCGCGCGCCGTGTCGAGCTCCTTGCCCAGGACGCGCAGGCCCGTATGGGGTCCGCCGTGCACGACGGCGGGTGCGACCCCGAACATGAGTGGTGTCGAACGCGAGTCCGTGGCGTCCGACGTGAAATTGAGCGAGAGGTGATGGCCTTCTAGGGTCCAGCCCCACGGGCCCTCGCCGGGCTCTCCGAAGACGGTGACGGCGTACTTGCCAGGGTCGCGCCCGGCGTTCGGCTGGAGTTCGCGCAGGACACCTTCGAGCATGATGACCCCCTCGGCCTTCATGTATCCACCCGAGCTGAGCACACTCTGCATAAGCGTTGTCAGATGGGCGCGGGCATCGGGGGAGAGGTCTCCGATCATCAAGCCGACGCGCTTGCCCGGGAGGTAGGTCCAGGCGGTGCGCTCTCCTTCGGTGAACTCAAAGGTGCAGCGCTTGCGCTGCTCGATTTCCAGCGATTCGAGGAAGGCGCGTCCGGCCTTGTCCATGGCGGAGAGGGCGGGGTCCGGCCCAGACATCGCAACGCACAGGACGAGGACGAAGAGGGAAGAGAGCGCGAGATGCGGGTTCTTCATAGTGAGCTCCTTGGGGTGACTCCCGGCATGGTATCCGCACGCCAGAAGTCATGGGGACCCATCTGTCTGACGGGAACAGATCACCCCTGTTTCTCCCCCGGCGCCAGCGCCTGGACTCCCGCAGGGGGGCTGCGGCCGTCAGGTTACCGGTAAAGGGGCCGAGATCCGCTCAGCGCGGCAGGAGTTCGATCTCCGAGAACCCGAGCCCGCACTTGCCCAGCTCACACCCCTGCGCCGAGAGAATGCGTACCTGCAGTTCGCGGATCGTCACGGTCTCTCCAAGGTCGATGACCGTCTTGCGCAACGGATCCTGATCCATGGTCATCGTGATCTTCCGCTTGCGGTTGAGCACGAGCTCCACGTCCATGGGCCTCGGAAGACCTTCGCTATCCAGGGTCGGCCTGACGTGGGAGAGCAG
>PVBE012879738.1_pt1 | contig 33042 bp, 22 predicted proteins | sample 1631181 | NCBI WGS metagenome assembly PVBE01 (sample SAMN08397723, study PRJNA350692) | Marine metagenome, whole genome shotgun sequencing project. | isolation source: water | place: Pacific Ocean | collected 2012-04
CATCCAGTTCGCCCGCCAATAACGCGGATATCTGTTCCAAAACTTCTCGCTTCATACCGATCTCCCAGAGCAAAGGATTCCATTCCATTACCTCTATCGGCATTCTGATGAAAATCTACCTACTGAAACGGGATGCACCCATGCGGAATGATGAATGATGAAACGGTCAGCGGCGTCCCGACTTTCGTCTTCGCTTTCAGCTTCGTCGTGACAAGCCGTCGGGAATAGGCCGACTCGGGCGTCGGCCGCTAACGGGCTGGTGACTGACCCTTCCTTTCTAATCACTGGTTTTTAGTTGTTACTGATTACTGGCAACTGACAACTGGCCTAAGGCGATCGGTTCCAGTCGGCGGTCTCGGCGTCAGGCGCGTCTTTGCCCTGGTAGGTTTCGTGGTCCTTGTAGTCGGCGCCGAACAGTTCTTTGCATATTTCGTCCATCAATCCGGGCGATAAGCTGTGCAACGCTCTGCTCAGGATCAGCGGATTGAGCGGTTTTTCTTCCTCGGCGGTTTTCTCGGCCGCCTGTTCGGCTTTTTCTTCAGCTTTTGCGGCCTGGTCCGGGACGGCGAGCATGAACGTCTTGATCAGGAACTCGCGGCACTTCCGCGCGGTCTCGCCTTGGCCTTCGAGTGCGACTTTGATCTGTTTGAGCAGCAGCGGCTGCATGTATTTTGCGGCCAGGCGGATCGTGGCCTGTCGATAGCCCTCGACGGTGTCGGCGATCTCCTGCTGCAGATCTGGCCGCGACCGCCCGTTGGCGATCGACCAGACCGTTCGCCGCGAAGCGCCGACCTGCTCGGCGATCTCACCGTGCGAAAGCTCACCGTCAGCGATCAACTCCACCAGCAAATCTTCATCGTATTTCATGGGTTTCCTTTCCTAAGGGCTGGCGAACGGCGTGGCAATTGGCAATTGGCAATTGGCACTTGGCAACGGCGAGAGGCAACGGCGAGAGGCAACGGCGAGAGGCAACGGCGAGAGGCAACGGCGAGAGGCTGAGGGGCAACGGCAGCGACAAGGCCAAACCGCACGATCGGTCTAGCTGGGCGAAGCCGTTGGGTGTTCGCCGTCAGGTCGTGAAGTTTTGCCTTTCGCCAATTGCCAATTCACACGCCGTTCGCTTTCCATAAACCTACTTACTGGCGAGAGGTGGGCGAAACAGGACAGGTAGCTGAAAACATTTTTATCGGGAGGGCGAGAGGGCTGCGCAAGACTTGGCATACAAATGGCTTACGAGAACTGTATATCCTGAAAAACTCTCGATCTTCGGCAACAAAATCCCCAAAAAAATACATGGGTACGACGAATGCGGCAATGTGTCAAGCGATGGCTATAGTAATGTTCGGCGTCGGGTTTCCGGGTCGCCGGGGGCGCGGGCGATTGGCGGAGGTGTGAAGCAATTGTGAAATCAGGTCGGTGCGGGCGGGCGCTTGTAAATTGACCATATCGCCGCGGTTATGCACACTCCCAGCACCGGCGCCATGGCGGTTACATATCCTGTCGCGAACGAGTCGCTGGCTTCGTGGATCCAGTCGCCCACGAGCCCGGCCAGCGGACCGATCATCAGGCTCAGACCGATCATTGATTCATGCCCGCCGCCGGCGTCCACCGAGGCCTCCTTGATCACCATGGCGCAGTACATCGCCGACGAATACGACATCCCGGCTGCGAAGCCGAAGAGTATTTCACCGAGCATGACCGTCAGCAGGTTCGAGCCCAGGATGACCATGAAGAACCCGGCCGGCAGGGCGAGCATGGTCAGGGCGAGCCATCTGGCCCGACCTCTCCATCCGGTCCACAGGCCCAGCGATACGAACGCCGCCAGCCGCATTATGTCCAGAATGCCCGATGTGGCTGGCGCCAGTTGGCGAGAGCAGCCCAGTTTCTCGAAGATTCTCGGCGCAAGCGGAGCGAAAACGAACACCGAAATGTAGACCGCCAGCATCACCCATCGGCTCGCGACGAGCAGGCCGGCAAGGTGTTCGGGATGCTCGTGTCGCCCGGCGCCGGGAGGGGCCGCCAGCGGGGGGTCGGGCCGATGCGGAAGGCACAGCGAAAGGCTCAGGCCCACCAGCGACATGGCGCCTCCGACAACGAACAGGGCGGTGGGGTGCATGCTTATCAGCGGTCCGGAAACCGCCAGCGCCAGCGGGACCGCCGCGGCCCATGTGATATTGAATCGCCCCATGACCTTCGCGGTCTGCGACGGGGTCAGACCGCTTGCCAGAAACCCCTCCAGCACGGGCCATTTCGCTCCGTTGGCCAGGCCCAGCAGCGCCATGGCTATGAACATGACCACGGGCGAAACGTAGAAGAACAGCCAAACATGTACGCACACAAGCAGTGCGATAACGCCGGCAAGCTGGCGCCGCTCGCCAATGCGGGACGCCAGCCAATGGGCCCGCCATGCGGCGAAAACGTATCCGCCGCCGAACGTCAGGGCCAGCCACAGATTCTCGGCCGACCCGAATCCCAGACGCTCTTTGCAGAAGAAATACGCGCCCCGCTCGTCAAGGATGGTGACGAAGCTCTCGAAGAACGCTATCAGGAGTAGTATGGCTGTCTGTGGCATTTGCGGTTCCGTGCGGTCAGGGGAGTTTATTGTCACCGGCGTCGGTCTGCAAGCGCAGCTTTCCGCTGGCCTGCGGAGCGGTCAGATGGTACGATTCAGGTCGATGCTTAATTGATACCGATCAGCACAGGAGAAACGCCATGTTAAACTGTTTTGACAGACCGGCCGGTGGACTGGTGAGATTCGGCGCCTTTGCGTTACTGATTTCGGCGGTGATGTTGGGCGGGTGCGATTCCAGCAAGCCGTTCGGCGGTACAATTCTTGACGGACTGAACAACGCCGGAAAGGCCACCGTAGGCGGACTCGAAACCGCCGGGCGGGCCACCGTGGGCGCCGGGCAGTGGGTGGTTTCCGGCGGCGAGACCGGTATCCTCGGACGGGCGCACGGCACGACCGAACAGCCCTTCCTGCTGGTCACGGGCCTGCGTTATCCGGGCATCAAGCTCGATGAACTCACGATTCTGTCAATGGACGCGGTCGACCCCAGCGGAAAGCCGCTGCACTGGAAACAGGGCGCCTGGACCAAGAGCAAATACGGACCGGCGCTGACGATCACCGTCGATCCCGGGGCCGTCGCGAAGGTCGTCGAAGTTCGCGGCGTGCTGATCTACCGCAACGGTCGATGGACGCTGACGGCCAGATGCCTGGCCTCGCCGGAAGGCGGATGGACCACAGAATTCATCAATGTGCTCCGACAGTAAACGCCCCTGAAACAGCGAATTCATGCCACAAAGCTCCAAACTCGTAAGACCGTTTTCACTGCTGGTCAAGCCCGCTTCTGCGGACTGCAACCTGCGGTGCGAGTACTGTTTCTATCTGGACCGATGCGAACTGTACCCCGACGCGAAGGTGCATCGCATGAGCGACCAGGTGCTCGAGGCGATGGTGCGAACGTACCTGGCGACGGATCAACCGCAGCATTCGTTCGGGTGGCAGGGCGGCGAGCCGACGCTGATGGGGCTGGAGTTCTTCCAGAAGGCCATCGGGTTCCAGCGAGCTTACGGGGACGCGTCAAGGGCGGTGGTGTCCAACGGACTGCAGACCAACACCACGCTGATAGATGATGATTTCGCACGCCATCTGGCCAAGTTCAACTACCTTGTCGGCGTGAGCGTCGACGGGCCGGAGGAGATCCACAACCACTATCGACACAACGCCGGCGGCGGCGATACGCACGGGGCGGTGATGAAGGGGCTGGCGGCGCTGAAGAGGAATCGCGTCGAGTATAACATCCTGACCCTGGTCAGCCAGTCGAACGTTGAGCATGCGGCCGAGGTGTATCAGTACCTGCTGGGCATGGACTGCTTGTACCAGCAGTACATCCCGTGCGTGGAGTTCGACTCGGACGGAGACCTCCTTCCGTTTGCGATCTCCGGCGAGCAGTGGGGCGACTTCCTGTGCGAAATATTCGACCAGTGGTACCCTCAGGACACCCGAAAAGTGTCGGTGCGAATGTTCGATTCGATCCTGACAAAGATGGTCGACGACGTCTACAATGTCTGTCACATGGGCCGCGACTGTCGCCAGTACTTTGTCGTCGAATATAACGGCGACGTCTACCCGTGCGACTTCTTCGTCAAGGAGCCGCTGAAGCTCGGAAACGTGCTGACGGACTCCTGGGCCGATATGCAGGACAGCGACAAGTACCGCAAATTCGGGGCGATGAAACCCCAGTGGCACGAAGACTGCGACAACTGCGATTACCTGAACTTCTGCAGCGGCGACTGCCTGAAGCATCGTATCGAGCAGCCCGGCGGGAACCCGCAAACGCTCAGTTCGCTCTGCGCCGGGTGGAAGAAGTTCTATCCTCACACTCTCAAGGCGTTCAGGAAGTTGGCTGACGACGTGCGTCGCGAACGGGCCGAGACACGCGGCCAGATGCACACCGAAGCTTCCGGCCAGCCCGCACAATCGGTCGGGCGTAACGAACCGTGCCCGTGCGGCAGCGGTAAGAAATACAAGAAATGCTGCGGTAAATGAAGGGAATTGCGATCAGATGGCGTTTTACAAAGAGATGACCCCCGTTAAAAGTTACATGTGCAAGGGCGCCCATGGCGGCGACCTGCTGGGCGAGATAACCGACTTCTGCAAGGCCCGCGGGATCACGCTGGGACGCGTGGAGGCCCTCGGCGCCCTGGTCAACGCCAGGCTGGGATACTACAACCAGAACACTCGCACATACGAGTTCCACGAGTTCGACCAACATATGGAAATCACGAACCTCGTGGGCAACGTGTCGCAGAAGGACGGCGAGCCGATCGTCCACGCGCACGTTACTCTGAGTGATGATAAATGCACCGCTATAGGCGGGCATCTCGTGGCCGGATGCGAGATATTCGCCTGCGAATTCGTGGTCCAGGCGTTCGACGGACCGCAACTCAACAGAGGCCTCGACGAGCAGACGGGCCTCCCGCTTTGGAACGAAGAATAAAGGATTACAGCTATGTCAAACACTCCAGTCGCAAATCGTCTGGGCGTATGCAGTTGGTCGCTCCAACCGTCGAGCCCGGCGGAACTGATCGAAAAAGTAAACGCCATCGGGATCAAGAAGATCCAGTTGGCGCTGGATCCGGTGGCGACTGATCCGGCCTGGTCCGGAGCCGGGGCGATGCTGGCCGACGCCGGGATCGCGATCGCGTCCGGTATGTTCGGATGCATCGGCGAGGACTACAACTCGCTCAACGCTATCAAGATCACCGGCGGGATTGTGCCCGACGAAACGTGGGAAGGCAACTGGGCCAACATCACCGTGGTGGCGGGCGTCGCGGCGGACCTGGGGCTCTCGCTGGTGAGCTTCCACGCCGGCTTCCTTCCGGAATCTTCTGATGATCCCAGCTACGCCAAACTCACCGAACGCATCCGCCAGATCGCCAAACGGTTCGCCGAAAAGGGCATAGACCTGGCGCTGGAGACTGGGCAGGAGGAGGCTGGTACGCTCAAGGCGTTCCTCGATACGCTCGGCGAGTCGAACGTCGGTGTGAACTTCGACCCGGCCAACATGATACTTTACGCCAAGGGCGACCCGGTCGCCGCGGTCAAGGTGCTCATGTCGTACCTGAAGCAGGTGCACGTCAAGGACGCTCTCCCGACCGCCGAGCCCGGCACGTGGGGCAGCGAAGAGGTCGTCGGAACAGGTGCGGTCGACTGGGACGCGTTCCTGGCCGCACTGGACGAAGGCGGATTCGAAGGCGCCATGTGCATCGAACGAGAGGCCGGTCCGGACCGAGTCGGCGAGATCGGAATCGCACGGGAATTCATCCTGGCCAAGACTGCAAAGGAGAACGAATAATGATTCGCGTAGGCATAATCGGACTGGGCATGATGGGACGTTGTCACCTGGAAGGCTGGAACAAGGCCCAGGGCGCCGAAGTTGTCGCCGTGGCTGACAGCGATCCGAAACGGGCCGCCGGCGATCTGTCGGGCGGGTGGGGCAATATCGACGCCGGAACCGAGATGATCGACATGGACCGCGTCACGGGAACCACCGATCCGCACGAGCTGATAGCGATGGAAAACGTTGACGTTGTCGACGTTTGCGTGCCAACCCCGTTCCACGCCGAACTTGCTATCGCCGCACTGGATGCCGGAAAACACGTGGTCTGCGAAAAGCCGCTGGCCCGCACCGCCGCTGACGCACAGCGAATCGCCGCGGCTGCGGCCGCTTCGCCGGGCATGTTCATGGCCGGCATGTGCATACGCTTCTGGCCGCAGTACAAGTGGCTCAAAGACGCTGTCGAGTCCAAAGCATACGGTAAGGTGCTCGGCGCGACGTTCAGGCGAATGGGCTCAATGCCCCCGGGTTGGTTCGCAAACGCTGAAATGTCCGGCGGCGCCGCGCTTGATCTGCACCTGCACGACACCGATTTTGTCCAGTATCTCCTGGGCACGCCGGCTGCGGTGTCGAGCTGCGGATACTCGAAAACCACCGACGGCGTGGACCACATCATCACGCGATACGTCTACGACGACATCCCGGTGGTTGTCGCCGAGGGCGCCTGGTGCATGGCCGACGGGTTCGGCTTCAACATGAGCTACTCGGTCAACTTTGAAAACGCCACCGCGGACTACGATCTGGCCCGCGGCGACGATGCTCTGCTGCTGTCGTCCGGCGGCGAGAAGCAGACGATCACCTGCGAAGGATCTGACGGTTACGAAGGCGAACTGGCGTACTTTGCAGAGTGCATAACCGCCGGGACGCCGCCGACTATAGTGACCGCAGAACAAGCCGCAGAGTCGATCAGGATAGTGGAGGCCGAAGTGGCCAGCATAGAATCCGGAGCCCCTGTGAACTTGTAAAAAAATCGGCGGGGAGAGTGAGCGTCCGGGTGTTCTAGTATCGCCCGGACGCTTTTGTGCGCTGTCGGCGCCGGCGCACAATGGAGTCGAGACCGAGGCGACTGTTATGTGCTTTCAGGATTTTCATCATCATCTTCATCCGCTGACGGTTCCTGTCTCCCCCAGAGAATCAACCATCCCAGTGTGGCCAGAACCCCTATGACCCCAAAGGCGGCGCCCGCGCAGAAGGCTGGAAACCCTTTCAGTCCCGTCCATGCGGTCGCAATCCCCGCTGCTATCGACGCCGGGGCGAAGGCCAGGCATATAAGGACGAAATCCAGCCATAACGGTCTGCCCATACAATTATTCTCCAGCCGGTCCTGCCTGTCGGTTTTCAGCTTTTATTGTTTGTCAGCATGTGCTTGACGAATGAGTAGATGCTCGAAAAGCGAAACTCGCTGTCGACGTATTTTTCGATCACATAGAACATGAAATAGTACAGTCTCGCCGAGGTCCATATCGCCAGGCCCAGCAATAATGCAACTCGCCACGACCTGGTTTCGAGAACGATCAGCCCCGCCGAGAGAATGAGAATCAGCAGGAACAGAACGCCTTTCAAGTAGATCAGCTTCTTGCTTTTTAGATCGCCCATAGTTGCTTTCACACCTTCTGGTTGTCGGTTCAGTTTCCGCCAGTCGGGCTGGCTTTTTGCAGTTTGTCAATCTGCCGGGTTGATCGCGCGGCTTCGGTTCGCAGTTCTTCCTGGGCGGCGTTTAGATGCTCCATGAACTGCTCGGGAGGCAGGTTCTGATTGATCGCATTATACAGTTCGTGGTGCAAAGACGCGTCGAGCATCTTCCCGTTCGCGGCGATCATCACGTTGGGAAAGCCCACGTTATCCAGATGCCTGAGCGCGTACGAGATGAAATGTTGAGGAAGGGGGCATTTGGGAGTTTTCCCATCGAGAAAGATAACCTGGACGTCTTCGGCCAGTTGCGGCAGGACATTCGACTCGACCCAATCCCGGCTCCTCTGACGCGAGGTGTAACAGAAGAACTCCTGGCCTTCGATTGTTCGCAGGATGCGTTCGTGCTCTAGTTGCAGGGCTTCCGCCTCCTTCTTGTCGCGGAGTTCCGTAACTAGCAGAATTACAAACAGGCCTGGGGGCGAGATGCACAGTATGACCAGAATAATCGTCCGCAGGACCCACAGCACGCTGAGGAAGCCGCCCGCGAGGCGGCGAATTTTAGATTTCGGTGCGACCATTGATTCATTCCCAGGCGGCTGAACGTTGAAGCTCCCCGCCGCGGTGCGAGACCGTCGCGGTCTCTTGCCAAAATATTAGCCCACAGACTACAGAATTCCCGTCTGATCGACAATCCATAATTCGTATTTGAGGTGCTGGCTCCGGTCGCGGCCTGTGGCGGTTCGAGCCAGGGCTTTGGCTTTACGCTTTGAAGGGATGAGAAACCCAGGCTCCGCCCCTGCCGGCTGGTAGAATTGGCTTGGCATCGCGATTTGCACTGAATAAGATGGCTTTGCTGTTGAACTAGCGTATTCATTGAATCGATTGCCGGACGCCCGCAATCCCCAGGAGACAATACTATGTCGAAATTTGCGATTCTTTCACTGTTGCTGCTTTGCGTTTCTGTTTTGTTGGTGGTTGGCGGTTGTGCGGCGCCGGAGGGCAATACGGGTCTGAAACCGTTTGGGGCGGTCCCCAGGCTGGAGAGTTCTGCTTTCTACAAGGCTGACGGCTCATTCGATCAGGCTGTGGCCAAGAAAGCTTACTACGACATGATGAAGGCGTATCACTATCCGATCCCGGCGTATCTCAAGAGTGACGAGTTCTGGACCGCCGACTTCAAGCAGGGCGATTTCGCCAAGCTCGGAATGGCGGGCATCTTCTGGAAGAACGTTGTCGGCAAGTACGGCGACGTCGGCGCCAAGGCGTACAAGGGCGAGTTCAAGGACACCAGTTACGGATACCTCGGCCACGAGATTTTCCTCCTGCCCGGCCAGATGCTGCCCGAGCATAATCACTACGGAAACGGAAGCGGTAAGGGCTTCGGTCCGAAGATGGAGACCTGGCACATTCGCCACGGTTCGGTGGAGTTCTTCGGCGAGTACAAGGGCCCTGAAAACGAACTGCCGGTAACCGCACTGGGCGTAAGCCAAAGGCCCTGGGGCTACGGTAAGAAGTGGTTCAAGTCGAAGTACGTGGCCAAACGCGTCGCCGGCGAGATCTACTCGCTGAACGATCCGGAGTCGTATCACTTCATGCGAGCCGGACCCAACGGGGCGATCGTCGCCGAGTATGCGACGTATCACAACGACGTGAAGTTCAGTCATCCGACAATGGAGTTCGGTAACTCGGACGCCGCCAAGATTACCAAACTGAAAAAAGAGTAGCCTTCCAATAACGGATAGCGAGGTCCGCGGCGACGGCCGCAGCCTTGAAGGGAATCGAACATGAAACAGCTTATGCTGGCTTGTGCGTTGGCCCTGTGCGTTTTGTCACCGGCTGCCGGTCAGGACGCGAAGCCTCAAGACGCCGCGGCCCGGGATTCCGAGTGGACCGAACTGACCGCCCAGATATCCAAGGGCGTCACCGCCGGCCGCTTCAAAGCCGAAGCCCTCGACCCCCAGGCTCTGATCCTGCCCGGAGACACCGATCCGCTGGACATCGTGCTGCGAAGGACCGGGGCGCTGATATCGCACTTCAAACGCGATCGCAAGCTAGCCGCCGCCGCGATAGGAGCCTTTGAAAAGCAGCTCGGCGCACTTTCGACCAAAGCCAAAGCAACCTCGGACAAAGACGCCCGCAGAAAGCTCTATAACCAGGTTTGCCAGTTGCGGCGAAAGGCGGCGCTGGCCAACCCGCTCTTGAACTTCGACAGCATCGTCTGCATGCTCGAACCGTTTGTCAGGCACCGGATCGTCGAAGGCGGTCGGCCGTTCGGCTACAAGCCCGGCGGGAGCCCCATTGTAGTGTCCGGTATCAAGACCAAGGCGACCGCCAAACCGTTGCTGGGCGACGCGGTGGTTTCGTCGGGCCGCTGGAAGGGTAAGAAACTCAACCAGAAGTTCGCTGGTCTGGAGCTCGACTACGACGCCAGACAGGTCCTGTTCACCGCGACTACGGATAAGGATCTGTGGCGGATATTCAGGTACGATCCGGCCTCGAAGAAACTCGACCAGCTCACCGCCGGTTCGGACGACGACTTCGACCCCTGCTTCCTGCCCTCGGGGCGGATCGCATTTGTGTCCACGCGAATCGGCGGAATCGGCAGGTGCCTGCTGCGAACCCAGTCGCTTACCTACACGCTCTATTCCATGCGGCCCGACGGCTCGGACATCATCCCGCTGAGCTACCACGAGACCAACGAGTGGCAGCCCAGCGTCAACAATCGCGGCATGATCGTCTATACGCGCTGGGACTACCTCGACCGCGACTGGAGCACCGCCCATCACCATTGGCAGTGCTATCCCGACGGGACCGATCCGCGAAGCTACCACGGAAACTATCCGCTCCCGCATTCGGCGATGCCCGCTGGCGTTAAGCCCAGCGAGTACGGCAAGAAGGATAAACGCCTGATACACGGTCGCTACCTGCGGCCGGACGTCGAGATCGCCTACCGCGCCGTGCCCGGGACTGTGTCGAAATACACCGCCGCGGCGGTCGGGCATCACCTGGGCTTCTCCGGCAGCCTGATCCTGGTCGACACCAACATACCCGACGACAGCAAGATGGCCCAGGTCAAACGGATAACGCCGCTTTACAGGTTTCCGGAAGTCGAACGCCGCGATGAATGTGCTTACGGGACCCCCTGGCCGCTGAGCGAAGATTTTTACCTGTGCAATTTCCGGACGGGTCTGTACCTGCTGGACCGATACGGGAACCGGGAAGTGATTTACGATCCGAAGGGCGAATTCCTGGTAAGGGATCCTTTCCCGCTGCGGCCCAGAACCAAACCGCCGGTCCTTCCGGTCAAAACGTGGGACGGCAAGCGGGCGTCGCTTCCGGACCATCGCCGGGCGACCATCAGCGTTATGAACGTGTACGACGGGGACATTCCGCTGCCCAAGGGCGTCAAAGCCAAATCGATGCGGATAGTTCAGGTCATTCCGCAACTGCTTACCAGGATCAACCGGGCGAAGACAAAACTGATCAGTTACGCCGACGAATCCGTCGGGCGAATACCGCTGGGCGTGGTCCCGGTCGAGTCCGACGGCAGCGTGTTGTGCGAGGCCCCGGTCGGAAAGCCCATCTACTTCCAACTGCTGGACGAAAACGGGTTCGCCGTTCAGTCGATGAGGTCGGTGACGTATGTGCATCCCGGCGAACAGATGCGATGCGTCGGGTGCCATGAAGACAAATGGAAATCTCCGTCCAGCACCGCCCGGCCGATCGCTCTGGGCAGGGCGCCTTCGAAGATCGTCCAGGAAGTCAGCAGCGGGGCGGTTCCGCTGAACTTCCAGCGGCTGGTGAAGCGGCCGGTCTTCGACAAGAAATGCGTCGCCTGCCACGCGAAGCACAAGGACAAGAAGGCGCCCGACATGTCGTACGCATCGCTGGCCAGGCCCGATCTGCTGTTCACGCTGCACGGTACGCACTTCCAGTTCAGGGGAGGCGACCAGTGCCTCCACTGCCTTGGCATAGGCGGGTCGCGCACCACACCGGGGCGGTTCGGCGCACAGGCGTCAGGGTTCATGGCCTCGCTGAAGAAGAAGTATCACAAGGATGTAAAGCTCACTGCCGACGAACTGCGAAGGATCACCTTGTGGCTGGACCTGAACGCAAACGAGATATGCTGGATAAGCGACGATGTGGAAGTCGTCAACGCCCAGAAACGCGGAGAAGTTGTCTGGCCGCCGATTAAGTTTGTAGACCCGAAGAACATCACTGCGGTGGAAACCGAGCGTCCTTTGCACATCGCAGCGCCGCGGAACTGAGCCGGCGTGCAATAGTGTTCGGCTCTTGAGCGTTAAATAAGGCATAGCAGGGGGTATTGTGACCGAGTACGGGCAGTGTGTAATTAACAATAACCGGAAGGATCGCCGCAATGAATGCAATGAACAGAAGACACTTTCTCAAGACGGCCGTTATCGGCGGCGCTGCGATGGCTTTGGCGGCGCCCGGGCGCGGACTCGCTGCTGTGGCGAAGGACAAACCCAACTTCATCATCATCTTCATCGATGACCAGGGTTACCAGGACCTCGGATGCTTCGGGTCGCCCAACATAAAGACGCCCAATATCGATCAGATGGCCAAAGATGGAATGCGGTTCACTGATTTCTACTCGGCGGCGTCGGTCTGCACCCCGTCGCGTGCGGCGCTGATGACCGGATGCTACCCCGAACGCGTGGGCAATCTCGGCGTCCTGTTCCCGCGGGACAACAAGGGTCTGAATCCCGAAGAAACCACGATCGCCAAGATGCTCAAGGGCTCGGGGTACGCCACCGCGTGTGTGGGCAAATGGCACCTGGGCCACTTGAAGGAATTCCTGCCGACAAGCCACGGATTCGACTCGTATTACGGTATCCCCTACAGCAACGACATGGGGATCGCCGCCAATATGAAGCTGGCTAAAGACATCGTGCTGCGTGAGAAAGAGACGCTCGAAACGCTCAAGAAGTACAAGAGAAACCTCGTCCCGCTGATGCGAAACAAAGAAGTTATCGAATATCCCGCCGACCAGAACACGCTGACAAAACGCTACACCCAGGAAGCGATCGGGTTCATCAAGAAGAGCAAGGCCGATGGCAAGAGCTTCTTCCTCTACATGCCCCACACCATGCCCCATATCCCGCTTTACGTCTCGCCGGAGTTTGAAGGCAAAAGCGATGCGGGCCTGTACGGCGACTGCATTGAGGAAATCGACTGGTCGGTCGGACAGATAATAAAGACCCTCAAGGCAGAAGGCATAGAAAAGGACACCTTCATCGTCTACACTTCCGACAACGGTCCGTGGAACCTTCGCGGTAACAAGACTGACAAGGTCAAGGGCAACATGAATCGCAGGATTGGCGGTTCGGCGCTTCCCCTGAGAGGCTATAAGTTCCAGAAGTTCGAAGGCGGAATGCGCGAGCCTACGGTCATGTGCTGGCCCGGGCGGATACCGGCGGGCAAGGTTTGCGGAAAGCTTGCCGGTACGATAGACATACTCCCGACGATAGCAGCTCTTTCCGGAGCCAAGCTGCCTGAAAAGAAGATCGACGGTAAAGACATAACGCTGCTGATCGAAGGGCACTCTGGCGCCAAGACGCCGCACGAGGCGTATTTCTACCGCACGAAGGGCGTTCGGTCGGGCGACTGGAAGTTCATCGACAACAAGCTGTACGACCTGTCGAAGGACATCTCCGAGTCGAAGGATCTCGCCAAAGAGAACCCCGAGATTGTAGCTCGCTTGAGGAAACTCCTTGAAGCCCACAAGGCCGAAATGGCAAAAGAAAGACGCCCGGCCGGAAGAGTGGGCCCCGAGCCGCAGAGGAAGAAAAAGAAGAAGACCAAGAAAAAATAGACGCCCGCGGGAATGTCCCGGGGATTGAGTTTTGATTGGGCCCGGCTATCAGATGACAGCCGGGCCCAATGTCTTTTAATCTTCTGTTGAAACACCTGAAGCGCCGCTGGGGGACTATTTCCCAGCCGCTGCTTTCTTCTCGCTTTCGAGTCGATGTGCGAGATTGGCTTTGGCTTTCGCCTTCAGTTTCTTGATTTCCTCGGAGTTCTTCGTCCTGCCGTCCGGATCGCTGTGCTTGACTTCCGGTGTGAAGTCCAGCTTGTCGGTGCGGAAGTTATGCAGCGGTTGCCACGGTTTGCCCTCGACCTTGAGGTTACCCATCGGCGACCGGGCCCATGCGTAACGAACTGACACGGGCGCTTTCACCAGCGGGCTGGAAACGAGTATCTGCTTGTTCCGCTGGTTTCGGTCTTTGGCCTTCTTGGCCACGGCGTCGGCGATGTAGTAGTTGCCTGACTTGTCGGCGATCGAAAAACCTTCGATTTCCGAGCCCATGTCGTCGGGGAAGACGGCTTTATCGAAGGTCAGCAGCATCTTGTCGCCCTCGATGACTGCCGACAGCAGCTTGGCCGATTCCCAGGAGATGTCTTCCTTCCCGTACACCATCTTGAGCGCCCAACGCGCGGTCCGCAGACCGAGTTCCTTCTTCTTCTTGGTGTGCAGTTGGGGGATCTTCTGGTCGTAAGACGGGATGAATGCGGTGTTCTCGAGGTCCTTCACGTCCGCCAGACCCAGTCGCTGGGCCTCGCGGATGTACGCGGCTGTGGAGAGACCCATTTCTTCGAAGTTCAGTCGTGTCTGGGCGCGGCCGCCGGCGCAGAAGCCGATCACTGCCGCCGGCAGTTTGGGATCGCCAAAATCCTCACGCCAGCCATCCACCATCAGCTTCATCAGGATACGATAGAACTTCGGCTTACAGCTGGTGTTCATCATCGCGTTGTTGAATCCCTGGTGAAACGCAACGCCCTTGATGTTCAGGCCCTTGAAAACGCCGAACATGCCATTGTAGCAGGACGCCGCGTCGCTGGGGCTTCGCCCGGGCACGTTCCAGGATCTCAAACCCTTGCGGGTCGGTTTTGGCGGTAGCTTATCCTCGGCGACACCCTTCTTACGCTGGTCGGCGACGGTCTTGGCCCATTTCTCGAGCGGCTTCTTAAGAGCAGCGTCCCAGTCGAACTCGGCGTAACGCTTTTCCACCCACTTCAAGTATTCAGCCGCCTCGGGGTGCTCTTTGAATTTATGACGGGGAACAAGGCTCTCCAGGGATGCTCCTCCGCGAGAGTTGTCGATAATGCCCACAGGTATCTGCAGGCTGCGCTGGATGCGCGAACCAAAGAAGTAACCGATCGCCCCGGTCTCCAGAGCTGTCTCCGGCGTGATTACTTTCCAGTTCTTGTCGGTGTCTTTCCCGTTGAGATCCTTGTCCTCCAGATCCGTTTCGACATGTTCGGATTCGGCATAGGAGTTGATCCTGATCTGGCGCATAAGCGGTAGGTGGGCCATGGATGCTTCGAAAGGCGCCTGGTAGACCGCCTTGAGAGCAAACGCCATATTGCTCTGCCCGTTCATGACCCAGATGTCGCCGATGAGGATGTTGTCCATCTTGATGGTCTGATCGCCGGCCTGGACTGTGATCGTCTGGCCTTCGGCGTTGGCGGTTTGGGGCTTGAAGATAACTTCCCAACGTCCCTTGTCGCCAGCGGACTTGCCCGTGGCGGTAAGCTTTCCGAAAGAGACCTTCACATTCGTCCCGGCGGGGGCCCAGCCCCAGATCGAGATCGGTTTGTCGCGCTGCAGCACCATGTTGCTGCGGAAAATCCCGTGCACTTTCAGTTTCGGCGCCGCGGCCAGCGATTGCGAGCTGATTAGCAGCAGCAAGACGGCGATCCATGCGATATTGAGTTTCTTGTTCATCATTGACCCTTTCGGTCGGGGATATCGGTTCGGCGCCTCAGCGTCGGGACGCTGCCTGGAATGCTTCGATGTTCTCTGTCGATACGTCGGGGGGCATTCCGCCGCCGCAGGACAGGATAATTCGCGAGTGATCGTCAACTGACGCCAACGCTTCAGCGACACTGGCTTCCACATCGGCCGGGGCGCCGGCGGCCAGTACGTCGCGAGGGGGAATGTTGCCCAATAGCGTCACTTCGCCGCCGGTTAGCTCTCTCATTTTCGCCAAACTGTGCTCGAACCCGAAGTTGAACAGGTTCACGCCAATGTCAGTCAGGTGCGGCGCGCAGACCATCCCGGGCGCATCGTTGTGGAAGAAGCGGACTGAAACGTCGGCGGCCTGGTAGATTCGCGTGAGGTACGGCTTGGCGAACTCCTGGAAGCATTCGTCATTGATGAATCCAACGATATCGTCGAGCACGAGAATTCCATCGATAGTGGGGAAGGTTTCTATCTGAAGCTGTATCCACTTGACCGTGTAGTCGGTGATGATCTCCAGCAGGCGTCCGATCGGTTCGGGGCTGGTATACAGGCCCGTGAAGAATTCCGTGTTGCCCATCAGGAACGTAGCGAGGTTCAGCGGCCCTCGCGATACGGCGAAACGGATTTCGTGCCCTTCGGCCTGGATTTGCGGTTGGCAATTGCGCAGGCGGTTGATCACAAACGGCGCCAGCCCATCAGTTCGCGGATCGGGCGTCTTCGTGTCCTTGATCTGGTCGATGTCGGTTATTATCGTCTCGGCGAACGGCAGGTCGTTTTCCTGCCAGATGCACTTGGACCCGAACGCCGACGGTTCGGTGCACATCCCGTACTCCGACCAGAAGCCCGAAAGGAACATGATGTTCGGAAAAGTTTGGATCGCCTTGAGGTTCGCCTCAAGCCACCTGCCCTCGCCGGAATAGTAGTCCAGGATCGACATCCCCGCCCAGTTCGGAAGCCAGGGGCTGTCGATAATAAAACCGATCGGGATCGGGTCCAGCTTCTCGCCATTCAGCACGGACAGCAGTGTCCGCCATTGTTGCTCAGTCATCGTCTTTCCTTGTCTTAGGCGCTTGCGGTGTCGCGCGCCGTCTGTCGTTGTCGTTCGCTATTTGCCCGCTTCGGGTCGCTGCCACGGAACACGTTTCGCCGCTTTCATATGCGCCTCGATCGCGACGACCATTTCCTTAAACCGCTTGGGTTCCTGTTCCGCCAGGTTCGTTTTTTCGTATGGATCCTTCTTTATGTTGTACAGCTCGAAAGGCTTGCCCGGCCGGTCGCGAAGCACTTTCCAGTCGCCATGGCGCATTGCTTCTTTCGTCCCTCGCTGGAGCCACATGTAGAAGACCGGATGCTTGAACTGTTCCTGGGAACCTTCGAGCAGCAGCTTCTTGAACGATCTACCGTCAATTTCATGCTTGATCGGAACGTCGCAGATATCCGCCAGCGTGGGGATAATGTCCATAGTCAGTGCGGTGAAATCCGTCTGCTGTCCGGGCTTGATCCGCCCAGGCCAGCGCACGCACGTGCACACCTTTATCCCGCCTTCGTATACGTGAGTCTTACCGGACCGTAGCGGACCGTTGCTGGCGCCAAGGCCCAGTTGTCCGCCGTTGTCCGAGGTGAACACCACAATCGTATTGTCGCGCTGCTTGAGATCGTCAACGACTTTGAGCACCTGTCCGATACCGTCATCGAGATGTTCGATCAACGCCACGATTTTGGCTCGTTTGCTGCTGATCCCTTTCTCTCGGGCCTTGACCTTGACCACCCAATCCTTCGGCGGCTGGATTGGCGAGTGCGGGGCGTTGTACGACAGGAACTGGAACCAGGGCTGTTTGGACTTGGCGCGTTGTTTCAGCGAGGCGATCGACCATTGGGTGAACAGATCGGTCGCGTGCCCGACGGGCTTGATCTTCTCCTCGTTTTTTCGCATATAGTATTGCCCATAGCGAATATGCTTCCAGTAGTCGTTCATCATGTCGGCCAGCCATCCGTGGAACTCGTCGAATCCGCGTTGGTTCGGGCGATTCTGCTTGGCCAGGCCCAGATGCCACTTGCCGATGAGCGTTGTGTGGTATCCTTTCTTCTGGAAGAGCGCCGGCAGCATGATGCTGTCGGGTGTGAGGTAACCGAAGTTATCGCCGCGGGGCGTTCTTACAACGCCCGGGATGCCCACGAATTCGGGATATCTTCCGCTCACGAGCGCCGCCCGCGACGGAGAGCAGACGCAGCAGTTTGCGTAGAACTCGTTGAACCGCATCCCTTGGCTCATGAGCTTATCCAGGTGCGGGGTCTTGATGTCCTTACCGCCGTAGCTGGACAAGTCGCCATAGCCCAGATCGTCGACCATGATGAGCAGGACGTTGGGAGTTTTCTTTGCTTCCTTTGCGGCGCCGAATCCGACCTGGGGCAGGACGGCGCCCAGAGCAGCGGCGGCGCCGACTTTTTTCAGAAACATTCTGCGATTAATCATCATGGTTTTCCTCTCGCGATGAGATTATTGGTTGTTTGTCGCCTGGCGCTCTTACCGGGAGTCTACTGGTTCACTGAAGTGACCAGTCCGGGTCCGAGGGGCCAAACCTTCAGGCGGATTGTCTTTTCGCCTGTAAGTTCAAACGGTCCGGGGGAGGGGTTATTGGTGTTTCTCTTCTTCCCGAAGTAGTCGGTGTCGAGCCTGTAAGGCTTCCCGTCACGATGCTCGAAAAGGGAGCCCGGTATCTTCGCTTTGCCCAGCAGTTTGGTGGTTACAACCGTGCGTTTATGCTTCGATATCCATGTCGGATCGACCGCCATTTCGAGCCACCAACCGTTGGGCTTCTCCTCCAGCTTGACGTTCGGTTTGAAGTCCGCATCGACCACGGAACCGCGATCATGAGTGCTGGCTTTTGAGCCCGCCAGGTATACGTTCCCGGCGGCCTGGATATTGGCTTCCTTTTCGCCGTATATGGACAATCCGCCTCGCCCCAGGAACACGTTGTTGTAATATCGCTCATCCTTGTGCTGTATGTCGGATGTCTTCATCTCCTTCATCGTATGCGATTTGAAGTAGGGGGTCTTCCTGCGTTCTCTACGCTGGCTGGTCGCCCCGGCGATCAGGTTGTGTGCATAGGCGGCGCCTTGGGACCATTCCCGCAGCGAGTTGGACGACAGGAGCATGTTATTGTCGATCAGGAACGGACCGTGATCGACTTCTATGAACAGATCCTGACTGTTGTCGTGCAGCAGGTTCCCTGTCATTCGCGTGCCCTGGGCCATCCAGTCCAGCCAGACGCCCCCAACCCCGCCGCAGCGGTAGATGTGGTTGTTCCTGATGATCACGTCATTGGAGGCCAGCAGCTTCAGCCCCGCGACGTCAGGTCCGCCGATCCAGCGGCGCTGAGCGATGTCGACAATCGTGTTGCCTTCAATCGTGCTGAATATCCCGCCCAGGCTGCCGTGAATCCCGTTCTTCTCGCAGTGCGATATATGGTTGTTACGAACGATATGGCCGCCGATCTTATCTTTGAACCATCCGTGCTTCGTCGCCAGCTGGCACGATATAACAAACCCCGGCGCCGTCGCCGCCGGCATCTTGACACCGAACTTACCAAGGTCGTAGCGTCCCAGCGTTATGCCCGTGTTCATCGAGTGGCTGATCACGTTGTTTTCGATGATCCATCCCTTGGACCAGTGCGTTCCGATCAGGCCGATCTGCTCGCTCATTGCCCCGGACCACGGGGTCGCCGCCTGGCGCATCGTAAAACCGCGAACGGTTATGTAGTTGCGTCCGGTCTTGTCGGGGTAGAACACGCTCTGTCGCACGTTGATCTCGACCAGTTCCTTGTTGGGGTCGACATCTTTGAACTGCGCCCAGATCGTGGTGGTTTTCTCGCCTACTTCAGCTTTCCAGAGCGGCCGGCCGCTAACAACGGGCACACGCTCGCCGCTTGAGGCGGGGTCACGTTGATAACCCTTCCATTTCGGTCCGCCGCAGTTGATCTTCTTACTGTAGTTCCCTTTTTCGACGACGATACCGGAAATGCAGGCCATCGACACGCGGTTGATTATGTCGATCTTCAGTTGGCCGTCGGTGACTTTGACACCATCGAAACTTTCGTCATGCGCCGCAAACCTGCCGACCTTGGCGAAGATATCGAACCCGCTGAGCACTGTCTTGCCCTGAAGCTTGACGTCGCATACCCGCTTGCCCTTGGCGTCAAAATGCGGTTCGCAGAATTTCAGTGTGACGCGATAAGTTCCATTGGGCACAGCCAGGCGATAGCCCTTCATGTTGTACCGGCAGGTCTGGTAGAGAGTATCCTCCTTTGTTCCGTCCACGGCGTTGCCTGCATACCCGGCGCTCCTACCGCCCAGGACCTTGTCTTTCGAGCCGGCGCCTGGAACTACGGGCGTTTTTCGAGGGGGCAGAATTTGCTGCAGGGTCTTGGCTTCATCCATCCAGACCCCGTTGAGATAGACCGTTCCGGTATTCCGCGGATAGCCCCTGTGACTATGCCATTCGCCCTTGATGATATCGTTGTAGGGATTGAACTTGCCGAAAAGTGTGTTGGGCAGCGTCACATTCCAGGTATCGCCCGCGATCTTTTTCCAGCCTTTGATGATCTCCGAACCCTTGATCACGACCTTCTCACCCGGTGCGGCCTGGTAGACGATGCGTTTGTCGTCAGACGTCCCGCCGCGCGGCGGATTAACTCGCTCGCGGTATAACCCTTCATGCACGGTAACCACATCACCGGACTGGGCGACCTTGGCGGCAGCGGAGATAGTCTTGAAAGGCTCTGCTTTTGAACCAGCGTTCCCATCGTCGCCGGCAGTCGAAACGTGATACTCCTTCGCACAGAGACAGCAAGCCGAAAGAGCAACGGTTAGTGCAGTAACAAATGCTTTCATTATGTACTTCCTATAAAGGGGCCAATACGGCGAATCAGGCAAAGTTGCCCCCGCCCTGGCGAACGGATCCGCCGTTATACCAGCCCCACGGGCCTGCCGCCAACACTATAAAAGTGATATCTATTCGCCCAGACCGCAAAAGAAGCGGACCAGGCCCGCAAGACCTGGTCCGCCGCTTGCGGCTTAGCAGTCGTTCTTTTGATCAATAGTCTTTACTTATTCTTCAGCAGTTCCACCATCGCCTGGCCCATGGCTTCGCCGACGTTCATGTAGGTCTCGGCGTTGCCGCCGTAGTGGCCGTTGGAGGATCCGCCCTTGCTGACAGGGTTGGTGTACACGGTGGCGACGTTGCCTTTGAACTCCGGGTACTTTCCGCTCTTGCCGTCAACGGCGAGTTGAGCATTGATGATCGCTCCTTCGTTGCCGGTAGCGCCCTTCTTGGTCTGGCCGAGGGTGGCGCAGACGAATTTGGCCTTCGGAGCGTTGAAATCCTTGCGTAACTGCTTGATGAACTTGACGAGATTCTGCTCGTAGCGATTGGCGTGCCCGGATTTGTAGCGATCCTTGTCGCCCTGCCAGAAGAAGAAGCCCGCGACTTCGTACTTCTTGGCTCCGGGGTAGTGCTTGTCAAGTTCGGCGAGCACGGTCTTGGCGTTGGCGATGTCGCCGTCGTACTGCACGCCAGCGTACCAACCGATCTTCTTCGGCTCGGTTCCCTTTTCCCACCTGTCCGGCGAATCCTTGTAGCCGGCGTAGACGAAGGTCTTCATTTCCTTAGTCTTCCTGTCCTTTTCCTGGACCTCGTAACGCTCGCTGCCGGGAGGCAGCAGGTCCCAGCCGAGGCTGCGGTTGCCGATGCAGCTCTTGAGGATCATTACCGGCGCGTCGACGGCGTGGCCGACCTGATGTCCGATGCCGTATTCCGGACCAATACTGCGCATCTTCCTGTTCTTTTCCCACTCGTTTTTGATGGTCATCCATTCGTTGTTGAACCGACTCATCGCTCCTGCGCCGCTGCCCATGACTCGCACATTGCGGACATCCTTCCGCTCGGTCCAGTTGCCCGCGTCGTCGACAAGGTAGGGGTACAGCTTCTTGGTCTTGACCGCATTGGCCAGCGATCCGTCTTTATCACCGAAGATCTTGCCTGCGCCAACCATGTTGGACTGGCCCAGCAGGATGTAGACCTGTACGGGCTTGGACATGTCGGCAGATTTGCCGTCGGGGTCGGGCAGCGTCGTGACCTTCGCCGGAGCCGCAACCATCGTAACGCTCACCATCACCGCCGCCATCAGGCATACCACGCCAAATAGTGCTTTCTTCTTCATAACTCTGTTTCCTTTTGTTGACTTCTTTCGGTTCAGTAAACTCTCTTGTTATTCGTCACCACGTTTAGTCTAACGCATTGTTGACGACCTGATTGACAATCTGCTGCAACTGTTTGTTCATTTCAACTGTTAATTCTCTGTTCTCGTATCTGTTTACTTATTCCGTCCGGCCTGTTTGGCTTCTTTCACGCTCATCATCTTGCGGGTCTCGGTCGACGATTCGATTGTCTTGACCATGGCCCGCCAGGCCCCGCCGAACCTGTCTTTCTCGATATTCTTCCACCTCGGGTCGGCCTTGAGCTTCGCCAGGGCGGGTTTTGCGTTGGCCCCGTATTTCGGTAGGACACTCATTATCATGCGAACCTTGAAGCCCCACTTTCCGGCCTTGGCGTTCATGATCTTGAAAGCAGCATCTATGCCTCCGTCGATGTTGAGATTGGCCAGGACGACCAGCCCCTTGCCCATGGCGGCCATGGGATTGTGGTAGGAGTGATACGTCAGGTCCTTGTCCTCGACTATGTGCATGACCTCGTCGGCTACGATGTGGAAGTCTTCAAGCGGCATGTTGATGATCATCGACATGCCCGAACCGCGGGCGCTCTGGCGCTTGTGCTCAAGGAGCTTGATGACTGCTGCGTAGAACAGCTTCTTGTCGGTCACCAGGCCGGCCTTGTAGGGGTCGGGGCAAAGGACGTTCAAGCTCTTGCCAGCCGTCTCGTCGAGAGCGGCGAAGGGATCGTCCGATTCGTCGGCGACGACCACCTTCAACATATCGTTGTAATACTTATGCGCCGGCTCGCCGAACCAGCACAGGGCCCACGCCGCCGTCCCGTGGATCCGCGAAGACTTCCTGGCGTCGCGCATAACCGAAGCCAGATCGTCCATCGAAGGCCTCGCCGTTTCCGGAGGGCATTTGTATCCGAAGTATCCGCAGGCGCTGAGTTTTTCTTCGTACGTGCCTTTGGTGACCATCTTCCTGATCGAGTCGACCAGTTTGTGCTTTCTGGCTCGAAGCGTCCAGACCGCTTGCACACGCACCGGCGGCATGGGGTGGGCGAATAGCGCCAGCAGATCGGCGTCGCTCTTGGACTTGATGTCCATCTCGGGCAGCGCGATCGTGTCGCCGACCTCCTTGCCCTTCAGCCAGATGGATCTGTCTGCGTCTCTGCCCGTGATGTACAGCTTTCGCCGCGCCAGGCAGTAGTTCAGCAGGTGCGATCCGGCGCTGCTCATCCCGGCGCCGTATTTGAAAGAGCCTTTGGGGTACGCGCATCCGTCATAGGTGAAATTCCCGTCCCACGTGCGGTTCAGCGTGTGGAGCCAGCGGGTCTTTTGGAAGAACGCAGTCGCAGTCTCCGGTCCGGCGAGGCTGGCGCCCAGACCGGTCCATAGCTGGTTGAAGAAGTGACCGGTGTGCCCGGTCTCCATGACGTTGTGCGCCGCTGCCGACATTCGCGAGAAGAACGCCGCCCCGCGCTTGTTGCCGTACAAAGACAACGCAACCGCCGCCGAACCGCTCATGCCGTTATTGTTATATGATTTCGAGTATGGATCGTGCACGCCGTACGGTAGCGTGCCTCGTCCGATGAAACTGTTGTAAAAGGCGTGTGTCTGCTTGATTCCGCCCTGTATTTCCCGATGCTTTATCCCGCACTTGTCAGCCAGTTGAAGCGAGATGAACAGCGGCAGACTCGACTGATTCATAATTCCATAACCGTAGTGCCGCCCGTGCAGTTGGCCCCGGTTGATTTCGGGGTCGGCCATGCGATGTCCCCAGAGCCCGGCCGCGTCGCGCCCCTGGGCGATCGCCACCGAATACGCTTTGATCGCCGGCAGCACGTACTTGTCACCGGTCAGAAGGTAATACTCGCACAACAGCAGATTGGTGTATCCCCAGAACCAGGCTTTGTACGTACCCTGCAATGACAGCTCAATGTCGGGCTTGGCCCACTTGGCTTCATGAATGGCGTCCTTGACCACGTCGATGTATTTCTGCTCGCCGGTGGCCAGCAGCCCGAGCAGACCGATATTCATATTGCCTCGGCCGAACTTCTTCGACTTGACCAGATAGTCGGCGGCCTGGGTGATAATAGCGTCGGTCTTGAGGCAATCCTGCGGCGCGGTATCGCTGTACGAGCCCAGCACCTTGAGTTGCAGATTGACCTTCTTGCCCCCTTTGAGCGTCAACGTCAGGACACCTTTGGCTTTCTTCGTTTCAGCAAGGTCGATAGCGTCGGCCAGTTGCTGACGGGTGCTCTTCTTGAACGCGACTCCGCCGGCGGCGACGATCACGTCGCCAACGTGGATCTTCCCATCGGCCGGCGAACCTGCCAGCACCTTGGTGATCTTTATATCTTTCGGCGAGGTGACCCCGAACAGACCGGTGGGCCCAAGGTGATGTTCCTTGTGCTCAATAAAGCGCGCATGGGCCGCGTGGCTGACAAATACGATTACGGCCAGCAGGCCGATGATCTTACAAGACAGTTTCTTCATGCTATTTCTTGACCTTTTCCGTCGTAAACGGCGAGGCCGGAAGGCCCGCCTTATTGTACAGGTAGTAGCCAACGGGATGCTGGGTGTAGGCGTAGCGAACCGCCACCGGTTCCTTTACCGCCTTGCAGGATACGACCAGATCCGAGCCGTCGATCCTGCCGTCAGCCCAATGCCACTCGCCGTCTTTAGCCTGAATCGACAACCAGGGTATCCTGGCGCCCGGCGCTGGAACCGGCGGGATGTAGTTCTGCTTTCGGGCGAGCATCAGGCCCTGGGCATGGTCAAACGAAATACGAATGGAATTGCCCTTGACCGTGAAACTCTTGTAGAGCGGGCCGCTGGGTAGGATATCCTTGCGGTTATAGTCGTTGTGCAGCGCCCAATGCGCCAGGCGAACTCCGACCTCAACCTTATTGGCCGGATGCTCTCTCTCGGAGCCGATATCCACCGCCACCGCCATACCTGTATTCTTGATCGTCAGCGCCTGGCGCTGCGCTTCGCGGATTCTGGCTCTACCGTCTCCCATCGCAGGGTTGCCGGCGGATGAACGTCCGATACCGGCCAACTGCACGAAGTAGAACGGGAAGTCGCCAAGCTTCCACGAGGCCCGCCAATCGTTGATCAACGACTCCATTTTCAGGAAGTAGCTGTACCCTTCGGATGCGTTGGCTTCGCCCTGGTACCACAATGTTCCCCGCATACCGTATCCAACCAGAGGGGCGATACGCTTACTGTAAAGTCCGCCGTATGTGATCTTCTTTGAAGAGGCGCCTTCCGGCAGCTTCCGCGGCGGGACCCGCATCCACGACTCGATCCGCGAACCGCCGACACAGGCGTTGAGCAGGCCGACGGGAACCTTCAGTTCCAGATGCACTTTCCGGGCAAAACAGAATCCCACGCGAGTGAATTCGCCTACGGACTTTGGAGTGGTGGCCATTTGCCAACCGCCGGGCGCGCAGATATGACGCACTGCGGGATAGTTGGATTTAAGGAGATTGTCCTTGGGGTCCTGGTTCCTGTGATTGTGCCTGACCTTGCCGGCCATGTTCGACTGCCCCGAACAGAGCCACACCTCCCCGATCAGGATGTCGGTAAAAGACTTGCTCGCCTTCTTTCCGTTAAGCTCAGTCACGATCGTCAGGGTTCGACCCTTGGGCGCCCGGTGCAGAGAATCGAGTTTATTAGCCTTCATCGCATCCAACGCAACCGTCCACCGACCGTCTTTATCGGCGGTTGCAGTTTTGGTCTGCTTGTCAAAGGTGACCGTAACCCTGGCGCCGGGCAGCGATCGTCCCCATATCGGAACTGCGATACCCTGCTGGAAAATCGCATGATCGCCAAAGAAACCGGGGCACTGTGCTTCCAGAGTCGCGGCGTCAGGAGTCTCAATCGCATCGGCAGCATGCAAGGCGGGCCCGCATGCAACTAAGACAGCGACAATCATTACCGTTGTTACTATTCTCTTCATGTCGGAAACCAAACTCGTTATTCAATACCAGCTATTACTATTTGTACGCCTTATTCACAATCGCATCGAGTAAGCCTGTCAACTGCTTGCCGATCGCCGCGGCGCCTTCTTTGTCACCGCGCTGGGCGGTCAACCAGCGGCCTAGTTCATACGACGCGCTCTTGCCCTTGATTTGCGTGGGTTTGGTGATCTTGGGCGCAAGGGCCTCGCTCGGGATCGTGTAGAAGAACTGCGTATCTTCTCCGCCGAATTTCGCCTTCCAGCAATTAGCCAGCGCCGAAATCTCCGCTCCGTAGTTGGCGCCCTGATCGGTTTCAAACATCCTCTGACTGCTCAGGAAGATGATTCCCTTGAAGCTGGCGGGGGTGAACGAATGGGTCATTACGTTGTACACCTCTGAGGCCGTACTGGTGACCGAACTGGAGAGGTTCAGGATGCCTCCCCATGTCACGCCGTCGGGGACGCGTTTGGTCTTCATCATCTGCGGGACATACTTGCTCCAGTAGTTCTTCCATGCCGCCGCATACCGCCGCACATTGGCGTTGTAGTACGGGTTGCCCGGCGTAACGGCGCCCAGGTCCTTGTAATCCTCCATCAGGCTCGGCGCCAGATTCAGGCAGTCAGGGCTGATCCAACTCTTCAGATCAATCTGGTTGACCGCAGGCGAGCCCTTAAGCTGATACATACCGCTCTGCATGAAAACGATGCCGACCGGTTTGCCGGTCTTTGCGGCGATGCGATGGCCCAAAGCAGCGGCGAAACCGCTGGCGTCTTCCCACCGACAGGCGAAGCGGTTCAGCGGAGTGGTCGAGACGCACACGCTGTAGCGGCTTGCCCTGGGGAATTTGAATCGCTTGGCTTTGCGGGTCATCATACGCACGATATTGGACGACTTTACCGGGCTATCTGCGGCGCCCGTCATCGGCGGCGCCGCTACGTACCAGACGTCTCCGATTACGATGTTCTTACACACCCGTTCGTGCGCCAGTTCACCGTCGATCGTAAAGGAAACCTTCAGCGTCCTGGGCTCGGCGCTTGCCTTCATGGGCGGAAGCGTGACCTTCCACTCACGCATGCCGGGAGTGACAGGGATAGTCTTTTCGATTCCAGCTTGCCCCGAGCCATGTCGAGGGGCGAAGCTGAACTTGACGACCGCCTTGCCCTTGGCCTCATAGCCCCAGGGGTGAATCGCAGAGCCCCAGATGGTGAGCGGCACACCGGCCTGGAAGACCGCGTTTTCACGGAACTGGGTGCTCAGGAGAGGCATTCTGCGGTATTCGTTCTTCTTGCCGATAGTACCGGGGTCGATCACAACGCCGGCGACCTTCAGCTTCTCGTCCGGCCAGGTTCTGCTGAGCACCATCTTGTCGTCGTAGTAGATAAACGGCGTCATCGGAAGCATCGCCTTGTTGTAGAGGTTGGGCTGGAAACCGACCCCGGCGGCGGCATAAGAGACGCCGCAAGGCTTCTTGACCTTCGGTGACGTGAGGACTGCCTTGTCGCCTTCGAGCTTCATACTGGCCGGATGCCAGACCCGGTCGTCACCGGCCAGGTAGAACAGCTTGACCTTATCATCGCCATTTTCAATGATCTTGGGATTCGCGAATCCCGTGCCGTTTTTCCTGTCGGTAGCATTTGAACCGGTCTCTGCAACCGCCAGACCGCCCTGGGCGTTATCGAATTCGACGATCAGCTTGTCGCCCTTAACCGTATAGGATTTATACATGGGCCCGTCGGCGACAACCTTCTTGCCATACTGGTTCTTCAGTGCGTGCAAAGCCAGTCGCTGACCGGGAACGGCCTTGTGCGAGTAATGGATCCCGCCGGTAATATCGATCTGGGACGCCATGCCCGTATTCGGTATATCGCGGGCCAGCCAGGTACCCAGGCGCATCTCGGCCGCTCCGCCGATAACGGGGGAGTTGTCCTCTTTTCCCATATGCTTCATGGTGCTGCTGTAGAACTGGTGGAAGTAGACCGGAAGGTCAGGCGTGTCCCACCGCATTCGCCAACCGCGGACCAGGCTGTGCAGGTGGTTGTAGTAGGGAAGGCCTTCGCCCATATTGGCGTAGCCTTGGTTCCAGATCGCCCCGCGAATCGCGTAGGGAATCACCGCATTGAGCCGACCGTTGAACATCCAGGACGCATCGCGGTTACCGCCCAGGTTGCCGGGCGTTTTCGGATCGATCTTCTTGGGCGCCAATCCCTTCTTGATGCGAGCGTCGTTTTCCTTCATGGCGTCTTCGAGTCCTTGGTAGAACTTGTCCCAGGCCGCCTTGTGATCGGGCGTGGTCGGGTCGGTTTCCAGTATCTTCTGGTAGATCGCCTTGGTGTATTCGTCCTTACCGTTTCTAAAGCCGACTCGCGGAACCCACGCCTGGATGGAGGTTTGGGAGAAGCAGCAATTCAGAATGCCGATCGGAACGTTCAGTTCCCCGTAGAGTTTGTGGGCGAAGGCAAACGCGATGGCGCTGTAGTTGGTGTAGTCTCCGTTCTTCCAGGGACCGGTGGCTTTTTCAATCGGATGCAGCGCCGCATAGACGCTGGTAATCTCGAATTCGCGAATGGGCGCCACGCCGTCGACGGGCTCTACTTTCAATTTGTTGCAACTGCTCTTGGTGACCTTCCATTGCATGTTGGACTGCCCCGACGCCATCCACACCTCGCCTACGAGAATGTTCTTCAGGGTGACAGTCTTGCCCGCGTCGTCGGTGATCACCATCTCGGCGGGTTTGAAGCTGGCTTTGAGCTTGTCGAGCTGAAGCATCCACTTACCGTCCTTGGCGGCGGCGGCGGTTTTCTTCTGGCCCGCGAACTGGACGGTGACCTTCACGCCGGGTTTGCTCCAGCCCCAAACCGGGATCTTCATCTGACGCTGCAGAACCGCGTTGTCGCCAAACGGCGCGCCCAGCTCGATCGCGGGTTTGGGCTTGTCGGCAGGTGCGTCCTTGGCGGCTGCGTTTAGCGTAACAGAGGCGATCAAACCGACCAGGATCGTCAACACCATTCGAGTTTGCATATTCTTTTTCATGTTTTCTCCGTTCCAATCAGCGTGTCATCGTTTTGCTGGTTTCTTTCTGGGGCAGGTAGGCTCCGGCTTTTCGCAGTGTTGCGACTAATGCTGCCGTATCTAGGTTGTTTGCTTTCTGTCCGGTGCGCAGGGATTGTACGGCGGCGGCGCCCGCGGCCTGGCCCATCATCGAGGCGGCCGGTTGAACGCGGATCGAACCGTTAACGCTCACGTCACTCGAATTGCATCGACCGGCCACCCAGAGGTTCTTCCAACCCTTGGGAACCAGGATACCGTAGGGTATTCCGAAACATTCGCCGGGTTTCAGGCGACCTGTTTTGTGGTATTGCTTGAGATACTTCTGGTAGGCTTCTTTCGAGGAATCGTAAGCGTGGATGTCGACGGCCTTGTTGAACACGGCGATCTGATCGGGGAACTGGCGCCGAGCCAGATAGTCCTTAACCGTCAGTTCGTACTCGCCGACGATCCGTCGCGATTCGCGAACGCCGACAACCGAACCGGTGGCCACAAGCTGGATGTTCTTACAGCCCGGATAGTACTTCCTGTAAAAGCTGAGATATTCCTGGGCAAGTCGGCGTCCAAACATGATGCCGTCGCTGAGGTCCTTGCACTTTAGCGCGTTCATCTTAAATATATGGCCGCCGTTGAGCGTCCCGACAGTCTGGTTGACTTGACTCAGGCCTGGCAAGTGCTTGTCGGGCTGAGTGAAATGCCCGTCGGCGAACGCCTTCTTCAATGCGGCTTGTTTAAGGCGCCAATCATTCTTCGAGACAGACCAGTCAATACCGGCGTGAAGCGAACATAACGTTGCAGGCATTGGCAGCGGTGTGTCTCGACCCGCCTCGCGACAGTCCGCACCGCACAGATCGGCGAGCACCGCGTCGCCGGTGGCGTCGATGAAGGTCTTTGCCTGGATGAAGCGGTAGCCCTCAATGTTTTGCAGCACCACGCCGGATACCTTGCCGTTCTTCGGATCGGCGTCGGCGTCGATGACCCGGGTGAAAAAGCGGACTTCGACGCCCGCTTTGGTGACGAATTCGTCCAGCACGAGTTTGTAGCCTTCGGCCTGGAACGGTGTCCAGCTATGATATTTCTTCCGCCAGGTGTTCGGATCGATCCCCGGCTTGAGGAATTTCCGTTTGTACATCGTTTCGACCACTTCGCGCATGAATCCGCCCACGAGCATTCGCGTTCCGTCGCCCATGGGGTCGAACGCTGTAACCAGTCCCGAGGTCCCCATGCCGCCCAGGCATCCGGTGGCCTCGGCGAGCAGGACCTTGGCGCCGAGCCTCGCGGCACAAACGGCGGCGGCGGTTCCCCCCGGACCGCCGCCGGCTACAACGAGATCATAACCGGTTTCCACCGGAATCTGACGCGTCAGCGTGAAGGTCTTGGGCGACTGTGCCTTCGCCCCATCACTTTGGGAAGCTTCTTCTTCGCCTGACAACTGCGAAGCGGACACAACTCCGGCGACAACTCCGGTCGCAACGACCGATGTCTTCAGAAGCTCTCGTCTTGTCTTCTTTGCCATCGTTATTGCCTTTCTTCACGCCAGTTCGTCTGTAGTATGCGAAACTGATAACCGGTTCATTTTCCCACCGGCGGGGTCTTTTGTTCTTCCATCCAGACAGTAAGGTGCCCGCGGGGGGGCTGGGCTCCGCGACGCGGATGGTTGTATCTCAGGAAGCTCATAACCGCGATCGTCATCTTGCCGCCCTTGAATTCGTTGCGGAAGTCGGTGTAAATGTAACCGCCGCGCGGCTGGCCGCCCTGGCGATTGGGAACACCGCTTTTCGACTCAGTCATCAACTTGCCGTTGACGTAGATCGCATAGCCTTCGCCCGAGTTGACGTGGTTGCTGCCGCCGACAACAAGGCGATAACGATGCGCTTCTTTGAGCGCCGGAATTTCGAACGTGCCGCGGATCAGAATAACTTCCTTGGCCCACAGAGTATTGGGTTTCACGCCGCATCCGCAACTGCCTTCGGCGCCGCATGTGCCCAGCGGAGCGGCCTTGCCGTCTAACTGACCGAAGGGGGGCAGTCCGCTCTTCCAACCGGCCTTTTTCGCGTCGAAGTTGGTCGCGAACCAGTTTTCCGGGCAGGTCACCTTGCGGTACCGGGCGCCCTTGGCTTTGTCCTTGGTCTCTTTGGGGTCGAAGCTATGGTAGTCCCATTTGACCTTCCGGAGGTCCGGCCCGAACGCTCGCCATTCATAGTTGCTGATCCCGGCCGCGCCATAGCAGTTTTCCAATCCGTACATTGCGCCCCGCAGGAACTGGTTGGCCCGTGTGGGTTTTTCGCCTTTGGCTTCGGCCAGCAGGGTCTTGTTGTACCGGGGGTTGGCGATATACGCTGCTGCGATACCGTCCATAATGATCGGGGCCAGGGCCTTCCGGGCGGCAAGCTTCTCCTGCTCCGTCGGTTCGGCGGTCGCTTGCGTCGCGGCGGGTTTCGGTCTGTCGGCCTGTGGGAGTGCTTCAGCTTTTCCGCCCTGGAGCCTGACCATTGCACGTCCGAGCGCGTCGCCGACCAGCACGTAGGTTTCGGCGTTGCGGTTGTAGTGGTAGTCTTCGCCCTTGGGCGATTCGTCGATCTCCCGCCAGAAGTCGCGGATGTCCACCGAGGTTACTGTTCCGGCGAGTTCCGGATGCTTCTTCGGGTCTCCGACCGCCATTTGGGCCTTGTGAATCTTCTGGTACTTCTCGGCCATTCCGTATCCGCCGAAACCGACTGTCGCCACGACGGCGGGCATCTTGGGCGCCTTGAACTCCTTGCGGATATCTTTGATCAGGTTGACGAGGTTCTTTTCGTATTCGGCGATCAGTTCCGGTGAGAAACCGTCTTTGTGCCCCTGCCACCATGCGAATCCGGCGATCTGGTAGCCCTGGTTCTTGTAACCTGGCACGACCTTGTCGATATTCTTCAATGTCTTGCGGACACCTTCGACTATCAGGTTGTATTCCTTGCCTTCCCACTCCTCGGGCGGGGTCTTCCGTCCGCTTGACGGCGGGCGGTATTCATAACCCAACGCACGGTTGCCCATGGCGACCTTTATCAGCAGCACCTGCTCGTCGTGCCAGGTTCCCATGACATGACCGAAGCCCAACTCCGGGCCAACCGTCTTACCGCCGTTGGAAGTCGCGCTCAGCGGGCTTCCGCCTTCCTTTTTCTCTACGCGGGCTTCCTGAAAATAAACATCATTCCGCACGGTCCAGGCGCCTTTATCGTCGATCAGGTAGCCGAACTTCTTGTCGCGTTTGGTCACGATCTCCAGGTCGCCATGACCCAGGAGGTCGGTCTTCTGCATCCAGAACCTCGGAGCAGCGCCCTTGAATCCGGATATCTTGAACGCATAGCGCTTACCCGCGGTGAGGGGTGCATCCTGAATGACCGGATCGCCGCCTGCCTTGCGACTGTAGACCTGTTTTCCATCGAGTTCCATAACGTTGCAGGAACTCGCGCCGGAACCGCAGTGTATTTGATAGACGCCTGTCAGGGGGACTTCGAGTTGCCCCTTGGCGATCGGTTTGTCGGTTTTCGTACCGTCCGGGGTGTAAAGCGTGCAGCGGGCGATCCTGTAGTTTCCCACCTTGTAGACCGTCAGCGGTCCTGCCGGCGCCGCCGGATCGGTGGTCAGGTAGACGCCGGCGTAGCGGTTCTTGGCGCCGCTGAGATTGCCCATTCCGCACATGTTGGACTGGCCGGAAAGGATGTAGACCTTAACCGGCTTGGCCGCATCACCGGGTTTCCCGTCGGGTTTCGGCAGTTGTGCGGGGACGTCTTTCGCTGTTGCATTGCCAACGAATCCCGCCATCAGCAGCGCCGACAAAGCCAATACGGTTTTGATTCTGATATTCATTCTCGTCTTCCTTTATATTCTCGTGTTGCTTGCGTATCTCCATCCGGTCTATTTCTTCAGCACATACAGCTTCGGTTTCCAGCCCGGTTTGTTCCGGGTGCTGAACCCGCCGGTTTCGACAAACAGGTACTCGTCGCCGCCAACCTTCCTGACCTGCATTATCAGCGCCTGGAACTTGTTGAGATCCATCAGCGTGTCGCCAGACCAGGCCCAGGTCGGCTCGCTTGTCTTACCGCCGTCCTTGAAGGTGATCGAGCCGAAGAAAGGACGACGGGCTCTCTGGTTCTTCTTCGACGGATCGAAATCGGCGATTTCCGCGACTTCGGCGATGACTTTCCAGGAGCCCATGATCTTCGGATTGGCGACAAACTTGCCGTCCCAGCGGAACTTGACCGCCGAGTCCGACTTCTCCCTGTCGTCGGGATCCTGCTTGGCCTGCCACGCCGACGACAGCATGGGAATCACGGCCGCTGACTTGAACACCAGATCGTCGCCAATGGGGGGCAGTTTCTGCTCTTCGATGTGCAGGCTGATCCTGCCCTGGGGAACGCGTTTGCTCGGTTTGACCTTGTATTTGTCGTTGAACCGGAGAAAGCTCTTAACCGCGATAGTCAACTCACCGCCGTTGATATCCGAAAGGATCTCCTTGGTGATAAACGCTCCCTTCG
>PVBE012478537.1_pt1 | contig 33040 bp, 27 predicted proteins | sample 1631181 | NCBI WGS metagenome assembly PVBE01 (sample SAMN08397723, study PRJNA350692) | Marine metagenome, whole genome shotgun sequencing project. | isolation source: water | place: Pacific Ocean | collected 2012-04
CAGCGCGTCGACGGGCCGGAGCCCGCTTCCGCTGCGAGTCGACATCGGAAACATCAGCAGAAAGGTTCCGCTCAGGATCAGCACCATGAAGCTGGCCAGAATCACCACCGGCGGGCGCGTGTTCAGTTCGGCGATCTTCTCCTGCAGCCGGCTGTCTGCTTGACGGGCACGCCAAAACCCGACCAGAGCCATCGAAGCGACGATGTAGAAACGAGCGGCACCCAGTGCATCGTCCTGGATGATCAGGCCATCGGATCCCGGCCACCCGGCCAGGAAGACCCAGGCCACCAGACCGAAGAGCAACAGGAGATCGATCATTGGCCATCGGCGCCGCTCGGCGACGACACACTGACGCAGTCGCACCAGCGCGAACAGTAGCAGCAGCACACCATCGGCGATTTGCAGCGAGCGAAGCGCGACACTCGAAATGGGCAACAGGTGACCCCCGAGAGAGAGGGTCATCAGCCCGGTCAGGCCCAGAATCAGGCGCTGGCTGTGGCGATCGAAGGCCTGCCAGCGAGCAGCTAGCATATCGCCGATCAGAGAATCTCCTGAATCAGGGGATACTGGTCGATGAACAGATCGGCAAAGGCACGCTTGACCGTACCTAGAATCTTCTCTCGCACACGCTGCTGAGAGGCATCACCTTCGAGTGTCTCGATCCGCTCGCCCGCTGCCTGCCGTTCAGTGACGACATATTCGTAATTCTCCGCGACCCGCTCGAGGATGTGCGATTCCTCATAGAGCTCTTTATGCCAACGATCCTTGCTGCGCCGCACCTCGCAGATGCTGGGCGACGTTCGCAGAAACAGCGTCAGGTCCGGGCGGCGACACCGCGAGTTGATCGTGCGCAGCCACTCGTAGTTGGAGCGATCGGCGTTCAGCTGGTAGGCGTAGCTGGACAGGTAGTAGCGGTCGCAGACAACGAAGAACCCCTCGGCCAGCCGCGGGATGATCGTGTGCTGCAGGTGATCCAGGCGGTCCGCTGCGAACAGCAGCGCAGTGGAGTCGTTGGAGAGCGTTTCCTGAATCTGGCTATGTTGCTCGGAGATCAAGCGCTTGCTCAGCATCAGACGGATGACGTAACCCATCGGCCCGATCGACGGCTCGCTGGTGAAGATCACGGGCCAGCCCATCCCCCTGATGAATGCAACCAACTCCTGGGCCTGGGTCGTCGTCCCGGCACCGTCGAGACCCTCGAGGACAATGAAACGCCCGGGCCGCTTCTCATTCATGTTGTGCTCGTCACCCATTGCGGCGGGATTCTAAGGGAGAGCGTCTCAACGTTCAATCACCAGGGGGATCTCGAGCGAAATCCGATGATCGCGGTGATGATAGACTCGCAGGCGATACGGATGCCTGGGACGGCTCTCGGTGTACCCCGACACCAGGCGCGCCGTGCTCGGACCGGTCCGCACCACGGTCCCCGCAGCGCCATCCAGAACCCAGGTCACCGAAACCGCCCGCCGTTTCTGGCCAAAGACCCCGAAGACCTCGAACCGGGAGACTTGCCCGGGCCGCGTGAACAGCCCAACCCCCTTGCGAATCCGGCTGCGGCTCGTGTCCGTCACCAGATAGGCCTCGAGCCGGCCTGGCAGCGGCACTTTCGCCTTCTCGACCGGCCCCAGGATCCGCACCCGAACCTCACCCCGTACTTGAGGCACTCGCGGGTCGTGAACCTGGATCGCATAACCGTCACGTGTCACGGTCGGATAGCTGCCGGCGATAAAGGTACAGACACCGTTGTACGGGTTGACCATCAAGCGCCCGGCATAGGGCGGAACGGCCTCCCAGCTCGGGCGGAAGGCGAGCGCTCGACCGCGATCATCCAGGGCCTCTGCCGCCAGCTCGAGCCGCTGTCCGCGCTTGAGTGACAGCGGCCGAACGATCGGGGTCAGCTTGAAGCCATTGACCCGGAACAGCCGCAGCCTCTTGATCGGAATCCGCTCCTGGACCCGCGCCATGATCTCGGCCGTCACCAGGGTGCGAAGATGGGTCACCCGCACTCTGTAATCACCGACACGGGCCCCACGGAAAGACCAACAGGAGATCGTCTTCCCCGAAGCCAACACCTGCTTGCCCACACGCACAGAAGCCCCATCATTAGGGAGGATAACGATACGATATTCCGACGTAACGGTCGGGACCGTCACCGCGCCTCGAGTCAGCACCAGCTCCAGAAAAGTCGCCTCCCCGGGAGCTGAGGAAATGCGCTTGGGTGTGGCGACCAACCGATCCTGCGCCAAAACCGGAGCCATGAACCAGACCAGACCCAGCGACGCGACAGGGAGCCATGCCTTCATTACCTAGATTCTACCGCATCGAGTTGCCAGACCACCACGCAGCAAGGTGGTATAATCTCTCTAATGAGTAGCCCAAGAAGCATATTCGACTCGACTGATGTGTTCTCCGGACTTTCAGCGCAGGAGCGGGACAAGATCTACGCCTTGACGGTACAGCTCGAGTTGCCTGCGAACCATGAGATCTTCCAGGAGAACGAGCCCGAGGCTGACTTCTACATCGTTCTCTCGGGTGTCGTCGACATCCAGGTCCATGTGCCGACCGAGGATCGCCAGGAAACCCTGACCCAAATCCGCAAGGGTGGAGTCCTGGGCGAATTCTCGCTGATCGACAGATCTCGTCGCTCCGCCTCGGCCATCGCCAGAAGCCCGGTCTCGCTGCTGCAGATCGATGGAGACGCCTTCATAAAACTCTGTGAAGAGGACCACCGCCTGGGCTACTTGCTGATGTCCAGCATGGCCCGCCTACTGTGCCGCAAGCTGCGGGAAACAAACCTGCAGTGGCACAATGTGATCATGTACAAGTAAGTGCGCGCTGACCGACACCCTCTCATCAGCAGAGGAGCCAACACCAGCCATCTTGACTTCCTCGCCCCTGATCCCATACAATTTCGGCGCTAAGGTGTCTCTACCCTGGGGATACTATTTCCTCACCGAAGGCAAACAAACATGACGCAGACCTTAGCCGCCACGGGGATCATCCGAAAAACACGGACATTCTGCATCCCCTGCTCGAAAATCCTTTCGGGTACCTTGATCGAGCGCGACGGCGACATCTACATGCGCAAGGACTGCCCGATCCACGGCGTCGAGGAACTGCTCTACTGGAAAGACGCCGAGCTCTACCGCAAGTTCAAGTCAGTCAACAACGAAGCGGTCGATTACCGGTTCGACTTCAACGACTTGAGCTCCAACGACCACGAGCAGTGGACGACCACCTTCGACCTGGACATCACCAGCCGCTGCAACCTCGCCTGTCCGGTCTGCTTCCCACAGGCCAACGACCTCGACTTCACCGAGCCGACGGCGGAAGAGGTCTGCCAGGGGATCCCGACCCGGTCGGGCAACCGCACGAAGTACCGCCCCAACATCAACTTGCTGGGGGGCGAGTCGACGATGCGTGAGGACCTGCCAGAGATCTGCCAGATCATCCGCGACAAGGGGTACGAGCCGCGCCTCTCGACCAACGGCATCTTGCTGGCCGAGAAAGAAGGCTATCTGGAGCAACTGCGCGCCGCCGGCCTGAAGTGGATCCTGCTGCAGTTCGACAGCTTCGAGCCGGAGACCAACGCGCTGTTCCGCGGCCGCGACCTGCTGCAGATGAAACTCGAACTGGTGCAGAAACTCCACGACCTGGGCTTCTTGATCCATCTCTCGGTGATGACGGTCGAAGGCTATAACGACCGGGAGATCGACGCGATCATCCGCTACTCGATGAAGTGGCCCCACATCAAGCGCCTCTCGTTTTATCCGGTGGCCGCGATGGGTCGCAACAGCGTCTTCCCCAAGGGCGCCAGCACCCAGACCGCCCCGCTGCTGAAGACCATCGAAGAGGTCAGTGGCGGGATGCTCACCGGCAATGACCTCGTGCGAATGAAGAAGATCTGGAACCTGGCCTACAAGATGACCCGCCAGCCGTTCTTCAAGCAACGGATCTGCACCATCCCGTTCATTCTCTACGGCACCGAGGAACGCTACTACTGCATCAGCAAGTTCACCGAGCCGAGCTTCGCCGCGCGACATCCGGGCGAATTGGCCCACTTCGTCAGTCAAATCCCACAGCTGATGCGATTTGACGAAGGCCGCTACTCCTCCAAGATCCTGGTCTGCAACATCGAATCGTTCTACGACACCAACACGATCGACCTGGACGAGGCGGCCAACTGCCATCAGACCTACATCACCAGTCACGGCCTGATCCCGTTCTGCATGTACAACTCGGTCTACCGGCCCAAGCTCCATTGGCAACGCGGCCCGGTCGACTTCAAGCCGGACATCACCGTCAAGGCGGGCTCCTAGCTCGTGCGCGTCCTGCTGGTCAAACCGAAGTCGACTTCGGACACCCTACTGCCCATTCTCGGTCTGGGATATCTGGCTGCCGCAATACGGGACCAACACGAGGTCCACATCCTCAACTGCATCGTCGAAGGCAAGAGCGACCACCTGTTCGGCCGAGAGGTCCGCGGTCTGCGACCAGACATCGTCGGCATCCAATGCTACACGCTCGACTCGGTGATCACGCGTCGGTACGTCTCGATCATCCGCCAGGCCCAGCCTCTGGCCAAGATCGTGCTCGGAGGCCCACATCCGTCAGCCCTACCGGAGAGCACCTTCGATTACTTCAAGGCTGATTACGGATTCAAGGGAGACGCCGAGAAAGGCTTCAGCCTGTTCTGCGACCTAATCGAGCGAGCTGGCGGAAACGGCCTGCTGAGCAACGCCGATGAGTTGCGAAAGATCCCGGGGCTGATCTGGCAGGCGCAGCAGACCGGGCTGGTCCATGTCAACCCGCTCTGGGTCCCACTCGACATGGACGAGATTCCACTGCCGGCGTGGGACCTGATGCCCCCGAATTTCTACCCGATGTCGCCTCACGCCGCCTTCATGAAGAACTTCCCCGTCTCTCCGATGATGGTCTCTCGCGGATGTCCTTTCGACTGCACCTTCTGTGCCAGCTTCATCACCAAGGGGCGTCAGGTGAGGTACCGCTCGATCGACAACGTGATCGAGGAGATCAAGCTGTTGATCAGCGACTACGGCATCAAGGAGATCCAGTTCATCGACGACAACTTCACGCTCAAGCGCAGCTACGTGCGCGACTTGTGCCAGCGAATCATCGATGAGAAGCTGGAGTTCAGCTGGTGCTGCCCCAACGGCGTCCGGCTCGACACGCTGCGCCCCAAGATGCTCGGTCTGATGAAACAGGCCGGCTGCTACAGCCTGTCGGTCGGCATCGAATCCGGCTCCCAGCGGGTACTCGACTTCACCAAGCGGGACACCGCCAAACGGATGATCCGCAGTCGCGTCGAAATGATCAACGAAGCGGGAATCGACACGGTGGGGTTCTTCATCCTCGGCTTCCCCACAGAAACACCCATCGAGATGGAGGAGACGATCCAGTTCGCGCTGAGCCTGGACCTCGAGCGCGCCAACTTCATGAACTATCACCCGTTTCCCGGCACCGAGTCGTGGCACTACCTCAAACACGCGGGCGAGCTGGATCGTGTCAACCCGCACAGTCAGTCCTTTGCCGAGGTGGCCTACGTTCCTCGCGGGATGACCCGGTCCAAGCTGAAGAGCTACCAGCGGCAGGCCTTTCTGCGCTTTTACCTGCGCCCGCGACAGCTGAAGGGACTCGTGGGCGGCATCAAGAACTTCGAGCACGGCTGGTTCGTGCTCAAACGGATCGCGCGCTGGATGACCCAGAAATGAGCAATCTCGGCAGTTTCTCGATTGGCGGCCCTGACGTGTCGGCACCACGGGGCAACAACGGCCACGGCAGCGGCGGTGGGTGTGGAGGCGGGTGCGGGGGAGCGGCGGTCGCGCCCACCGCGAGCCAGGTCAGCGGCTTTCAGATCACCTCGAACCCCAATGGCAACGGCCAGTGCGACAGCCACAAACACACACCGCCCGACCGCGGGGTCCTCTCCAACTTCAAGCGATTGCTGCTCAAGCACGGGAAGTACCTGGTCCGCTACCCACACATCACCCGCCGCGTGATCGAGAACTACTTCAAGCTGCTGGTGCTGAAGCGCCCGGTATTACGCCAGGTGGAGTTCTGCGTGACCTACTGGTGCAACGCCTACTGCGACCACTGCTCGGCCACCTCGATGCATCGCTCCGCGCCCAGCAACATGGAACTCGGCCTGATTCGTCGGGTGATGCAGGAGTGCATCGACCTCGGCGCCCTCTCGATCAACATCACGGGCGGCGAAGCGTTACACCACCCGGAGATCTGCGATATCGTCCGGGCCGCCCAGCCGAAGAAGGTCGTGGTGTCGGTTGCAACCAACGGGCTGCTGATGACCCAGAAGATGACCCGAGACCTGGGCCAGGCTGGGGTCCAGATCGTCAGCCTGGCTCTGGACAGCGCCAGGCCCGAGGTGCATGACGAGCGCAAGAAGATCCCCGGGGGCTTCGACGCCGCGATGAAGGCGATTCAGAACTGCCACGACAACGGAATCGAGGTCTTTCTCTGTACTATCCTCACACCCTTCAACATGTCCGACGGCGACGCCTGGGAGATGGTGGAGCTGGCAGAAAAGCTGGGCTGCACTCTGACCGTCAATATCGCTAACGCGGTCGGCAGCTGGACCGGCAACAACGAGATCCTGCTCGACGACACACACATCAAGACCTTCCACGAGATGGTCGCACTTCCGAACGTCCGCTGGGATGGTGGCTCGAACTACTTGCGATCCGGCTGCCCGGCCGGCATCGAGAAGATCTACCTGTCTTCCTACGGCGAGGTGACCCCCTGCCCCCGGATCCACCTCTCGTACGGTAGTGTCAAGCAGGAGCCGCTGCGTGACATCTGGGAGCGAATGATCCGGCCCAAGGGAGAGTGGCACTCGGTCTACCGCGGCGGCTGCCCCGTGGGCGACGACGCCGAGTTCCGCCAGAGAGTAATGGACCCGATCGACGATGCGGCCGGCTTCCTCCATGTCAAGGAACACCCGAACCTTGCGGGTCCTGCTTCTTAATCCACCAGGCACGCAGCGCTACCTGCGCGACTACTACTGCTCGACGATCTCCAAGGCCGGCTACTACTGGCATCCCGGAGACCTCCTGCTGCAGTCCGGCTACTTCACCGAGGCCTGTGTGCTGGACTGCATCGTCGAGAAGATCTCCCCCGACCGTGCACTGACCCGAATCGAGGCCTACCGACCCGACGCCGTGATCAGCCTGATCTCGGCGGCCAGCTGGCCCGAGGACCTGCCCTTCCTCGAGCAGGTTCAGCAGCGCACCGGAGCCACGATTCTCGCGTCGGGCGAACCGTTTCTCGACCGAGCGGAGCAGATCCTCCAGGCCAACCCCTACCTGACTGGCTGTCTGTTCGACTTCACCAGCGCGGACCCCTCCCGCTTTCTGGCGGGCCAGCGGGACGTCAACTCGATGGCCTATCGCGAGGGAGAAGAAATCGTCTCCTCGCGGGTCAACCCACGTGGGAGCTTCAGCATACCGCTTCCACGCCACGAGTTGTTCCCGCTCGAGCGCTACCGTATGCCCGGCGTCCCGACCCGACACTGGGCCAGCGTGCTGACCAATTTCGGCTGCCCTTTTCCCTGCGACTTCTGCAACTCCTGCACCTTTGGCTTTACCACCCGTGAGATCGACAATCTACGGGAGGAGCTCGAAGCGCTGGTCTCGATGGGCATACGCCACGTCTTCGTCAAGGACATGACATTCGCGGCCAAGCGGGCGCACGGAATGGCCGTGCTAGATTTGCTCGAATCACTACCGCTGACCTGGCATGGCTGGTGCCGAGTGGATCTGATCGATGAGCAACTGGCCCACCGGATGGCCGCGTCCGGCTGTCTGCTGCTGCAATTCGGCGTCGAATCGGGCAGTCCCGAGATCCTCGCCGCTCATGGCAAGCAATACACTCCCGGGCAGATCCAACGAGCTTTTCAGCACCTGGCGCGACACGGGGTGTCCTGCGGCGCGCACTTCGTGCTCGGGCTGCCCGGCGAGACAGAGGAGACGATCGAGGAAACAATCCGCCTCGCCGCCCGCCTGCCGGCCCTCTACGCCAGCTTCAACGTCTTCACGCCCAGACACGGCACCCCGCTACGCGAACAGGCGGTGGCCCGCGGCCTGATCGATCCACTGACACCGATCGATTCTTCTCGCCACCCACCCATCGAGACCCAGGCCGGTCTGTCCTCCGAAACACTCGAGCGGGCCAGGCGGCTGGCCTATCGGCGATTTTATCTGCGTGGGGGATACCTGGCAGCACAGCTGGCGCGGCCGCGAGGGTGGTTCAACCACACGCGCCTCGGCATCGGGCTGGCCCGCACCATATTCAGCTAGGGAGCTATCGAGACCGGGAACAAATCCCTGGCAAGCCTCGGGACAACAGGCGGAAGCAGCTCGTACAAGCCAGGCATGCACCGGGGTCCCTAGACCCTGCCGAGCCAACCTAGATGTCGCAGACCGAGGAAGATCGTCCCCAGGTGGAACGACTGCTGGAACCGCTCGTCCGCGATCAACGCCATCAGCCGATCCAGCGGAACGAACTCGCTTTCGATCTCCTCGGTGGTGTCCAGGTCGAGTCCCTGCACTCGCCGAGCCCCCAGACCGAGAAAGCCGTAGACCCGGTTGGTGTGAGTGGCCGGATTTGGTGAGAAGTCGCTCAGTGGGATCAACTCATCCAGATGGCAGCCCGTCTCCTCGAGCACCTCTCGCCGAGCCGCGTCAGTCGGTTTCTCCCCGATCTCCACATTACCACCAGGCAACTCGACGCAGACACGGCCGGCGCCATGCCGGTAGAGCCGCACGACCAACACCCGCTCGCTCGCGTCGAGTGCAAACACATGGACCCAGTCAGGGTATTCCAGCACGTAGTAAGGGGATATCGGCACGTCACTTCGCGTGGCGCAATCGTCGGATCGGACACTGATCCAGCGGTCTTGCAACACGTGCTCTGAGGACCGGACGGTCCAGGGGAGGATCTCACTCATGACGACATCCTACACGGACTCTCCGCCACGTCACCCAACAGCCGGTAACCGATCAAGCCGCATCGGCCGACGCTCCATACACCGAGACTTTACCGGTTCACCTGATCCCAGTGAATCCCCGCGGCCCGATTCGGCAGCAGCGGATCGGCCCTGAAATTCTGACCAACCTTTACCGGAGACACCTCGTCCTTGCTTATACTGAATGCCGATGCTCCACCTCATACGAACTACCCGTCGAGGGGTCGTGCTCGTTCTGACCCTGCTACTACTGCTGCTGCTGGTCGTCATTGTGGGGCAGCTGAGCTACACGGCATCGATCGATCGCATCCTGGCCGCCAACCAGTCGGGAGACCTGATCGTCGACACCGCGATCTCCAGCGGGGTCCAGTATGCGATCGGTGTGCTGCTCGATGACATGGAGAGTGCTCAAGGTGAGTCCGGTCGCAAGTACGACGCCCCCAACGAACCCTGGGCAGCCGCCTGGCAACAGGATGTCGGAGAAGCCAAGATCACCGGACAACTATTCGACGAGCAGAGTAAGTACAATCTGCTCTGGATCTACTTTTGGGCTTCCAGCGAATCACCCCAACCGGACAAGCTGGAAGAGGCGCAGCAGGCGTTGATTCAGTTACTGAGCCATCTGCGCCCCAACGCCTCCCCCGACGGGAAGACCCTGGCCGAGAGAATCACTATCTGGATCCAGGGCCAGCAAAAACAGTCGGTGGTCGATTCGAAGGTCATCCAGGAGTTGAAAGGCGCCACACTGGGCGGCGGTCAGCTGTCGGTCTACGCGCTGTCGGAGCTGCTGCTGATCAACGGAATCGACGAAGAAGTCCTGTACGGGGAGGTCGACAGCACCAAGCAGGTCGCCGCGGAAGAGGAGAAGAAGATCGGAAGGGACGCACTGGTCAAGCACCTCACCCTCTGGGGCAATGGCAAGCTCAACGTCAACACCGCATCCAAGAGCGTGCTGATGAGCATCCACCCGACCATGGACGAGGAGAAGGCCCAGGCGATCATCGACAAGCGCCAAGGAGAGGGTCTGGAGGGACAGGTCACGATTCCCTACGCCAAGAAAGAAGTTGCACTGCCGGAGTTCGGGGCGGTGGAGAGCGAATTATACAAGGCGGCCAAGAACAAGATCGACGTCGCCAGCAATGTCTTCTTGCTCGACATCACCGCCACCTGGCGCAGCTACACGAAACGAGCCTGGATCATCCTGCGGCGAGACACCGACCGGAAGACCGTGACCGTCATGCAATACCTGCCTCGTTAGATCCAGGGATCACAGAACAGGCCTCCCTGGGTCACCCCAGCGCAGCCCGTGAAATGGATGTCACACTCACTGGCCCGGGCAGTCTACTTCGTGATCACGTATGGTGCTGGCGACGTGCAGCAGGCCACCTCCGAGGAGAACCTGGCGGCCGCCTCCGGCCGGAGCGACCGGGAGGCGTTCGAACAGCTCGTTCGACGGTTCTCCGGCCTGTTGCCGGCCTTCTCTCGACAGATGACGGCCGATCCCGGCGCAAGCCTACCCACAAGGCGCGGAAGCAGCCGAGGTGACCGGCCTCAGGGCACTGAACTAATAGCTACTCCCGCTACGCCAGCGCTTCCTCGATCAATCGACGGGCCTCGGCCAGCGCGGTGTCGAGCTGTGAGGCATCGCCACCGCCGCCCTGGGCCATGTCCGGCCGCCCACCCCCACCGCCCCCGATCCTCTGACCCACGGTGCGCAGAATGTCACCCGCCTTCAGACCGCGCTTCACGGCGGCCGGGCTAGCCGCCGCCAGATAGCTCAGCTTGCCCCTGTCGGCACTGGCGAAGAACCCGACCGCGGCGGCCTCGTGCCCCTTGACCTTGTCCCCCATCTGGCGCAGCGCCCCCTTGCTGGTCGAATCGACCCGAGCACAGACGACGAGCACGCCGCCCACCTCGACCGCGTCGGCCAGCGCATCACTCGCGCTGGCCTGGGCCCGCTGACTCTCGATCTGCTCGAGGTCCTTCTCGAGTTCCTTGATCCGTTGCTGGAGGGCGCCGATCCGTTCGGGCAGGTCCTCCGGCTGGTTGGCCCGCAGAGCGCGCTGGGCCTCGCGCAGCAGCGCATGCTCGCTCAGGCTACGCACCACGGCGTCCATCCCGGTCACAGCGACGATCCGGCGCACGCCGGCCTGCACCGGCCCCTCGCTGGTGATCCGCAGCGGGCCGATCTGGCCAGTCCGCGCGACGTGGGTCCCACCGCAAAGCTCGCGGGAGAACTCGCCGATCTGGACCACCCGCACCGTCTCGCCATACTTCTCACCGAACAGCGCCATGGCCCCCTCTGACCGCGCCTGATCCAGGCTGGTCTCGTAATCCTCCACCGGAAGATCTGCCACAACCTGCTCGTTGATCGCAACCTCGATCGCCGAGAGGTCCTCGTCGGTCAGGCCCTCGGTCGCCGCAAAATCGAAGCGCAGTCGATCGGGCGCCACCAGCGAGCCCTGCTGGGTCGCATCCGGCCCGAGACGATCACGCAGCGCCCAGTGCAGCAGATGAGTCCCCGTGTGGTTCTTGAGGGTCCGCTCCCGCCGCTCGACATCGATCGTCGCCCTGACACTCGCGCCAGCCGGCAGATCGCCGGAGCCCAGATGCAGCCAAACCTGCCCGTGCTTCTGCGTGTCGACCACCTCGAAGCGCTGGCCGTCTCCCACCAGCACGCCACGATCCCCGACCTGGCCGCCCGACTCGGCGTAGAAGGGGGTGCGATCGAGCACCACGTAACCCAGCGCGGCGTTGGACTCCAGCACGGTGGCCTGACAGGCCGTTTCGGAGTAACCGAGGAACTCTGTCGGGCGATCGACCTGTAGCGCTTCGGCAATCTCGAGGATCGCCACCGGTCCGACCGCTCCCCCCCCTGCGCCTCCTTGATCTGCTCGAAACCCATCCGATCGACGGTGAGATTCTTCTCCTGCGCCATCTGCTCGGTGAGGTCGACCGGGAAGCCATACGTCCCGTGCAGCAGCCAGGCGTCCTCACCCGAGATGTCGCCCTTGCGGGCGACCTCTTCGAACAGCGCGATGCCGCGATCGATCGTCCGCTCGAACTGTTCCTCCTCGGTGCGGATCGTGCGGCCGATCACCTCCCGACGCTCAACGATCTGGGGGTACGCCCCGCCAAGCACCTCGATCACCGCAGGAACAAGTTCGTAGATGAAGGGACGGTCCATCCCGAGCATGCGCCCAAATCGGGCTGCTCGTCTCAAGATTCGCTTGAGCACGTAGCCCTGACCGGCCGGCCCAGGCATGATCCCGTCAGCGATCGAGACCGCCACGCAGCGAACGTGATCTGCAATCGCCCGAAAGGCGAGGTTCTCGTCAGGATCCTGCTCGTACTTCTTGCCGGTCATCGACTCGATCGCACCAATCACCGGCGTGAACAGGTCCGTATCATAATTAGAGGTGACGCCCTGGAGGACCGAGACGATTCGCTCCAGTCCCATTCCGGTATCGACGTGTTTGGCCGGTAGCTCGGAGAGCCGACCCTGCTTGTCCTTGTTGAACTGGATGAAGACCAGGTTCCACAGCTCGATGTAGCGCGCGCAGTCGGCGTTGACCCCGCAGGTGTGGCCTTCGTCTCCCTCGTCGGGACAGACGCCCGGGCCTCGGTCCAGGTGAATTTCCGAGCATGGACCGCAGGGACCGGTCTCGGCCATCATCCAGAAGTTGTCCTTTTCGCCGAAACGCAGGACCCGCGCCGGATCGATCGGAGTCACCCGAGGCCACAACTCAGCCGCCTCCTCATCGTCATGATAGACGGTCGCATAGAGCTTATCGGCGGGCAAACCCCAGCGGTCGACCAGCAGCTCCCAGGCCCAGCGAATGGCGTCTTCCTTGTAGTAGTCTCCGAAAGACCAGTTGCCCAGCATCTCGAAAAAAGTCTGGTGATAGGTATCCACCCCGACGTCGTCCAGATCGTTGTGCTTCCCACCGGCACGAATGCACTTCTGCGAGTTGGCGCAGCGGGAGTAAGGCCGCTGACCAGTCCCCAGGAAAACATCCTTGAACTGGTTCATCCCCGCATTGGTGAACAACAGCGACGGGTCGTCGGGCAGCACGGACGCCGAAGGCACAGCCTGGTGTCCTTGAGCGACAAAGAAATCAATGAAGCCCTGCCGGATCTCGGCCGCCGTTTTCACAAAACGTACTCCTCATGGGACTCCCGCCGCAAACACAGCAGGGTGATGTCGTCATGCTGTTCGACGTTGCCGACGAACTCGAGCACCTCGTCGAAGACGCCCTCCACCAGGCTCCTGGTCGACCCACTAACCTGCCGCTCCAGGGTGTTCTCCAGACGCTCCAGGCCAAACTGCTCGCCATCCATCCTGAGCGCCTCGGTTACACCATCGGTGTAGAGCAACACGGTGTCTCCCGGCTCGAGTTCGAATTCCAGCTCATAGAAGTCACCGGACAGATCCTTGCGCAACCCGAGCACGCTGCCCCCCGATCCGACCGTCTCGACCTCCTGCGTCAGTACCCGGTGGATCAGCAGATGCTCGTGCCCCGCCCCGCAGCAGCCCAGCTTGTTTACCTCAGCATCCCACTTGAGCAGCAGCAAGGACATGAACACCCCGGGCTCGGTCCCATCGTGCAGCATCGCGTTGACCGCATTCAGAATGTCCATCGGCGACTTGTCGTGAATCTCCTGGCTGTGCAGAAAGGTGCGGATCATCACCATCACCATCGCAGCAGGGATACCCTTGCCCGACACGTCACCGATACAAATCACGGCGTGTTGATCCTGCTGAAACACATCGTAGTAGTCGCCGCCGACGTGGCGCGCGGACTGCATCTTGCCCACCACTTCGAGGCCGGGCAGTAACTGATTACCGGGCAACAGGTTTTGCTGGATCCTCTGAGCCTGCTCCAGTTCCGCCGTCAGCTCGGCGAGCTTTTCCCGCCGGGCGGACTGGCGCGCGACCGCCCGCAGCTTGATTCGTAACAGGGACAGCAACTCCGGTGCCTGAAATGGCTTGGGCAGAAAATCGACGTGGGTCAGCCGGAGGCCCTTGACCTTCCGTTCTATCTCTGGCTGCGCGGTCAGGAACAGGACGGGAATTTCAGCGGTAGCGTCGTCGGTAACGAGCTGCTCACAGACCTCTAGCCCGGTCAGTTCCGGCATCTGGTCATCCATCAGAATAAGCCGCGGAAGCTTGCTGCGCGTCATGTCGAGAGCCTCGCGTCCGTTCGAGGCAACGCAGACTTCGAACCCCTCCTTCTCCAGCGTCAGCGACAGCAGCTGCTGGATGAACTTGGAGTCATCCGCAATCAGAATCCGCTCTCCCCGCGGGCTCATCGCTGACGTACCTTTTCCCATGTCAGACCATGGTAGTGGGCCCAGTGCTGCCAGTTGCGGTAGCTCATCTGGAACAGACGGCGCGACTCCTTGTCGGGCGGCAACCCCTCGAAGTGACGCATCACCTGCTCCACGACCTGCTTGGTCCGCGGCAGCCCGAAACGCTTGGCGATCTTGGAGAGCGGGAGCTGCACCTCTCCGCCCATGATCCGCTGGAACAGGTCATGGGCGCCTTCCTGCTCCACCGGCTCGCTCTGGAGCGCGATTGCCGAGGCGCAAAGAGCCGCTTCATCTGCAGACATGTCGATCAGACTGCGCGCCAAGGTGCTCTCGAGCTCTCTCATATTGCCCGGCCAGGTGTGGCTGGCCAGCAGCCACAGAGCATCTTCGTCGAAACTAGACACCTCACGGCCATACTGCTCGCGCAGCCGATGGAGGGTGTGGACGGCCAGCACCGGGATGTCGGTCCGCCGGGCCCGCAGGGGCGGAACATAGATGAAATAACGATTCAACCGCGCCAGCAGATCGTTACGAAACTCTCCCGTCGTCTTGAGCTCCGACAGGTCACGATTGGTCGCGGCTACCACCCGAACATCGACCGGCTGGTTCTTGGTCGCACCCAGTGGACGAACCTCTCCGTCCTCCAGGACGCGAAGGAACGTGGCCTGATTCTCGGGCGACATCTCGCCGATCTCGTCCAGAAAGAAGGTCCCTCCCGAGGCCGCCTCGAAGAGCCCCTGGCGGTTGCTCACCGCACCGGTGAATGCGCCTTTGCGATGCCCAAACAACTCACTGGCCAGCAACGCCTCGCTGAACTCGCCACAGTTGACCGCCAGAAAAGGCCCCTTCGCTCGACCGGACAAGCTGTGAAGCGCGCGTGCCACCAGCTCCTTGCCTGTTCCGGGCTCGCCGTAGATCAACACGCTGGTCTCCGTGACCGCGACACGACGGATCTGCTCGTACAGCCTTCGCATCCGAACACCCCGGCCGACCAGCTGTGGGAACTGGGTGAAACGATCCTCCCCCGTCAACTCGTGGACCTGACGCCCGGCCCAGTAGCGGATCGCATCCGAGAGCGAGATGTCCTCGTATTCCTCGCGCAGCCGACGCTCGGCGATCGCCTTGAGCAAGGCCCTGATCACCTCGTACAGCCGGTCCCAGGAATCCGCCGGGTCGTCTGAGATCTTGGTGACCCAGGTGTCGAGGGACAGCCCTCGTGCCGACGCATCGAGGACCTCCTCAGGCAGCAGACTGTTAGGATAGGCGGTAAAGATCACGACTTCGAGGTCTGGCCAGGCATCCTTGGCCGTCTTGAGGATCTGCAGACCTTCCTTGGTCCCCCCGCCGATATGATCGAAATTGAGATCCGTCAGAAGGATATCAAAATTCTCCTGCTCCCCAATCAACCGCTTGACTCCGTCGTGACTTGCGGCAACCTGACAGCTAACGGAATCATGCAGCCGCGTGGCGACATGGCGCAGGAACGCTTTCCGCTCGCTCTGCAAGTCGTCACAGAACAATATCTTCGTCCGGTGTCTCATCGGCACGGCGAATTCTAGCACCATCGATTGCGCTTGCCATTAGGCTAGCCACCGATAGGATCACCAAATACATCAGCAGGTCATCTGACACCATGCCACATCAAACCATCGTCGAAACCGCCAAACAGGCCCTTTCGGAGATTGCCCACCCCTACTTGGGCCGTGACGTCATGGCCCTAGATATGGTCCGCAATATCAACTTTTCCGACGGCATCGCGCACCTGACGCTGGAACTCAGCAGCCCGGCCTGTCCCGCACGCGACACTCTGACCGGGTCGATCAAGCAATGCCTGAGCCAGCTGCCTGACATCGCGGAAGTTCAACTTGAGGTCACCGCCAGGGTTCGGAGCAACCAGGCGGAGCCCACTCTCCAGGCCGCGCCCGGAGGCGGGTTCCATGTCCACAGAGCCGGACAACCGGCGGCGCCGCCTCAGGGCAGGCCACAGATGCATCTTCCGGGCGTGAAGAACATCGTCGCCGTCGCCAGCGGCAAGGGCGGTGTGGGCAAATCGACCGCTGCGGTCAACCTGGCCACGGCACTGGCGATGAGCGGCGCCGCAACCGGCCTGATCGACGCCGACATTCACGGTCCCAGTGTCGCCCACATGCTCGGGGTCAGCGGCCAGCCAGAGATGGCAGGCAACATGATTCGGCCGCTCGTCGGCCCAGCGGGGCTCAAGATGATCTCCATGGGGCTGCTCACCGGCGACGACGCCCCTGCAATCCTGCGCGGCCCGATGGTCACCAAATTCCTGACCCAGTTCATCTTCAACGTGGCCTGGGGCGAGTTGGATTATCTGTTGCTCGACCTGCCTCCGGGAACCGGTGACGTCCACCTGACTTTGGTGCAAACCGCTCCGCTGACCGGCGGCGTCATCATCACCACCCCACAGGACGTGGCCCTGACGATCGCACGCAAGGGGCTGCGGATGTTCGAGAAAGTCGGCGTCAACATCCTCGGCATCATCGAGAACATGAGCCACTTCGAGTGCTCGCACTGCCACGAGCAAACCGCGATTTTCAGCAGCGGTGGAGGCCGCAGAAGCAGCCATGAACTGGGAGTGCCGTTTCTGGGCGAGATTCCGATCGACCCACGGGTCGTCGTCGACGGAGATAGCGGAAAGCCAACGGTGCTGGGCCAGCCGGACTCCCCGGCCGGCCGGGCCTACCACGATATCGCCGGGCAGCTAGCCGCCCAGCTGGCGATCATGGCGCTGGGCGCCAAGCCCTTCTCCCAGTTCCACTGGAACTGGGGCGCCAACTCTGGTGCCCCCCGCTGGGACCCCGCACCCACGACAAACGGTGGCGAACCCACGATCCCCGCCGGAATCCGCAAGGTGGACGACCACACACTGACCATACTCTGGCGGGACGGGGTCCAGCACGATATCCCGCTGCGCGGGTTCCGGCTGGACTGCCATTGTGCCCACTGCATCGAGGAGATGACTGGACAGCGACTGCTCGACCCGACCACCATCTCCGGCACGATCCAGGTCGACACCCTCTCCTCGATTGGCGTCTACGCCATCAACCCGGTCTGGGAAGACGGACACCGAGGGGGAATCCACTCCTACGAGTCACTCCGACAACTCGGCGAGAGGCTTGCAGGGGGATGATGAGGGACTCGCTGGGGCGGCGAATCGCCAAGCTGCGGATCTCGGTCACGGACCGCTGCGACCTGCGGTGTACCTACTGCATGCCCGCCGAGGGGCTGAAGTGGATGCCCCGCCCCAAGCTGCTGACATTCGAGGAGATCACGCGTTTGACACGCATCTTCGCCTCGCTCGGCATCGAAGAACTGCGCCTGACCGGCGGCGAGCCGTTGGTTCGGGCCGAGCTTCCCAAGCTCGTCGGTATGCTGGCCGACACCCCGGGCATCCTCGACATCGCGATGACGACCAACGGCATTCGCCTGGACCAGTTCGCCCAGCCGCTGCGCGAGGCTGGCCTGCACCGTGTCAACGTCAGCCTCGACACCCTCGACCGCAGCCGCTTCCATCAGCTGACTCGTCGAGATGCCTTCGACAAGGTGATCGCGGGGCTCGGGGCGGCACTCCAAGTCTTTCCCGGTCGGGTCAAGGTCAACGCAGTCGCCATGCGGGGCGTGACCGAACATGAGATCGGTCCATTCATCGGGCTGGCCCGTGACCGCGGCCTGATCGTTCGCTTCATCGAGTTCATGCCTCTCGACGCTGACGGTGCATGGACACGCGACGATGTGCTGACCGGGCACGAAATCCGCGAGTTGATCGAGGACCGGTATCCACTGGTTCCCGACCAGCAGAACCGTCACGCTCCGGCCAACCGATATCGATTCACCGACGCTCCGGGTGCAGTCGGCTTCATCGACTCGGTCAGTGCCCCATTCTGTGAGCAGTGCGACCGGATCCGGATGACGGCCGACGGAAAACTACGCACCTGCCTGTTCTCGGTCTGCGAAACCGACCTGCGCACTCCACTTCGTGAAGGGGCTGACGACGAGGTCCTGGCGGAGCTGATCGAGGCGGCGGTCTGGGAAAAAGAGCCGGGGCATCGCATCAACCAGTTCGACTTCGAGCCGGCCTCCCGGTCGATGTCCCAGATCGGCGGGTGATGCGGCAACTGGCCTTGCTGCTCTGCCTATCCCTGACGCCCTCGCTGACGGCGCAGGAAGAAAACCCGCAAAAGCAGAAAAAATCTCTGCTGGACAAGCTCCGAGGCGACCTGCGGGAGCTCGACGAAAGAGATGACATGACGGCGCAGCGCACGCGGCTTCGCAAGCTCCAAAAGCGCACTGAAACGCTGCGACAGCTCCAGTTCAAGCGTCCGGTGCGCATGGCCAAGATGGACCGCGCGGAGTTGATGGCCCTCTCGAAAGACGTGCTGACCCGCGAACTCCCGCGGGCCAGACTGCTACAGATGCAGCTGACCCTGCAAGCGCTTCGCCTGCTCCCCGCCCCGATCGATCTGCGCACGCTGCTGGTTGGTCAGCGCGCCCAGAGAACTACCGGCCGGTACGATCCATCGACCCAGAAGATGGTGCTGACAGACAACTCAAGGCCGAGAGACCTGGCCTGGATTCGCCAGCTGACCCACGCCCTGGAGGATCAGCACTTTGGACTCGAGTCGTTGGCTCGCGCCAGCCGATCCGACGCCGACCAACAGCTCGCCCTGTCGGCTCTGGTCGAGGGCTCGGCCACACTAGCGATGCTGAGGTCTCTGGTTGGAAGGCGAGCCAGTAGTACTCCGACAGTCGAGCTGCTAGCCGGCATGACCCGACTCCAGGAGCTGGCTCCACGCCCGGGGCCGCGCAGGACCCAGGCCTTTCGAGACTTTCAGGCAGCCCGCTCTCTGGCGGCCTACCGTGAAGGCCTTCGCTTCGTTCGGGTCCTGCACGAGCGGGGCGGATGGGGCGCGATCGACAAGGCCTATCGTAATCCTCCCCGCTCGACCCAGCAGGTGCTGCATCCGCGCAAGTACCTGGGCCGGAAGACATTCACCCCCATCAGCCTCCCCCCGTTGGTGCTCGGGCCTGATTATCGCTCGATGGGGACCAACCACTTCGGCGAGCTTCAACTGCGCCTCCTGCTGCGCCACCATCTGCGCTCTTCTAACCTTGCGGCGGGCCTGTACAGCCGTCTCCAGAAAATGGGAAAACCAGGCCTGCTGCGGGGAATCTACGACCGGACTATCCGCCGGCTCAGCCCAGTCGAGATGGCCACCGGCTTGGCCAGCGATACCTACCGGGTCTATCAGCCGGCAAAAGGGCGGCCAACGATGATCTGGCGCACCCAATGGGAAGACGAGAACAACGCGCAGGAGTTCGCCGCGGCCTATGCGCGCGTGCTGGCGCAGACCCACGGCACCCGTCGCTGGTTCGAGCGACGGACCTGGCAAATCACCCGCCAGGGGCGCACCTCCGCAGTTCGCCGCAAGGAACGCCGCGTCGATGTCTTGATCGACGTCCCGGCAGCCCGCTGGCGATCTGTCGTGAACGGCCTGCGCTAGATTCTGCCTGACCATTCGGGCGAGCCTGCGCGCCTGGGTACCGGCGGCGATGCAGATGGCAACCTCGCTCCTTCCAAATCCGCCAAGATAGGCCGCAATGGTCATCTCGACCTCTTTTCGACCGATCCGCTCACTCGCCCTCGCAATTCACGCCCCTGGCCGAGATGTCACACCGTCTTGCCCACCGATTACCCGTCTGGTAGCCTGTGGAATCCTTCTTACCTCAAGGGACTGGATGAGTACGACACAGAAGCCCCTCAGACGAAATCTGCTCCTCGGCCAGCTTGCGCACCAGACGCAGCAAATCCCCGAGGGCGAACTGTGGGACGCTCTGTCGATACAGGACAGCCTCAGCGAGGACGGCATCTCCGTTTTGCTCGGTAAGATCTGCATCGACAAGGGGTACCTGTCCCGCAACGCCCTGGCCCACCTGCTGGCCACGCAACACGCCGGGAGAAAGGCTCGCCAGGACGACTTGTTCGGCCAGATCACTCTGGCCAACGGACTACTAGAGCGAATGGAGTTGAAAAGAGCTCTGCTTCTCCAGCGCCGCTTTCGCGAGCGACGCGGCAAGCCCGCGCCTCCGATCGGCTTGATTCTGCGCCAGAAAGAACTGCTCTCACGCGCCCAGGTCCACGCCGTCCTGGCGGCCCAGCGGAGACTGCGCCAAATGGACTCCCCGCGAATGCCACGGTCGGCTCGCTGGCGTCAACTCTATTGGTACGTGTCCGACGACGACGGACCACGCGGACCGCTGACCGATCGGGAACTGACCCGAGGAATCCGAACAGGCGCGGTCCACCAGCCTGACCTGGTCTGGCGAGAAGGATACGAGGACTGGGTACTAGCGGGCTCTCTGGATGACTTCGACGACCGCCTTCGGACAGGCGAAGCCTGAGATGTCAGGCAGCGAGACCCTGCGTAAGCTCAACCCTCACGAGAAGCTCTTCTCGCGGAGCGCCATCCGCAAACAGAAGATCTCCAAGAGAACGCTGAAGCGAATCCTACGCGACGCAACGGGACGAAGAGACCACATCGGCATCCTCCTGGTCGAGGCGGGCGAGCTCTCCGAGGGCCGCCTGCTCAAGCTGCTCGATGCAATGCAAAAGTACCAGCAAGAAGGTGCGGAACGAGCAGCGTCCGAGCAGGCTGACAGCTGGCTACGCCGTGTTGTCCTCAAGAAAAAACAGATCGGAGTCGACGAGCTCAACAACTGCGTGCGGGAGCAGACCTCGCAACTCAAGAACGGGACCTACCGGAGCCTCGGGTTCTACCTCGTTCAAGCCAACAAACTGAGCGCGCAGGACTACCTGGAACTGGTGATGCAGATTCCCGAAGACGGCTGCGCGAGCGACCGCCGCACCGTGCGGTGTCCGCACTGCGGTGCGGGATTCCGCGTTCCAGACCAGAAGGTTGGCCGCCGGGTGCGGTGCAAGAAGTGCCAGGAACCTTTCCGCGCGGAGGAAGAAAACGGTGTCGCCGATCTAGCGGACCGTACTGTCAACCTCGAGTCCGAAGTGGTACCCTCACGCAAGACCACCAGTCGCCGCCGGGCCATCGCATCGCGCGAAGACTCGCACGACGGGCCGGCCGTCGGAGCCGACAGCAACGCCCTCACCCGACCACAGGAAGGGGGAGGGTCACCCAGTTCGATCCCCAAGAACCTGGCGTTCAAGGACTACGAGATCCTCAGCGAGATTGCCCGCGGCGGGATGGGCATCGTCTACAAGGCGCGTCAGAAGTCACTGGAACGGATCGTTGCCCTGAAGGTGCTGAAGGACTCACAGCTGGCCTCCAGAGCAGCGCTGAAGCGATTCCTGCGCGAAGCACAGGCGGCTGGCAAGCTGACCCACCCAAATATCGTCACGATCTACGAGGTGCATGTCGACGACGAACTGCCCTACTTCGCGATGGATTATATCGACGGGGAACCCCTGGACGTATTGCTCACCGACAAACGCGTGCCGGCCAAGCGGGGCGCCGAGATCATCGCCATCGTGGCGCGAGCCTTGCACTACTGCCACACGATGGGCATCGTCCATCGTGACATCAAGCCGGCCAACGTGATCATGGCCAAGGACGGATCACCCAAGATCACCGACTTTGGCCTGGCCAAGGCCGTCGCGGCACGCGGACGGCTCACCCGCTCGGGCCATCCAATCGGGACGCCCTACTACATGTCGCCGGAGCAGGCTCGAGGAGATCGCGAGGCGATGACAGCGCGCACCGACGTCTACAGCCTGGGGGTGATCCTCTACGAACTGCTGGCCGGCCGGGTCCCCTTCGTCGGCCGTTCCAACCAGAGCATCTACTACAAGATCGAGAACGAAACTCCTCGGAATCCTAGAAAGCTCAATCCACGAGCCCCAAAAGAGCTCTCGGTGATCGCGCTCAAGGCGATAGCGAAGCGACCCGCGGATCGCTACGCGTCGGCCGAGGAGTTCGCATTGGAGCTGGAGCGCTGGCATGGCGGGGAGGCGATCCTGACCCGTCCGCCGAGCCCGATCGTGCGAGCAGCCCGCATGCTTTATCGGTACCGCGTGGCCACGATCGCGGCGGTGCTGGCAGCGGTGCTCGCCGGCACGGGCGCCTACCTGGCGCGAGGGCCCGGCGCCCCACCGCCCGCCACCGGCGTGAAGAAGAATGGCGAAAAAGGAACCGCCCCGACGCCACGCTACACCGAGAATGATCTGGTGCGAGCCCGCAAGCTACTCACCAGTGGCCACCTGAGGGCTGCGCTGGACCGGATCGAGGAGATCCTTCAGGAGCGGCCCGACCTGCTCGAAGCCTGTCTCGAGCGGGCACGCGTCTATTATTACCTGAGAAACCACGAGGTGTCGGTGCGAGACCTCAGACGCTACCTCAAACAGCACCCTGACGAGCCCGAGGGCCTGTTTCTGCTCGGGGCCAACCTGACCAAGCAGGGGCACCCCGCCAAGGCCGAGCCCCACCTTCGTAAGGCGGTGGCAGCCTCCAAGAAAAACGCCCGCTACCGGCTGTACCTGGGAGAGGCGTACTACCGGATATCAAAGAGCAAATTCGACCTCGAGGCGACACACGCGACTCTCAAGGAGTGCAAGCGGGCGCTCGCGATCGATGGCAGCCTGGTGGTGGCCCACCTCAACCTGGCCTGGCTCCACCTGGAAAGCCACGGCTACGAGCAAGCGCTCAAGAGCGCCAAGCACGTCCTCGATCTACGCCCCTGGGACCGGCAGGTCCGATTGCTGATCGCCCGCATCCGCGTCCTGGCGAACCAGCACGTGCTAGCCCAGGAAATGATGAGCACCATCAGTCAGGTGGCGATGCCACCCGGCAAGGGCCATGACGACAAGACACTGCTCCACGAGCTTTTCGCCGGCGGCCCCTACTATGGGCTGGACCGCTCGATTCCCGAAGGAGAGAAGCTCAGCACGCGCAAATTGTTCGCTGAACTCAGCACGGTGATGGGAAGCGGGGACGTGAAGAAGGTCCAGGAATTAATGTGGCGCCGTCTGGTCAGCATCGGGATGGCCTACTATCATGGTGAGGAATCGGTGGACTTCGGGATTCTGGAGAAAGAAATCGATACGGCCATCCTGCACGACAAACCGGTTCGGCTGATGGGGGTCATTCCTCTGAAGGAGATCATGCGCGAGGACATCGTCGTCTATTACCTGGCGCGCTTTCGGCTCAAGACGGGAAAGACGCAACTCGCGAAGCAAACTCTGGAGTTCCTGCTGAAACACTACCCCGATTATCATCCCGGTCGCCTGGCCAGAGCCGAACTGGCACTGAAGGAACGGCAACCACAGCGAGCTCTGGACGAAACGAGCAAGCTCCTGGCAGCCCAGGTGACGTGGGGTAGGATCTACCAGGTTCGGGCGGCCGCTCTGGTGCAAAACAAGCACCTGGCCGAGGCCGAGAAAGTTCTCAGGGATGGCCTGCGCGCCAACAACCGGATGTACCCACTGCACGTAGAACTCGGCGACCTGCTACTGAAAGCCGGCCGACGGAAGGATGCGCTGCTCGCTTATCAAGATGCGCAGCGACTGGAGCCAGCGCAGCAGTTCATCCGTGAAAAGGTGGCGGCGCTATCTAAATGAACGGGAGATCGAGATGCGAGTAGTGGTCACAGGCGGTGCCGGGTTCGTTGGATCCCACCTTTGCGACGCACTGATCAAGCGCGGCGACGAGGTCGTGGCGATCGACAACCTGATCACCGGTCGCCCCGACAACATCGCGCACCTGCTGGGTAATGATCGCTTCAGCTTCATCAAGCAGGACGTGACCGAGTTCCTCTACGTCCGTGGCGACGTGCATGCCGTTCTCCATCTGGCCAGCCCGGCCAGCCCCGCGGACTTCAAACAACTGCCGATTCAGATCCTCAAGGTCGGCTCCCTCGGCACCCACAACGCCTTGGGCCTGGCGATGGCCAAGGGCGCAAAGTTCCTGCTCGCCTCGACCAGCGAGGTCTACGGTGATCCCGAGGTCCATCCACAGACCGAGGACTACTGGGGGCGAGTCAACCCGATTGGTCCCCGGGGCGTCTACGACGAAGCCAAGCGGTTCGCCGAAGCGATGACGATGGCCTATCATCAGAGCCACGGCGTGGACTCCCGGATCGCGCGAATCTTCAACACCTTTGGCCCCCGCATGCGTCTCGACGACGGCCGCGTGCTGCCCAACCTGATCGGCCAGGCGCTCGGCGAAGATCCCCTGACGGTCTATGGAGACGGTTCACAGACGCGCAGTTTCTGCTACATCGACGACCTGATCGCCGCATTCCTGCTGCTCGTCGATCTCGACAGAGGGGGCGACGTCCGCGATCCGGTCAACCTGGGCAACCCCAACGAGGTCTCGATCCTCGAGATCGCCCGCGAAATACTCGAACTGACTGATTCCGAGAGCGAGATCAAGTTCATGGATCTGCCGCAGGACGACCCGAAGGTGCGCTGCCCCGACATCACCCGGGCCCGCAACCTGATCGGCTGGAACCCGACAATCAACCGACGCGACGGCCTACTGCGGACCATCGAGTACTTCCGCGGGGCCATGGCCCTGGCCTAAGCACCCCTGACAGATGCGGGTCCTGGTTACCGGCGGGGCTGGATACATTGGCAGCGTGACCACCCGATGGCTCGCGCAGACTGGCCATCAGCCGATTGTCCTGGACGATCTGTCCACCGGGCACCGCGCTGCCGTCTGCGATGGCGCCGCGCTGGTCATCGGCTCGATCGACGACCGTGCGCTGGTGAGACAGCTCGTCGAGCGCGAATCGATCGAGGCCGTGATCCACCTCGCCGCCCGTAGCCTGGTGCAGGAATCCCTGCGCGACCCGCTGGGATATCACGAAACCAACGTTGCCGGCAGCATCAGCCTGCTGCAGGCCTGCCTCGCTGGCGGCGTCGAGCGCTTCGTCTTCAGCTCGAGCGCTGCGGTCTATGGCGTGCCCACGCAAGTACCGATCAACGAACAGACCCCGCTGAACCCCATCTCGCCCTACGGGCAGTCCAAGCTGCTGTTCGAGAAGATCCTGACCGACGTGTCCGGCGCCGGTCAGCTGGCCGCGGTCTCCCTGCGCTACTTCAATGCCGCGGGAGCCTGGCCCGACGGCAGCCTGGGAGAAGATCACCGCCCCGAGACTCACCTGATTCCGCTCGTGCTACGTAGCAAGGAGCCCTTCCGCATCGCGGGCAGCGATTACCCGACCGAGGACGGAACCTGTGTGCGGGACTTCGTCCACGTCTGTGACCTGGCCGAGGCCCACCGGCTGGCGCTCGAGAGCGCTCAACCGGGAGACCACGCGATCTTCAACGTCGGCGTCGGGCGGGGCTACTCGGTCCGCCAGGTCGTCGAGACAGCCCGCCAGCTGACGGGCCTCGAGATCCCGTCGATCGAGGGCCCCCGGCGCCCCAGTGATCCACCAAGTCTCGTCGCGGACACGACCCGGATCCAACACGCGCTGGGGTTTGCCCCCAGGCATCCCGGGCTCGAGACGATGATCGAGTCGGCCTGGGCCTGGCATCAAGCCCATCCGTCAGGGTACGCCACCCCGTGACGATCGACGCCATTGTCTTCGACCTGGACGATACGCTGCTCGACACCAGCGGCCTGCTACTCGAGCCCGCTCATCGCGAGGCCTGCCAGGCAATGATCTCGGCCGGACTCGACGTCACCCTGGACCGCTTGCTCGCTACGCGTGAACAGCTCCACCGCCAACACCCCCGGGAGGACCTCGACACCCTGCTCTGCGCGCACTTCGGCCAGGACGAACCGGCAATCGCGCAAGCCGGCCGAAAGGCGTTCTACCAGCGCCCCATCCCCGATCTGCCTGTCAGCCGCGATCTGCTGGCGATGCTCGATCGGCTGTCCGATCGATGCACCCTGCTGCTGGTGACCAGCGGCGACCCAGTCACCCAGTCCGAGAAGATCCGGCAGATGCGGATTGGCAACCGCTTTCAGAATCTGGTGTACGTGCCGCTGGGCCAGAGCAAACGAGACGCACTCGAAGAGCTGATCGGAGAGCACCAGCTGGAGCCCGCGCGGACCCTGGTCGTCGGAGACCGCGTGGACTCCGAGATCGCCGCCGCGCGGCGCCTGGGCATGCGCACCGTGCGGGTGCGGGGCGGAGAATACGGCCACTTGCGGCCGACCAGCGCCGAGGAGCAAGCCGACTGGGAAGTCGACAGCGTCCTCGACCTGGAACAGTTCATGGAGAAAACAGGAGATGAGGCCGATGCGCCCTGAGATCGTCCAGGCCAGCTGTCCCAACAGGATCGACCTGGCGGGAGGCACGATCGATCTGTACCCGATCTACTTGATCCTCGGCCAGGCAACCACGGTCAACCTGGCGGTGACCCTGTCGAGCAACGCCTCGGTCAGCTTGACCGATGACAACCTGATTCGTATCGAGTCGATCGACCAGGGGGTGACGGGCGCTCTGCAACCCGAGGAAATCCCGGACAGCGGCGCCCTGGCACTGGCGGCGCGCGCGGTCCACTGCTTCTGGACCGGAGGCGGCATCTCGGTGAAGATGCACAACGAAGCCCCCAAGGGGTCCGGCCTGGGAGCCAGCTCGGCGCTGCTGGTCGCGCTGGCGCAGGCGGTCTCACAGCTGGATGGGCTGGTGACCAACCCGCACCAGCTGATCAACGTCCTCTCGGAGGTCGAAGCGGGACTGATCGGCATACCGACCGGTCGTCAGGATTACTACGCCGCCTACTTCGGCGGCCTGCAGCGCATCGAGTTCTCGGCCGCGCGTGTGCGCCGCCTGGAGATTCCGATGTCCCGCCGGGTTCAGAGCTGGTTCAACGAGGGACTGGTGGTCGCCTACACCGGGGAGGCCCATTTCTCGGGTCAGCCCAACTGGGAGGTGATCAAATCAGCGGTCAATGGCGACCGGGAAACACTCAAGCGGCTCCACGCGATCCACCACGCGGCGATCGAGGCGGCGGATGCCCTGCAAGAGGGCAACTGGACACGGCTGTGTGACGCCGTCCGGGCCGACTGGGCACATCGGCAAGAGCTTCACACGGAAGTCACCAGCCCCCGACTCGATGCCCTGGTGAGCATCGCACTGGATGCCGGGGCGGCGGCGGCCAAGCTCTGCGGCGCGGGCGGAGGGGGCTCGCTGCTGGCCCTCTGCAAACCGGAGAAGACCGCCGATGTACGCCAGGCGCTGACCCGCCATGGCGCGGTCCCGCTGGACCTGGCGATCGACCGCAATGGCTGCATCCTCAACTACCCACGAACAACCGGGGAGACCCTGCTATGAATAGCTCCACCGCGTACTGGGTCACCCTGGCCGCCGTCGTCCTGATCACCGGAGTGTTCGTCGGCCTGGTGGCCTATGCCGCGATCCGCTCGCGCGAAGAAGGCAAGCATCCGCAGATGGAGGACGAAGAGTAGGTCGCGGCTGGATCTTTCGTCAAACCCGGGTCACACAGCGAAGATCCCTCCCCCGCTGAACTTTCATCGAGTTGCCAAGACACCGAAACCGATCCGTGCCGAGGACCACGGGATCCTCTTCTCCCTAGAGATCCTCGGGATCCTCCTCGACATTGTCTGCTCGTGGTACATCGGCTGGCTGAAGCCCCCAGGGGTCACCAGCCAAAGCCTCGGGCGGTGCGAATCTCAGCTTGCCGTCCAGCATCGTCATCACCCGATCCGCTTTCTGGGCCAGCCGCTCGTCGTGGGTCACGATGACGAAGGCCTGGTCCAGCGAGCGGGCCAGGTTCCACAGCTGCTTCTCCACCTTCTCGGCCGTGCCGCGGTCCAGGTTACCGGTCGGCTCGTCGCAGAACACGACGGCGGGTGAGTTCATCAGCGCCCGGGCAATCGCGACCCGCTGGCGCTCGCCGCCCGACAGCTCGGAGGGCCGGTGGGTCATCCGCTGACCCAGCCCCACCTGCTCCAGTAGCTCGGCGGCCCGTTCGTTGGCCTCGCGCTTGCGGGCGGGCCAGCCCCGGACCGAAGACTTGATCATCGCCGGCATCATCACGTTGTGCAGCGCGCTGAACTCGGGCAGCAGATGGTAGAACTGAAAGATGAAGCCGAAGACCTCGTTGCGCATCCGGTTGAAGTCACGTCGCGAGAGTTGAGCCAGGTCCTTACCCTGAAAGTGCAGACTCCCGCGGCTGGGCCGATCGAGCAGGCCGAGGATGTGCAGCAGGGTGCTCTTGCCGGCGCCCGAGGGGCCGAGGATCGCCAGCACCTCGCCCGGCATGATGTCGAGCGTGACGTTGTCCACGACACGCAGGACCCGCCCGCCCATCACGTACTCTCGCACGAGATTGCGGGCACTGTAGATCGGCTGGCTCACTCCCACTTCAGCGCCTCCACGACGGGCATCCGACCGGCCTTCCAGGCCGGAAAGGCACAGCAGAGCACGCACAGCGTGAGGGTCACGCAGACCGTGATCGCGACCCAGAGCGGGTCCACATCGGTCGGGATCCGGTCCAGGTAATAGACGTCCCGCGGAAAGACGCGAAAGTCGGTGTAGTAGTAGATCTTGTCCGCCAGCCAGTTGAGGTTGAGCGCAAACGAGACGCCGCCCAGGACCCCGAGAGTGCAGCCGATGACGCCGGTCACCACTCCGTTCCAGATGAAGATCGAGCCGATGCCACCCGCGGAGGCCCCCATCGACTTGAGAATGCCGATGTCACGCACCTTCTCCACCACCAGCAGGATCTGGATCACCGCGATGGTGACCACCGCGAAGAGGATGAAGAAGAACAGGATGACGAACATGATCCGCCGCTCGAGGTGCACCGCCTGCAGCAGGTTGCGTCGCTGATCCTCCCAGGTACGAACCGAGAGGACCCCCAGCTTGGCGCGCAGCGCCTGCTGGACCGACATCGCGTGATTGTAGTCGTCGAGCTGGACGCTGATCACATTGCCTCGCCGCTCGTCGAGAAACTTCACCATCTCCTGGTACGGGGCATAGATGAAGTTGCTGTCGTACTCGTTCATCCCGGTCTTGAAGGCACCGGTGACGACGAAGCGCTTGCCGATCTTCTCGACCTCGCCGTCCTTGTTCTTGACCGCCGTGATCAGCTGCACCACCTTGCCGGGACGCAGGCGGAAGGCCCGGTACAACTCGTTGCCGACGAGGACGCCCGGCATGTCGACGCCATCCACCTGTGGGTGTCGGTAATTTCCCCCACCCAGCAAGAAGGGCTTGTTGATGTCGAGCGCGCCCCGGTTGTGCGTCAGCTCCTTGCTGAAATTCGAAATCACCTTATCAATCTGACGGGCCTTCAGCTGCTTGTCGATCTCACCGGCCCAGGCCTTCCAGCGCGCCGTCTCCTCCTGACTGGCGCGCTCCTTGGTGGGCCGAGGCGGGCCCGGATGGTACTGCAGATAGCGAACCTTCTCCCGCTCGTCCAGATACAGACACACGTGCTGACCGAAGGTAGCGGTCTTGCTCTGTTTGGTGCCGATCCCCGGCATCTGCTCGCGCCACTCGAGCGCCAGCACGGTCTGCCCCTTTTCCCTGCCGACCCACAGCAAGCGCCAGTGCATCTGGTAGCCCTTGCGCTCGACCAGCTGCATGAAGTGGTCCTTCAGCTCCCGATACGGTGTCATCAGATACTTCTTCAGCTGGCCCACCTTGTACTCCTGGGTGGGGTCGATGCCCAGCACCTTGCAGCCCTGAATCTCGCCTTGCGAGGCGACCAGGACCAGCCCTTCCTTGCGCGGCGCGACCGCCGCGACGTGCCCCGATCCGCCGATGATCTGAGCCACGCGGTCGTAGTCTCCAGGCCGCCGGATCGAGACGGTCATGTGGGACAGCGTGCCACGCAGGCGAGCCTTGAACTCCTTCTGAAACCCGCCCATCACAGAGTTGACGACGATCAAGGCCATCACCCCGAGTGCCACGAACAGGATCGAACAGACGGTGATCAGCCGGCCCTTCAGGTATTTGAGACTGATGATCAGCTTGTACACGGGACGAGATTCTCCTGCGAAACATCCGGCTGGTCAATTCAATAAGCCGCTCTATAATTCAGCGAAACTCACCGCGATCGACAAGGAAATCGACGATGAACATCGAGATCGTTTACTGCGCCGCTTGAAACTACGAGCCAAAAGCCGTCAGTTTGACGGAGAAACTGCTCACACAATTCAAGGACAGGATCACCGGCCTCAATCTGGTCCCCTCCGCGGGCGGCAAGTTCGAGGTCTCGGTCGACGGCGAGCTGATCTACAGTAAGCTCGAGACCGGGAACTTCCCCGAATACAAGGAGATCGTCAGCCAGCTCTAACAGGCACTCAGAGCATCTGATTCGCCCGACGGCCCCGCTGGCACGAGACGATGGACCCACTCGACATCCTGATCCGACACCGCGGCGTGATGGACGGGGTCGCCCACCCGGACAACGAGCTGGTGCGCATCCTTCGCGAAGTGCCCGACGACCCGACCCGCCGCCGCGCAGCGTGGGAAGCACGCATGACCATCGGCTCGGAGCTGGCCAGAGACTGGCCGCGCGACCGGCAGCCGGCCCCGCTGCCCTCCGAAATCGATGCGCTGGCCCAGGCCAGCGAGGCGTCCTACGGCCCAATCAAAGCCGACCTGGACCAGCGCAAGCAGGTCCAGTTCGGCATCACGGCGACCGAGCTGGCCCCCTGGCACTACGACGATCCCTTCCTCAAGGAAGCTCCGGCCGATCTGCGGCTGAACTGCGATCGGTTCTTCGTGCAGGCCGACATCGAAGGCCTGGCGCGCCGCACGCTGGCCGAGCGTGGCTTCGACATCGAGCCACTGCTAGCCACGTCCGACCTGTACGAGCGGCCGAACAAACTACAGGAGGCCTGGTGGGACGGACAGACCGTGCTCGCCAGCATTCGCCCGGACCAGCGCTGGATGCGCAAGATCCTCTGGGTCTTCGCCGTCGCGGTCGGACAACCCGTCCTCGGCACCCTGCTGACACGACTACCGGACGACCCGAATTGGCTGATCGACAGCGTCGGAGTGCTGGCCGACACCGTCGACCCACTGCGCGATCAACTCGCAGCTCGACGCCGGGAGCGGCTACTGCTGCGTGTGCGCTGGGGCCTGGTCCTGACTCATTTCGAACAAGCCCTCTACGGCGGTGCCGAGAATCTCGTCGACGTCTGGTGGGACCTGCGCGAACGCTACCAGCAGATCTCCCGGCCACCAGGCCGAAAAGACTCCGACTGGGCCGCCGTTCCCGAACTCGTTCTCGCTCCAGGACAAGCGCACCACGCGCTGCTGGACGAGCTCTCCGCGTCCGCCCTGGCGGGTGAAGACCTGCTGGACGAGCTGAGACTCTGAAAGGTATCCTGGACGGCATGAAACGGCATCTGGTCTGGGTACTGCTGTGCGCCGGCCTGCTGACCACTCCACTGGCCGCCAAGGGCCGGAAGGATCCGGTCGGCAAGCGAGTCAAGGAGATCAAGCGGCTCGAGGACCAGCGCGCAGACATCGAGAAGTTCGCCGACTACGTCGAGGACGATCGGATCGAGGTGCGCCGCGCGGTTTTCCGAGCGCTCGGCCGGCTGCAGGACGGGAAAGCGGTCCCGGCTCTGAGCTTCTTCCTGTCCGACAGCTCGAAGGCCGTGCGAGCCGAAGCCATTCGTGCCATCGGCGCGATCGGCAAGCTCGAATCGGTGGATGTGCTGCTGGCGATCACACGCTCCAGCGAGCCCACCGAACGCAAGAGTGCAGCGTACGGCCTGGGGCTGGTCAGCCTGATGACCAAGAAGATGGACAAGGCAATCCAGCGCCGCCTACTCGAGCGCCTACAGGTGCTGCTGGAGGACCCGAGCTCCAAGGTCCGCGGCCAGGCCGCTCTGACCCTCGGATTTCTCGGACTGCCAGACGGGATATCCCCGCTGGCGGCGGCCATGAAAACGACCCGAGACCCCGAGGTGCGATGGCGGCTGGTCTATGCCATCGGCCGCATCGGCGGCAAGACCGCCGTCCCCCATCTCACGCGAGCCGCACGATTCGAGACGATCTGGTGCCAGGAGTTCGCCGCGCTCTACCTGGGCCGAAACAAGTCGAAATCAGCAGCCTCGGCGCTGCCCCGACTGTGCGCCAGCCCGCGCTGGAAGGTGGCCGCACTGGCCGCCCGAGGACTGGGCAAACACAAAAGCGCTGCCGGGATCCGGGCCTTGCAAAGCGCCTTGGGCCACTGGAGCTGGCATGTCCGCGCAGAAGCCGCACGCGCTCTCGGCGTGGCCGAGGACCGCAGCAGCGTGGCGCTGCTGCGACAGCGGCTGGACATCGACCGTTCTCGATCGGTGCGCGCCGCATTGCTGACCAGCTTGATTCAGCTCGATCCGGAGAAGGGAATGGCGTTGACGCGGCAAATTCAGCAGTCGGCGCCAACTCATATGCTGGTGGCGGCAGCCAAGGCGGTGGGCAAGCTGGCATCCGACGGCAAGCGGGCGGACGCACTGAAGCTGGCCAAGCTGCTGTTCGACCGCGGACCGCACGCCGTACGCACCGGGGTGCTCGATGGCATCGGCACGAGCAAGTCCCCAGAGGCCCAGGGACTGCTGTTGAAGGGCCTGGCCACGGATGACCTGACCGTCCGCGGCACAGCCGTCTACCTGCTCAAGGGACTGGGCGAGCCACGTCTCCTCGATCCGCTGGTCAAGGCCTACAAGGCATCCGGCACGCGGATCTTCAATGAGGTGCGCGAGTACCTGGTGGAGGCGATGGGCAAGATCGGCAAGCCGGCAGAGCCAC
>PVBE010589350.1_pt1 | contig 33038 bp, 17 predicted proteins | sample 1631181 | NCBI WGS metagenome assembly PVBE01 (sample SAMN08397723, study PRJNA350692) | Marine metagenome, whole genome shotgun sequencing project. | isolation source: water | place: Pacific Ocean | collected 2012-04
ATGCCTGATTAATGCGTATTGACAGTTATTATGCCCTTATGTTATCCCCGCGCCCGGCGCGATGCCCCCCTTATTAAAAACGATAGAGACCCTAACCTACAACGGACCGAATTCGAGAGAGATATATACAGTTGAAAAAAAATCCCCCAGATAAGAAATGGACTGATTACCCTTTTGATTCTTGGAGTTTTTGGGTGTTTATTTTTAGATCCCTCAGAAAATATTGGAATAGAAAAAACGCCCTATATAGAAAAATTTCCCCCAGTAAAAAATAAATGGTAGAGGATACAACATATCATATTTACGCAAAGGACAGAGTATTATATTGTAATTTAAACGAGGAAGATTTTGAGGAAAAATGGGAATTACTACAAGTAATGGTAGGTATTCTGAAAACAGAGTATTCTACCAAAGATTTGTCGTATATTAAACTAGGAGCAAAGTGTGGCGTAGGGGGACCAGGTAAGGTTATCTACAAACATGAATGGGAAGAAGATTCGTATTGACTTTATACATATATCAGTGTATAATTGAATTGAAGGTATTAAAAAATTATGGCAAAAGGATTTACTGTTAAAGCAAATGCTCCCAAGGCAAAATCCAAGAAGGAAGATTGGGACATTGATGCTATTAAAGCAAGAATGAAAGGAAAGGCAATTGTATTTTGTCTTCCTGGACGTGGAGTATCTTACACATACTTAAAGAATTTTGTTCAACTATGCTTTGATATGGTACAGAATCAGATGAGTATACAGATCAGTCAAGATTACTCATCTATGGTTAATTTTGCAAGATGTAAGTGTCTTGGAGCAAATGTATTAAGAGGACCTGAACAGATACCGTGGGACGGAAAATTATCATATGATTATCAACTATGGATTGACTCGGATATTGTCTTTGATACTAACAAGTTCTGGCAGTTATGTGATCTTGCAGTTCCCGCAGAAGGTGATGAGAGAGATATTACAGCAGGATGGTATGCTACTGAGGATGGCAAGACTACATCTGTCGCCCATTGGTTAGAGGAAGATGATTTCCGTAAGAATGGTGGAGTAATGAACCATGAGACTGTGGAATCGATCAGCAAGCGTAAGAAGCCATTCACTGTAGATTACACAGGTTTCGGGTGGGTAATGATTAAGAAGGGTGTTTTTGAGAAACTTCCATATCCTTGGTTTGCTCCTAAGATGCAAGTTTTCGAATCCGGTGCAGTACAAGACATGTGTGGAGAGGACGTATCATTCTGTTTAGATGCCATAGAGGAAGGGTATGATATCTGGTGTGATCCTCGTATACGTGTAGGGCATGAAAAATCTCGTATCATATAATGATGGGAGTTTTTAATAGTAAACATCCAGATTTTTCTATGAAGACTGATGAGCAACTCTGGTATGAAATATCAGAAAATCTTACCGAAATTTCTCGTAGAGACAAGGTAAATTATCGGGTTCGTGCCTCGAAGGAGTCGGTAATAGAAAAACTTAAAGCTTTAGGTCTTACCTCTACAATATCAATTGAATCAAAGGAGAAAAATTAAATGGCAAAGGCAGTTGCATGGAAAGTTGATGGTTATATAGAACCCGTACCCAAAAAAACTCGACAGGGAACAGGAAAACATTCAAAACAAGCAGCAACATCCCGTAACCCCCCTCGTAAAAAATATCGAGGACAAGGAAAATAACTTTTCAAACGCTCTTATACCTTCAAGGGCGTTTTTTTATTGTGTTTCTAAGACCCCTAGATGCCTTTCTAACACCTTTCTTATTCTCCTTATGAGTATTGCTTCAATTGCTAATATAGATAGACTTAGAGACGATAATTTTGGAAAAAAATGGAAAATTTAGAACAGAAAATGCTCCGTGAAATTGCAAATGACAAAATAACTCCAAAAAAATATAATTTTAAGGTCGATTCTGAACTATTTGACTCCGAAAATGAAGAATTTGCAGAAAATATCAATTTAAAACTTGATTATGACCCTGAATCCGTTCCTCTCGCTGAATTTTGATTAAAAATCGTTAATAAATAATATATAATTGTAATATCCATCATATTCAATGCCTGTAGAAAGGATCAGTAAAGGTTTTAAAGATATTAGTATGACTTTTCAGGCAAATCCTTTGTCTAGAGATTTAATTGCGCTTAAAAATGCGAACGCAATTGCTAGATCAGTCAAAAATATCGTATTTACCCTTCCTGGAGAAAAGTTTTTTGATGAAAACTTTGGTTCTAGAATTACTGCAATCCTTTTTGAGAATATAAATGACGTAACGGCATCAATTATTGTTGATGAAATTACACATTCAATATCAAAGTACGAACCAAGAGTTGAATTAATTGAAGTAAAGGCATTTCCTGATTATGACAACAATACTTTTGATATAATGATCGTATATGAAATTATAGGAGCAGATGTTCCACCACAACAATTAGAATTCGTTTTAGAATCAAATAGGTAAAATGCCATTAGTTAATTTTTCAAATCTGGATTTTGCCCAGATCAAAACAACTCTTACAGATTATTTGCAAACAAATGCAAATTTTACTGATTATGACTTTGAAGGGTCTAACCTTTCAACTGTTTTAGACGTATTGGCGTATAATACCTACCTTACTTCATACAATGCCAACATGGTAACTAATGAAGTATTCATTGATAGTGCAACTTTAAGAGAAAATATAGTTTCATTAGCAAGAAATATTGGATATTTACCTCGTTCTAGAAAATCAGCACGTTCTGCAATCAGTTTTTTCGTTGACACTACAAAAATTATCCCTTCCCCATCAACATTGACCCTTAAAAAGGGTACTGTAGCAACTACTGCGGGATCTTTTGGTAATCAATCTTATGTTTTTTCAATTTTAGAAGATATTACGTCTCCAGTTTATAATAATGTTGCTCAATTTGACAATATTTTAGTTTATGAGGGGACTCTTTTAAATACTAACTTTACATATAACTCAAGAAACCCAAATCAAAAGTTTATTTTACCAAATATTGGCATTGATACTGATTTAATTGCAGTAAATGTCAAAAGTAATGAAATGGCGACTGCTAAAACCAAATATAGCACTCAAACTAGTCTTTTTGACATTGATAAAAACTCAAAAGCCTATTATTTGCAAGAAGTTGAAGATGAAAGATATCAATTGTTCTTTGGGGACGGTATTTTTGGAAAAGCATTAGAAGAAGGTAATTTTATTACTGCTGATTATATCGTTTCTAGTGGTGATACTGGTAATGGGGTTGGTCAGATGACTTTTGCGGGAACTCTTACCTATGATAGAAATGGAGAGCTTTATAATGTAACATCTGGCATCTCTTTGATGACCACTAATGAATTTTCGACTGGTGGTGAGAATATTGAATCTGTGGAGTCGATTAGAAAGTTTGCTCCAAGAATATATGCTTCACAAAATAGAGCAGTATCCGCCCAAGACTATGAATCTTTAATTCCTGCAAGAATTTACCCAGAAACAGAGTCAATTTCGGTTTTTGGTGGTGAAGAGTTGGTTCCACCTCAATATGGAAAGGTTTTTATTAGTATTAAACCAAGAACAGGTGATTTTCTTCCTAATATTATTAAAGAAAACATTAAAATGAAATTGAAGAAATATTCTGTTGCTGGTATTGTTCCCGAAATCTTAGATCTTAAATATCTTTATATTGAAGTATTTTCTAAGATTTACTATAATTCAAATCTTGCTCAAACTGGAACAGAAGTTTCATCTTTAGTTCAAAATTCTGCTACTAAGTATGCTGAATCAACTGAGTTAAATAGATATGGTGCTAGATTTAAATACAGTAAGTTTTTAAATATTGTTGACCAAAGTCAAGAAGGTGTTACATCCAACATCACTACAGTTCAAATGAGAAGGGATTTACGAGTGATATTGAATAAAATTACTGAATATTCAATTGGATTTGGTAATGCTTTTCATATTAAGAATATGGGTGGATTTAACGTTAAGTCCAGTCAATTTGTTGTTGATGGTGTTCCTAACCCAGTTTACATATCTGATATTCCTAATTCTTCTGGGGCAACTGGATCTCTCTTCCTATTTACACTTCCCAATGTAAATTCATTAAGTCCTCAAATTGTTAAGAGAAATGTTGGTAAAATCAATTACTTAAGTGGAGTCATAACAATAAATCCTATTGTTATTCGAGCTGCTAAAATTAGGGAGGGACAATCTATAATAGAATTGTCAATATGCCCTAAATCAAATGATGTAATTGGATTACAGGATTTGTATTTGCAACTAGATATTGGTAGCAGTACTTTTGAAACAGTTGTTGACGAAATTTCATCTGGAATGGATCCGGCTGGAGGAGGTTACACTGTAAGCTCAAGTTATCAAAATGGAGCATTAGTAAGAGCATAACATGGCAGAAAAAAGGGTCCAATTTCAAAACGTTGTTGAGAATCAACTTCCAACATATGTTCAAACAGAATTTCCATTAGTTTCTGAATTTCTTAAGAGTTATTACATCTCTCAAGAATTTCAAGGTGCTCCTGCTGATTTAATACAAAATATTGACAAATACGTAAAAGTTGATAATTTAACCAATTTAACTGATCATGTTGGATTAGGGTCAGATATTATTTTTTCTGATACAACTATTCCTGTTGATTTATCCAATTATCCATCTGGTACATCAGGATTTCCTGAAACTTATGGATTATTAAAAATTGATGATGAGATAGTTACATATACTGGATTAACTACTTCAGGTTTTACTGGTTGCGTAAGAGGATTTAGTGGTATTACAACATATAAGTCTGCAGATAGTCCAGATCAGTTAGTTTTTGATTCTACTATATCTGCTGATCATGAAAAAGGGGCTACAATAACCAATTTAAGTTGTATTTTCCTTAAAGATTTCTTATTAAAAACAAAGCATCAACTTTTACCTGGTTTTGAGAATAGAAAATTACATAAAGATTTGAATAAGAATGTTTTTATTAAACAATCAAAAGATTTTTATAGAAGTAAAGGAACTGATCTTTCTTTTCAAATCTTATTTAAAGCATTATATAATGAAGAAGTAAGTGTTATAAAGCCAAGAGATTTTCTTTTTACACCATCCAATGCCCATTATATTATTACTAATGATTTTGTTGTAGAAGGTGTAGAAGGTGATCCAATGGAGTTGGAGAATTCGACTCTATTTCAAGATCCATATGGCGATCCTTCATTTATTGAAAAGGCATATGCTCCAATTACAAATGTAGAGCAAATAAATGTTGGACTGGCAAAAACTTTTTATAAACTTAGTTTAGATGCTGGATATAATAGAGATTCTAGAGTAGAAGGTGCTACTTACGGTACATTTATTACTCATCCTAAAACGCGGATGATTGGACAAGTATCTGCAGGAACTACTATATTTGATGTTGATTCAACTGTAGGGTTTCCAAATACTGGTGAATTGTCTGTAAGGTATAACGATACTAAACTTGGTATTGTTTCTTATACTTCTAAGAATTTAAATCAGTTCTTTGGATGTTCTAATGTAATTGGAATAATTGAAGATGCTGAAGATGTTGGGATTAATACGTATTGTTATGCTCAATCAAATACCGGTGATGGTAGTATTATCAGAGTACGGGTAGGTTCGGTATTAGAGAGTCTTAATTATGCAAATACTAATCGCTATTATTCACATAGTGATGTTGCTAAAATTAAAACTTTAGGTATTAAAGAAAAGAGTTTTAAAGGAAGAAATTGGTTTTATAATATTGCAACGCAGTATAATGTTAATAGTGTTGAATTAATTGATATTTCAGATCAAACTTACCTAGTTTATTTAAAAACAGAACATTCTTTTAGAGTGGGTGATAATGTAATTTTAATAGGTAGAGACACCCTTGAAAGGCCAATGTCTACAATTAGTGAGATTAAATCTGCAACATCCTTTATTATAAAAGGTCAAGGAAATCTTGCGACTATTGATACGTATACTGTTAAAAGAGTTCTTTTAAGGTCTATATCCAACACTTTCCCAGATTCATCACGATTTTTAACTAATGTACAGAATTTATATAAACAAGGTAGTGATTATCTAATTGCATCTCCATCTATTCCTTCATATAATGCTCAACCACTTAACGTTTCGAGTAGATCTGTTGCTCTTAATGGAACATTCCCGGCAACAAGTGCATTTACAATAACTTCAACTCTAGATCACGGATTTTATACAGGAGATGCTGTTTGGTATACCCCACAAAAAGAAGCTGAAACTTATTATGATTCTTTTGGCAAAATTCAAACTAGGATTGTCACTTATTCTTTCTTATTTGAAGAAGGTTTATATTTTATAAAAAGATTAGACGCATATACAATAAGATTAGCAAAAAGTATAGCGGATATTGCTAATGGAGTTTTTGTTGTAACTGATAATGAGATAACAGTTGAAAATAATAAAATAGAGCCTTATACATTCAAACTTAAAACTTTAGAATCGCAAAAAATAGTAAGATCTCTTCAAACACCAATACAGGATTCTGAGATATTTGAAACTGTACCAGGTCCTACTGGAATATTAATAAATGGTGTTGAAGTTCAAAATTATAAATCAAAACAGTTAGTTAATTCTGGAAAAATTGAAAATATTGAAATATTAGCAGAAGGTAATGATTATGATATTATTGATCCACCTCTTTTGTATATTGATGATGTTACTGGAATTGGAGCTACTGGATTTGTAGATGTACAGGGTAGTTTACAGGAAATTAGAGTTAAAAGTCCTGGATCTGATTATACAAGAATGCCATCGGTTACAATTACAGGTGGTAATGGTACAGGAGCAGTTGCTCAGCCAAATATGGGGTATATTCAATATGAAGCATCTTTCAGTGCCCAGAATGTAAATTTAATAGGAATTGGTGCTACAGTTTCGACAATTGGATTTTCAACCTATCATAAACTTAGACCTGAAGAACCAGTAATCTATTATAGTGAAGGTCAAGATGGTATTGTTGGATTAAATACGTATAACAAATATTTTATCGGTGTTGTAGATAATTTTACAGTTCAGTTATATCCCACACAAGGAGATTCTATTTTAGGAATTAATACTGTCGTAATAACTGATTATGGTGTTGGTAATCAAATTCTTAAACCTGTTCATGAAAGAATGGTATTGAGTTCTGTTAATGTAATTGATGAAGGAAGTGGATATACTTATAGACAAAGATCTTTATATCCAGTTGGAGTTAATACATCTAATAATGTAATTACTATTGAAGATCATGGATATAATTCTGGAGAAACCGTTAGGTATAGTCTTGGTGATGGTGCGACAGAAATGTCGGGAATTTCTAGTGCTACCGATTACATTTTAACAAAGATTGATGATGATAATTTTAAATTATCTAATGTAGGTATAGCGACGATTGATTATGACATTTATTATCAGAGTAGTCAATTTATTAATATAGAATCAACTGGTATAGGAACTCAATTCTTTAATTATCCACCCATTGAAGTTAATGTATTAGGTGAAATTGGTATATCATCTATAGTTGGTTATGGTACTACAGCAACTGGAGATCAACCTGCTGATGGAGTAAATTTTGCATGTGAAATTCAACCAATATTTAGAGGAAGAGTAACAGGCGTACATCTTTCTGATAATGGTGTAGGATATGGTAATTCTACAGTGATGGATTATGTGAGACAACCATCTATTAATTTATCATTTGGAGAAGAAGCTCAATTAAAACCAGTTGTTATTGATGGAAGAGTTTCTGAGATTATAGTTGAAAATCCTGGTCATGGATATAATTCCCCACCTGATGTAATAGTAGAAGAACGAGCAGGGTATGGTTTCGGTTGTGTTGCTACTCCAATATTAGCAGAAGATGGTAGAATAGAATCTATTAAAGTACTTCAAGGTGGTGAAGGATATACGCAACAAAATGTAATATCTTTTCTTGATTTTCCTGGAGGAGGAGCAGAATTTAAAGCACAGCTTCAGAAATGGCGTGTAAATTTAGTAGGAAAACATTGGGAAAAATTCACGTTAGATGATGGATTTATAGTAGATGGTCGAATTGGACTTCAATATACCCATTTATATGCTCCCAGAATACTTAGAGAGTCGGTTTATTCAACTGATCAGGATGGCAACACTTTATATGGGCAGAATGATTTAAGCAAACAAAATGGATCAGAAATTTCTGCTACAGGACATTCTCCAATAATTGGGTGGGCATATGATGGAAATCCGATTTATGGTCCATATGGATATGCTACTAGAAGAGGTGGTGTGATTAAACAGATGAAATCTGGGTACAAACTTGATTTGAAATCCAATAGACCATCTGAAGTATTTTTCCCTGAAGGATTTTTCATTGAAGATTATACTTATACTGAAGTAAATGATGAGACAGTTCTAGATAAAAATAATGGAAGATTCTGCATTACTCCAGAATTTCCAAATGGAACTTATGCATATTTTGCTACTGTTGATGCAGTAACGGCGTCTGCTGGACCTTTCTTAGAATATCGAGAACCAAAGTTCCCATATTTGGTTGGTGATGCGTATCATTCAGTTCCTAATAAATTTAATTTCGATCTTCATTCAAATCAGGATGATTTTAATCTTTCTGCAGAGAATTGGTTTAGGAATACTGAACCCTATAATTTAATAGAAGACGATATCACTTACAAATATGCTTATATACCCAATAAGTTGAAACAAAAAGTAGATATTCTTTCTACTACTCGTGGAACAGTTCAGGATGTTGGGATTAGTAGTGCTGGAAAAATGTATAAGATGGGTGATAAGGTAATATTTGATAATAGTGACACTGCAGCAGTTAGAAGAGGTTCGCGTCTTACTAATACTAATGGAATATTGCAAATGGAGCATGATCCCAATTCTGGGGCAAAAGCTAGCATTTCATTACTTGAGGGTGATGTTGTTACTAATGTAAGTGTGGCGACTAGTACTATTAGTGGTGTTGAATTCTATCCTACTGAAAAAGTAAATGGTGATTGGATTGGGTGGTGTGAAAATCCACATAATTTCTTAGCTAATGATATAATTTCAGTTTCTGGATTATCTACTACTTCTTCTGATATTGAAGGATCTTATAAAGTAGGAATTACGACTAATTTATTAAAATTGGTTGGAGTTGGTACAAGTAATCCTACAGGATTAGGGTCTACTTCTGTTACTGGGATAGTTACTTTTCTTAATGTTGGAGGAGTTCTTGAATATCCTAATATTAGGGAGAATGATATTCTAGGGATTGGTACTGAGAGGGTTAAAGTTTTAAATGTAGACAAACAACTGTCAAGAATTAGAGTAATAAGGGCATGGGATAATACTGTGGGTGTTTCTCATAGTATAGGAACTACTTTATATGATGATCCTAGAAAAATTATTATAAATGCTGGATTTAGAACAACTACTGAAAATAAATTAAATGAACAGCGTTATTTCAACCCAGTTCATCATGTTGGAGTAGGAACTAGTGTTGCTACTGGTATTGGATCTACAGTTTATTTTGAGAATGTGGGTCTTAGTTCATTGGGTATTGCTGGGGTAGGAAGAACAGGAGTCTTTATTCCCACTAGAACCATGTGGATTGAAAACCACATGTATCAAAATAATGATGTGCTTACATACTCTCCAGGTAATGGAAGTGGTATTGTTGCTGCTGGTACTACTGTTGATGTACAGGGATCTGTATTGTTTGATGGTACTGGTGATTATATGACCAGTACTGATAGTGCTTATGAACTTGGTAATAGTAATAATTTCACTGTAGAAGCCTGGATATATCCTCAAAATGCTATAATAGGACAAATCTTTAATAGCTCTGTAGGTAGTGCTTCTAATATAGGATTGACCCTTAATTCCACTAATCATGGAGATATAAGACTTCTAGTAGAAAACGATGCTGGTACCGATTTACTTGACATAACAACTGCAGCTGGGATGTGTCCTGTAGGGCAGTGGACTCATGTGGCTGCATCTTTATACAATACTGCTGGAAAGATCTTTATTAATGGTGTAGTCGAAGCAACTGGTACTTTAAGTGGCACAAGAACAGGTACTGGTACTGTAGTTCATATTGGTGCTCATAAAACTTCTGCTTCTCAAGATAGGTATTTTAGAGGAAAAATTTCTAACCTGAGATATGCTGTTGGAGAAGCAATTTATACTGCAGCATTTACACCACCAGTATTACCAACAACCAAGACCAGTCAAGCAGCTGCAGGATCTAATGTAAAACTTTTATGTTGCAAGTCTCAGGTGTCTGCTGCAGCAACGGGAGTTGTGGGTGCTGCACTTAGTGTCTTTGGTGATACTAGATCAAATGGAGGAAGTCCTGCGTTCCAAAATTGGGCAGGTACTGGTACAACATTAACTAATGGCGAAACTCTTTATGCTGCTAGAATATCGAAAGATGAGTTGGGAATTGCAACATGTAAGGTCTTTATAAATGAAGCTGGAAGTTGGTGTGGTATAGCATCAACACATCGTAATAGTTCTTCTATACTTTTCTTTACCGGAATAGGAACTGGAACATATCATAGTTTTAATAACAATTTTACTCCTATTACTGGGAAGTTAAGTAGAAATCTTGTAACAGTAGGTACTGCAGGTACTCATGGATTACAACCAAAAGATACTGTTATTGTTCGGGTTAATCCATCTAATGCTGGTATTGTTACAGTAAAATATAATGATTATAATAGGAAACTTACTCTTGATGCAGTTGGATTTACTACTGCTGGCGTAACTACATCAACAAATACTTTTACAATAAATGATAACGGGTTTACTAAAGCTGAAAAAGTTGTCCATATCGCAGATAGATCTGATCATTCTACATATGGATTGGAAGATCAGGGAATTTATTACGTAGTTCCAATTGATGATAATCAGTTTAAATTATCAAGCAGTTATTACAATGCTACGAGACATAAGCCTATTGTTGTTAGTATTGGAAATAGTGCTTCTAGTGGAACTTTAAATCCAATAAATCCACCAATAACAGTATATAAGGATTCTGTTATTACTTTTGATCTTTCAGATTCTTCATTGGCATATACTGTAGGGTCAATATCGTATCCAGCATTTGATTTCCAATTATATGCAGATAATAATTGTGTAAAGGAATGGAATAAAAATCCAAGTACTAAAGAATTCCAAGTTAAAAAATCAGGGAGAATTGGAATAGATACTGATGCTAAACTTGAATTAACTATTGATAAGTATGTACCAGATACTTTATATTATAGACTTCTTCCTGTATATGAGAGTGATCTACCAGAAGTAAAATCAGAAATTGATATTGATGGAGATGTTCTTAATGGACATGAAATTAATTCATATCTTAGTGTTTATAATGGAAAACATATTATTGGTGTTGGGGCAACTAATACTTACACTTATACTTTAGCATCGACTCCAGAGAAAGTATCCTATGCAGGTACTACTTCTGATTTAACATATAAAACTGATTCAGAAACAGCTTTCGGACCTATAGCAGAATTTAATGTAACTGATGGTGGTAATAATTATTATTCAATCCCTGGAGTTAAGTCTATTACTTCGGAATTGGGTCAGTTTGCTATAGCAGAAGCAACGAGTAATAATATTGGTAAAATTACTAAAACAGAAGTTGAGAATATTGGATATAATTTCCCATCAGACCCAACTTTAGAACCAAGTGTTGCATTACCGCAAATTGTATCGATAAAAGAATTTGCTCGTGTTCAATCTATTGGAATAACCTCTGTTGGAAGGGGATATTCATCGCCACCAAATTTACGTCTTTTTGATGGTAAAACTGATCAATTGAAGGATGAATTTGCTGCTAAATATGATCTTAAAACGCAAAAAGTAGAAGTTCTTAGAAATACTTTTGGAATTCATAATGTTACTCCGTATATTATCCCCACAGAAAATACTAATGGTGTAGGAATTGCTACTGTTGGATTTAATACTGTCACTAAAGATGTAACTCTCACCTTAGCAGTAGGATTTACCACTGCAGGATCTTTCCCATTCCAATTGGGTGATAGAGTTTTAGTTGAGAATGTTAGTGTTGGTGTTGGATCTACGGGAACTGGATATAATTCTGCAAGTTATAATTATAACACTTTCCCTTTAATCGCAGTTGATGAAAACATTGGAGGAATTGGAACGGTTGCTTATAGTCTTAAAGATCATTTAAGTGATGGAGAGACTCCTGGTGTTTTCCATGCTCCTAGTTCTGCCGGAAGAGTTATAGCAGAGAAGAATTGGCCAGTATTTAATATTGCGATTGAGCAAACTGATTATTTAGAAGGAGAAATAGTAAAAGTAGATGATGGGACTCTAAATGGGAAAAGTGGTATTGTCGATAGATGGGATAAAAAGGTTGGTTTATTAAAAGTATCTACTATTGACGAATTAAAGAAAGGAGATGTTCTTATTGGACAAGCATCGCATGTTCATGGACGTGCCGATAGAGTAGAAACTTACGCTGCAGATCTTAATTTCGGTGCTTGGGCTAAGGTATTTCATGGATGGGAAACTGATTCTGGAGTATTAAATTACCCTCTACAAAAAATAGAAGATAGTTTTTACTATCAGAACTTCTCATATTCACTTAAATCCAAGGTTGATTATGATACTTGGAAGGATCCTGTAGGTACATTAAATCATACTTCAGGATTTAAAAAGTTTTCTGACTATCAGTTAGAATCTACTACTGGTGAGAGTATGATGAGTGTTGGATTATCTACTGAAACAACATCAGTTGATGCAGTTAATGATATAATTGGTATTGGAAATATGAATGCGGTATCTGATTTTGATCTGGTCAGAGAAAATTATAGAAAAGTTGGTGGTGGAGCACAAGGTGAAGGTGGTTCTATTTTATCAGATGAGGTTATATTTGCAAATAGAGTTCTTAGTGATTATGAAGACTCTCAAACCAATAGAGTTCTTACTATAGATGATTTCAGTGGAACATTTAATAGTAATCCACGACCAACTATTTACGGTATAATTGATACATTTACTTTAACTGAGCATAGAGCAAAGAAATATTTCACATTAATTAAAGACCAAAGATATACGGGTCAAAGACAATTAATGATAGTTGATCTTATTCATGATGGTACTTTTGGATATATTAACCAATATGCCAAAATTGATAATGTTTATGATCTTGGTTCATTTGATTTCCAAGTTTCTGGTACAGAAGGTCAAGTTCTTTTCTATCCTACCAGATATAAGAAGAATGATTACTATGTTACTACTTTAGCTTATAATTTAGATGACAATTATCTGGGTATAGGTACTACAAGTTTGGGATGTGTTTATATTGATTCAACAAGTACAAAAGTTGCCGCTGCAACTACTACTACAGTTGTAGGTATTGCTACAACATATCGTTCTGCTAAAGTTTTGGTTAGTATAACACCAGATGCTGGTGGAGATGGATCAACAATTAATAGTGAGGATTGGGAATTTGAGGAACTTAATATTCTTCATGATGGAACTAATGTAGATTTATTAGAATATGGCGAGATGGTTACTAGTTCAGCAAATCTTGCTCAAGGATTTGGAACTTACTCTGCTTACATTGAGAGTGGAACTGTCAAAATTGATTTCCATCCAAATGCTGGAATTGGAACCACTTGTATAGTTAATACTATGCAAGTAGCAATTGGAAATACTACTACTGGTATTGGAACCATTAGTATGAAACATGCTCTTCTTGAATCAAGGACTACTACTATTGCTGCTGCTGGTTCTCCTATTCCTGTTGGTATTGGAAGTTTCCCAACTCAATTTAACCCTGAGGTTGATGGTTATGATGGTGCTTATTTTATAGTTCAAGTAACTGATACCACAAATACTGAACATCAATTATCTGAGTTCTTTGTTTTAGAAGATTATAGTGAAGAAAGTGGAATTGGAACTGCTTATGATACTGAATGGGCTAATATAGAAACTCTTGCAGGATTAGGTACTATTGGAAGTAGATTGCAGATGAATCAAGGTGGTGTTTCTTATTGTGAGGCAACATTTACACCGAATGCAAATATTGATTGTCAAGTTAATACTTATATGAATGCATTGAAGATTCAAGACGATGATAAAGATACTATTGATTTTAATAATGGTACTATTGAAACAGATTATGCGACGTATAGAGGAACTTTAAATGACATTAAGAGAGACTTCCCGTTAACTCATAATAAGGAAGAAATTTTCAATAGGGATTTTGTTGGTAATGCTTCTACGGTTGTAAGTGTAGGGTCAAGTACAATAACCCTTCCTAATCACTTCTTTGTTACTGGGCAGAATGTTAATTATACACATTCTGGAATTGGTGCTACACAAGCAATTGGAATTGGTTCTACTTCTTTTGGAGAATCTGGTGGTGTTGGTATTGGTACAACCGATAAAACACCTTCCAGTGTATATGTTATTAAAGTTGATGATGATACTATAAGATTGGCATCTAGTGCTGAAAATGCTCTTAAAGTTATACCAGAATCTTTAAACTTTACTAGTGTTGGTATTGGATCATCTCATAGATTTACTGCGAAGGATGCTAATGCAAAGGTTGTTATTGGTCTTGATAATGTTATTCAATCACCTGTTGTAGCTACAGCAACTACTACTCATCTATCTAATATTACATTTACAACAGATGATCTTCTTTACTTCTCTGGAATTACTTCTTTCTTTGCTGATGATTTAGTTAGAGTAGGTGCTGCTGATACTGGTGAGATAATGCAAATTACTGCGATTGGTGTTGGTGCTACTAATGCTATTCGAGTAGATAGAGGATGGATGGGCAGTAAGATTGCTGGATTTGCTACAGATACTAAGGTAGTTAAAGTTATTGGTGCTTATAATATTGTTGAGAACACTTTGAACTTCGTAGATGCTCCTGTTGGAAATACTCCAATGAGTAGCGATACTAATGCACCTGATGATAGAGATTGGGTTGGTATATCTACAGGATACAGTTTCCAAGGAAGAATGTTTATGCGTTCTGGAATTACTGATGGTACATTAGAACCATATACTTCTAATTATATTATTGATAGTATTTCTAATGAATTTAATGGACTTAATAAGAATTTTGATCTTAAAGTAGATGGAGCAAATTTTGTAGGAATATCTACAGGTGCTTTCATATTAATTAACAGTGTTGTTCAAGGTAGAGGAGAAACTTATAACTATACCTTTGATGATACTGCAGGAATCACTACACTTTCTTTTGTTGGAAATGCAAAAATACTTAAAGATGACGTAGGCATATCAAGTTTCCCAGTTGGTGGTATTATAATTTCTGTGGGTTCTACTGAAGGATTTGGATATCAACCACTAGTTTCTGCTGGAGGAACTGCAATAGTTTCTGGTCTTGGAACAATTTCATCGATTAGTATTGGGAACAGTGGATCTGGTTATAGGGCAGGAATTCAAACTGTAAATGTTGGAATTAGTTCTCAAGGTAAGGATGCAACTTACTTTACTGGTATTGCAACTGCAATTATTAATAATGGTTATATAACTGGTATTAGTTCAGTGAGTGGTATTGGTACATTAGGTATTCATACATCATCCAATCCACCTCTTATAACAATTGATGCTCCGTTATCATATTCGGGTATGCCATTGATTTATAGTTCTGATTCTGTCACTGGAGTAGGAACTACCGCTACTATTGATGTAGTTGTTGGACAAGGATCTAGTGTAGTTGATTTTGCCCTTACAAATCTTGGATTTGGTTATGGTAATAGTGAAATTTTAACAGTTCCAGTTGGTGGATTGACGGGAATACCAACTACTGCTGATTTTGGTTCCAAAGAGTTTCAACTTACTGTTGATGAGATATTTAGTGATGAATTTACTGGATGGAGCTTTGGTGAATTAGATATGATTGATAAAATAGAAGATCTATTTGATGGAGAGACACTTACTTTCCAGATTAAGAAAAATGGAGCAGTTCTTTCTATTCTATCTGCTAAAGGTTCTAAAATTAATGTTCAAGATTGTCTTCTTATCTTTGTTAATGATATTCTACAAATCCCAGGTAAAGCATATAAATTTGAGGGAGGTAGTTTATTAACATTCACAGAAGCACCTAAATTTGGTGATAGTTGTAAGATTATGTTCTATAAGGGGACTGCTGGGGTAGATGTTAATTCTGTAGAGATTCTGGAGACTGTTAAACCAGGAGATGATATAATGATTGAGGCTGATTCAACAATTAGTTGGAAAGGAGGTCTTAATCAACAAGCATGGATGGATGAAGATGAAAGAGAGGTTGCAAGAGTAGATTCTACAGATACTGTTACTACGGTTCCTTATTTTGGACCAGGTAATACTACAGATGAGAATTTGATGAGACCTGTTATTTGGGTTCGTCAAACCGAAGATAGAATTATTAACGATAAAGAAGTAGCGAAAGATAGAGAACTATATGAACCCAACATTTATCCAGCTGCTTATCTAATTAAGACAGTTGGTGTAGGTTCAACTGCAATATATGTTGATAATATAAGACCATTCTTTGATCCTAATAATGAAAGCGGAATTAGTCTTTCTTTCCAAGATAAGATTAGTTTTGTTGGACAGGAAAGCAAGATTGCTGCCGCTGCTACTGCAACAGTTTCTACTGGTGGAACAATATCTGCTATTACTGTTACTGATGGTGGTGTTGGATATACTACTGCAACAGTTTCTATTGGTGCTACGGGATCAGGACAAGGAGGAGTTGGAATTGGTACTACATGGACTGCTTACGGAGCGGTAACAATTGCTGCTGATGGAACAATATCCGGTATTGCAGTCACATCCGGTGGTTATGGGTATAGTCCAGAGGAAACTCCACAAGTTCTTATTTCTCCACCAGCATCTGTTGATGAAGTAGATATAGTAAGTAGCTATGTGGGAGATAGTGGTGTAATTGTTGGATTTGGAACTACCACTAGTAATCAAATTATGTTTGATCTTCATATACCATATGATTCTTATTTAAGACAACCAACTTATGTTGGAACTGGATTAAGTTTGAGTTCTTTGAGCGTTAATGATTATTTCATAATTGAAAATTCTAATGTGGGTATTGCAACAACATCAATAACATCCTTGGATGGATCTAGTACCTATGGAATAGGAACTCACTTTGCTGATAACGTTTATAAGGTTACCACAGCAGTTAGTATTTCAACCTCTGTTCTGGGTATATCTACATATGTAAGAAGAGTTACTGTTGGTGTTGGATCAACTCCAGCAGGTTGGTATGGAACTGTAGGAATAAGAACATCTGATTTCTATGGTAATTATAGTTGGGGAGTAATTACATTACCTTCCAGAGCAGGTATTAATTCCTTCCAATCTTATACTTTAGATGGTGTAGGAGTTGCTGCAAGTAGCATAACAGAGGTTGTTGGTAGTTCAATTGGAGTAACTACGGCTATCTCAGCTACTGGTATTCATACCTCTGCGATAGTACAAAGGTACAAGCCTTTGAAATATAAAAATTATACTACTTAATCTTTAATAAATAAAGAAAAATATCTGTCAAAATGGCCGCCATTATAACTGATCAAATCAGAATATTAAATGCGAAAAACTTTATGTCTGGAGTAAGTACTTCAACCAGATCGTTTTATTCTTTTGTGGGGTTACCTAATCCTACGGATATAGCATCTGATTGGGATACTACACCTCCAGCTCCTAAAGACAATTTTAGTGACGAAAATGAGTATTGGGATACAATGATTGCATTGAAGAAAATCAATGCTGATGATGTTAGGCAAGTTGTTCCAAAGAGGATATGGTCTTCTGGTACAACTTATGACATGTATCGTTCTGATGTTAGTAGATCTAATCCGGCAAAAGTTTCGGGTGCAACTAATTTATATTCGTCTACATTTTTTGTTCTTAATGAAGATTATAGAGTGTATGAATGTCTTCAAAACGGTACGGATCCTGACAATCTTAATGGTAGACCTTCATTAGATCAACCTCTTTTTACAGATTTAGAACCAAGAACTGCTGGTGCTAGTGGTGATGGGTATGTATGGAAATATCTTTATACCATTAAACCAAGTGATATTATAAAATTCGAATCAAGTGATTTTATTCCAGTTCCGATAGAATGGGGCACTAATGCTAGTCATGCTCCAATACGGCAAAATGCTGTAGATGGATCTATTAAAATTATAACTATTACCAATAGAGGTGTGGGTGTTGGAACTGCAAATAGAACTTATACAAGAGTTCCTATTAGGGGGGATGGTTTTGATGCTGAATGTACAGTAGTTGTCGATGCTGATCAACAAGTTGAATCAGTAGTTGTTTCTAATCAAGGGGAAGGTTATACTTATGGTAGTGTTGATTTGATTGCTGGCGGAGTTCCTACAGGAACAACAGCACGACCAGGTTTTGATGTTATTATATCTCCTCAAGGCGGTCACGGATTTGATATCTATAGGGAATTGGGTGCTATGAATGTGCTTTTATATTCTCGAATTGAAAATGATAACACTAATCCTGATTTTATAACAGGTAACCATATTGCTAGAGTTGGTGTTGTTGATAGTCCACAATCAACTGGAGCTGCACTTTTAACTATTGATAAAGCAAGTGCTTGTAATGCTCTTAGGTTAACTGGAACTGGATATAGTACTGCATCATTTACTCCTGATGCATATTTTGAACAAACTATCGGTACTGGAGAAACTGCAGTTGGTAGAGTTATAAATTATGATTCTGTTACTGGAGTTTTAAAGTATTGGCAAGATAGGACCATGGCTGGTTTTAACACTGTTGGTACAGCACAAACTACTCCTACTTGGGGATTTAATCAGAATTTATTTACTAGTAGTCCTACTACTGGGGGTAGTTTGACGATTGTACCTTCTACAGGTTCTAATTTGGCAATAAATACCTCTTTTTCTGGTGTCTCTACCTCAATAAATAATAGAACATATTACCTTGGACAAGAATTTGATCAAGGTATTTCTGGTCCTGAAGTTAAAAGATATTCAGGAGACATTATATATGTTGATAATAGACCTTCTATTGTTAGGTCTGTAAATCAAAAAGAAGATATTAAAGTCATTTTGCAATTCTAACGGACTATGCCACTACAAACGAATCTTAACGTATCACCATATTTTGATGACTTCCAGGCAGACAATGATTTTGCAAAAGTCCTTTTTAAACCAGGATATCCGGTACAAGCTAGAGAATTAACATCTCTTCAATCTATACTTCAGAATCAAATTGAAAAATTTGGTAAGCATTTCTTTAAAGAAGGTGCTAAGGTAATTCCAGGAAATATTGGTTATAACCAATTATATTATGGTGTCCAGCTTAATAATAATTATCAAGGGGTTCCTGTATCTGCATATGTTGATCAGTTGGTTGGTGCAAGAATTAGAGGATCAAATTCAGGTGTAACGGCCATTGTTGATAGAGTTTTGAGACCAGAAGAATCTGAAAGGGGAACTCTTACTCTCTATGTAAATTATTTGAGTTCAAATACTAAAAATAATACTAATAAAGAGTTTGATGATGGAGAAGAATTAACTTCTAATGTTACTATTCTTTCTGGGTTATTGGGAAACTCTACAATTGAACCAGGTACACCATTTGCCTCAACTTTTCCTAGTAGAGCATCAATAACAGGAGCATCCTTCAACATTGATGAAGGTGTATATTTTTTCCACGGTCAATTTGTAAACGTAAATAAAGAAACAATTCTTTTAGATCAATATAGTAATAGATCTAATTATAGAGTTGGTTTATTTGTAACAGAAGAAATAATTAATGCAGATGTAGATCCTACTTTAAATGACAATTCTCAAGGATTTAATAATTATGCAGCACCTGGTGCAGATAGATTAAAAATTACAGCAGGATTGTATAAAAAACGTTTAGGTGATTATACTGATGATGCTGGTGGTCAACCTTCACCTGCACCAAGTCCTGTAGTAAATCCCGCTAATGTTCCTACTACAACAACTGCTGCTAATAATGCTAATATTGATGCAACAGGTGATGTATATAATACTACTAATATATCTAATGTAAGTAATGTATCTAATGTAACTAATGTAAATATACTTCAACAGCAGATTAATAACCAGAATATTACTCAGGTAACAAATGTAACTATCCAAGCACCAACTAATGGTGGTGGATATTTTGTTGAACTTGCACAAGTACAAGATGGTAATATAACTTCGGTTAAGAAGCCTGCAGATGATTATAATTCCAATTTCCTAGAAATTCTTGCTAGAAGAACATATGCAGAATCGGGAGATTATTATGTAAAACCCTTTACTGTCAATTTAAAAAATTCCTTTAATAATGGAATGGGTAGTAGAGGAGTTTATAAAGCAGGTCAAATTACTTCAGGAGGATCCACACCTTCAGATGATTTAGCGTTATATCAAATTTCTCCAGGTAAAGCATTTGTTCGTGGATGGGAAATTGAGACTGTTAATTCTAGTTTTTTAGATTGCGATAAACCTCGTTCAACTAAAATTATAAAGGATCAAGCGATTCAGTATAATACTGGTCCTACTTTAACGGTTAATAATGTCTTTAGATCACCTACAATTGGTATTGGTAATACCTATACTTTAAGTTTAAGAGATAAGAGAGTTCCTCCTACAAAGGGAGTTGTTTCTGCATATGGTGATGTTAAAATGCCTAATGGTACGGTGGGTAGTAAAGAAATTGGGGTTGCTAGACTATATGATATGAGATTGGAGAGTGGATCTTATGATTTGTCAAATAGCAATGTAAATAAGTGGGATCTTTCACTTTATGATGTTCAAACTACTACTGATATAACAGTTAATGATGGAGTTACTCTTAGTGTTCCTACTTATGTTACAGGTAGTCATAGTGGAGCAACTGCTTTTCTTAAAGATGCTGTTTCTGCTGGAACTGCAATAACTTGCTATGAAGTAACTGGAAACTTTATTCCAAATGAAACTCTTTCATTTGATAGTATTACAGAAGGAAGAATTGCAATAGCTGTTACTGCTCATTCATTGAGTGATGTAGAGTCTGTAGTAGGAACTAATAATGGGACTGTTGGAATTAATACCTTTACTGCGGACGTAGTACCACAAACTATATTTCCAGTTGGTATTGTTACTATATCTGCTGGACGTTATGGGGGTACTGGTACACTAGGAATTTCGACGGCATATAAAAGTGGTAACCAAAAGTGGTTATCTATTGGTAAGAAGGATATGCTTTGTTCCTTTAGTAATCCAGAATTTACTGATAGGAGTTATGCTATAATTAATACTGTAGGTGATACCAATACAATCACTATTACTGGTGTTGCTACTGTAACTGGTTTTGCTCAGGGTCAATTACCTACTAATAATATAGAAGTAACTGATTTTAAATTTGAAGGAAGTCCTCTATCCCCTTCACAAGATAATACTCTTTATACGACATTACCTAAAAAGAATATTGCTACAGTTGATTTAACAGATTCATATATTACTATACGGAAGACTTTTGAAGTTGATATCTCAAATAACCAATTCTCTGCACAAGTTGAATCTGGTCTAAATGAAACATTTGAACCATTTGATGATGAAAGATATACTTTAATAAGATCGGATGGAACTACAGAAGTTCTGACTTCAGATAAGATGAGTCTTACTGGTGGCGGAACATTGCTTCAGTTTTTTGACTTAGGATCTGCAGATACTGGTTCTCAACTTGTTGCTACTTTGAGAAAAAATAAACCCACAATAAAGCAAAAAATAAGAGAAAGAGTTAATTCTATAGTAGTGGATAAATCCAATAATGGTGCATCTGGTATTGGAACAACAACTCTTCAGGATGGATTAGTATTTGGTACTTATCCGTTTGGAACTAGAGTTCAGGATAAGGAAATATCTTTAAATTTCCCTGATATTATAAAAATACATGCTATCTACGAATCTTCTAATACTAGTGATCCACAATGTCCAAAGATGACGCTTACTGCGATTCAGAGTCTATCGGCAACAACATCAGAAATGGTGATTGGTGAGCAAATAACAGGACAAAGTAGTGATGCTATTGCAATTGTTTCTGAAAAATTAGATGATCTTAATATTGGATACATTACTAAGAACGAAACTCTGTTTACTGAAGGGGAAACTATCATTGGTGCAGAGTCTGGAACTGAAGGAGTTATACAAACTCTAGTAGAACCAAGTTTTAATGTAACAGCGGGATATGACTATAGAAGAGGTCAAGAATCTACCTTCTGGGATTATGGTAAAATAGTAAGAAAAGAAGTTACTGAAATACCTGATAGAAAAATAAAAATTTATTTTGAGAATGCAAAATATGAATCTACAGATACTGGAGATATTGTAACAGTTGATTCATACAGTACCTTCCCATACGAATCGATTGGAATGGTTAATGGTGTTTCTAATACTGATATGATTGATATTAGACCTAGAGTTGGTCCTTATACTGTTGCTGAAAGTGTGAGATCTCCTCTAGAGTTCTGGGGAAGAAACTTTAATGTAACTGGTCAAAATCCACCAAATGTTTTGGCTTCAGATGAAGCATTACAAACAACATATTCATTCTTTTTGGGGAGAATTGATAGAATTTTCTTAACAAAGAGTGGAAACTTTATTGTAAAATATGGAACCCCTGCTGAAAAACCTGAAAGACCAGGACCCGTTGATGATGCTTTGGAGATATGTCAGGTAACTTTACCACCTTATCTTTATACACCAGAACAAGCTATTTTGGACTTTATGAAGCATAAGAGATTCCAAATGAAGGACATTAAAGTTCTTGAAGATAGAATTAGGAATCTAGAGTATTATACTACTCTTTCATTATTGGAAGTTAATACCGCAAATATGTTTGTTCCTGATGCAGATGGTCTTAATAGATTTAAGTCTGGATTATATGTTGATAATTTTACATCATTTATGTCACAAGAATATCTCTCAGGTGGTATTAAAAATAGCATCGACAGAGAACGTAAAGAAACTAGACCAAGACATTTTACATCTGAAATTAAATTAATGTTTGGTCCTGTTACTAATCGGGATGACCTTCAGGATGATGGTACTTCAACTGTTGAAGGAAATAATGTGAGAAAAATGAATGATATTTTAATGCTTGACTTTACTGAAGTTGAGTATATAAATCAAGCATTTGCAACACGAACTGAAAGTGTTACACCTTTCTTAATTAGTTTCTGGAATGGAACTCTTGAATTAACTCCATCTTCTGATACTTGGATGGATCAAGTTAGATTGGAACCCAAAGTTACTAAACAAGAAGGTAATTTTGCTGAAACAATGAAGAGAGCACAAGAGAATGAGGGTGTGGATCCACAAACTGGTATGGGCCCAACTGTTTGGGGTGCTTGGGAAGAGAATTGGACTGGTGCTCGATGGGATGTTGTAAAGACTGAAAGTAGAGTAGAAGAATCAGGATGGAGAGGCCAAGGACCTGGTGGGCGACGTCGCCAATACATAGGAGATCTTGTTACAGAAACCATTCAGGATATAACAAGAGAAAAGGTTGAAATGGGTGTAAAGAACCGAACTGGTTCTAGAACAACTGTTACGGAACAGTGGGATACTATTAATATTGGTGATAAAGTTGTAAGTAGAGATCTTGTTCCTTATATGAGATCTAGGAATATTTCGATTAACGCGAAGAAAATGAAGCCAAATACACGGCTTCATGCTTTTATGGATGGTGTAGATGTTACTCAATGGTGTACACCAAAACTTCTTAGTGTATCTATGCAGAGTGGTACTTTCCAGGTTGGGGAAATGACTAGTTGTAAGAGGATGCCTAACTATAGAAACGGGCCGCATATGCATTTTAGAGTTGCAGCATTAAATCATAAGGCTGGTCATTATCAATTTCCAACTGAGACATATAGAGAAAATCCCTATACCAATCAACCTTTAGGTTCAAGTTATTCTTCTAATACTGATATAGTTAATATAGATTTACTCTCTTTGCAAGAGCAAAGTCGTGGTACTTATTGGGGTTGGGTAATAGCGGGAATGAAGATTATAGGTTTGCAAAGTGGGGCAGAGGGCACTATTCTATCTACAGACTTGGTTACAAGTATATCAGCAGATTTGCAGGCAAGTTTCTTGATTCCAGATTATACTCGGCACCCACAGTCTCCAAAATTTGAATGCGGAACAAAAGTCCTTACCTTGATAAATGATAAAGATAATAACCAGAATTTTGCAACAACTATCTCAGAAGAGTCTTATACTGCATCTGGGACTATTGAAAATGTTCAAGAACAGATTATTTCTGTAAGGAATGCACGGGTTGAAACCAAGATGGAATTTTCTTCAGAATTTGTTGAAAAAGCTAGTGGATTAATGAAAACTGATTCCACTTCTATTAATAAAGAAGTTCAGAAGAATGTAGTTGTTGGATGGTATGACCCTCTTGCACAATCGTTCTTGGTTGATGATTCTAATGGAGTATTTGTAACAAGTTGTGATATCTTCTTTAGTTCTAAAGATGATAATGATATTCCAATGGTTTTCCAGTTAAGAACAATGGAAGCAGGAATGCCAACACAACATATTCTCCCTTTCTCAGAAATAGTAGTTGATCCAGATCGAATTAGAACTTCTTCTGATGGATCCGTTGCTACTAATATTAAATTTAAAGCACCTGTTTATCTTGAAGGTAGTAGAGAATATGCTATTGCTTTAGCATCAAACTCGACTAAGTATAGTGTTTATGTTTCTAGAGTTGGTGAAACTGATATATTAACTCAAACTTATATTTCTAACCAGCCTTATTTGGGATCAATGTTTAAATCCCAGAATGCTTCTACATGGGAACCTAGTCAGTGGGAAGATCTTAAATTTAAGATCTATAGAGCAGATTTCTTAGAATCTGGTTCTGTTGAGCTTTATAATTCGCCATTGGCAACGGGAAATAAGCAAATTGCTAGGTTAATGCCAAATTCCTTGAATATAGTTTCAAGACAAGTAAGAGTTGGTCTTGGTACTACAGTTGCAGATACTGCCTTAAAACTTGGACGTAAAATTTCTCAGGATGCTAGCGGAACTGATCTTGCCAATGGAGTTTTGATAGGAGTTGCTGGTAAAGCAGAAGGAACCATGTCTGTTGCTAATGCTGGTATTGGATATACTCCTGCTGATGGATCACGAACAGTTGCTGGTGTAAATTTGGTCACTGTGAGTGGTGCCGGAAGAGGAGCAGTAGCATCTGTTTATGTTAAGGATGGTGTAGTTGGAACTGCAACTATTACTTCTGGTGGATCTGGTTATATTGTGGGTGATGTTGTTGGATTTACAACTTTAGGTGTAAATTCAGTTGGTAGAGATTGTAGGTTATCAATTGTTTCTATTGGACAAACAAGTGAATTGGTTGTGAATAATGTTCAAGGTAATTTTTCAGTTGGTGCTGCTAAGACTATAATGCTTACCAATGCTGCTGGTAATACAAATGCATTAAATGCTGGATATGGTGGAGATGTTCAAATTTCTTCTATTGTAGAAATTAATACAGGAACTAATATTAAAGTTGATCATAAGAATCATGGAATGTATTTTGATGATAATACTGTCAATATTGCACATGCTCTTCCAGATATTAAACCCACTAGATTAACAGGGAATATTAGCAAGACACAAACCACTATTAGTGTTGAAGATGCATCTATCTTTACTACTTTTGAAGGAGTAGGTATTGGTACTACAAACTTTGGATATATTCAAGTTGGTGATGGAGATGATGTTGAAATTATGTCAATAGACTCTGTTAATGGTAACAATATAGGTATTAGCACTCGATCTATAGATGGTTCTGATGAAGGTAATATTGGTTCTGTTGAGTGGGATTCTGGAACTTCAATTTACAAATATGAATTAGGTGGAGTTTCATTACGTAGAATTAACAAGCTTCATTACTTAGGTGATGCAGATGTAGCAAATGCTATCGGATTTGATTATTATAACCTTAAGATAGATATGAGTGGTGGTACAGGGAGCAGAGGGAGTTCTGCTCGTGATGGTACGGGTGGATGGCCTAAATTGTATTTTAATAGTAGTAAATCTACTGGTGGATCAGATATACATGCATCCCAAAATATGCCTTTTGAGGTTATTACACCAATGGCTCAGAATTTAACTATTAGAGGAACTTCTTTAACAGGAGAAATGAGAACCACTACTGGTAAGAGTATGAGTGGAACAGAAATTCCTTGGGTTAATAATGGGTATGAAAGTGTAAGTTTGAATGAATCAAATTACATGACTACTCCTAGATTAATTGGATCTGAAGTTAATGAAGAAAGAAAATTAACTAACCAACCAGGGAATAAATCATTAAATCTGAGATTATTCCTTAATTCTACCAATAGTTTCTTAAGTCCTATGGTTGATTCTCAAAGACTTAGTGTTATTACTACTTCAAATAGAGTCAATGAAATAATTACTGATTATGCAACTGATCCAAGAGTAGGTGGTATTGAAAATGATCCAACAGCGTGTCAATATATTTCTAAGGAAATTTCTTTAGAAAATTCTGCCACATCTCTTAAGATACTAGTGGATGCTTATATTAATACTGAATGTGATATTAGAGCATTCTATTATATCAGTAATAAAGAAGGTTTAAATCCTGTATTTACACCTTTCCCTGGTTTTAAGAATCTAAACAAAGCTACTGGAGCAGTTATTGCCGCTAAAGATAATAACGGTCAACCTGACAAGTTTATTACACCATCAAATACTTATGGATTTGAGGCTGGTGATTTGGATTATGCAGAATATTCATTTACTGCAGATGATTTACCTTCATATAGGACTTATAGAGTCAAGATTGTATTAACTTCTACCAATCAGGTTTATGTTCCAAGAATGAAAGATCTTAGAGTTATGGCATTAGCGTGATGGATGATAATTATAAGGTTGATGGTCATAGTGATCTTGCAAGAGATCCTATTTCAGGAGCAATACTTAATGTAAATAGTATGGAACATGATCGATACGTCCATAGACGTGATGTAAAAAAATTAAAAAATCAAGATCTTCACACTATGAAAGATGATCTTGATAGTTTAAAAGGTGAGATGACAGAAATCAAATCTTTACTAAGGGAATTAGTCAATGGCAAGTAAAAATTTAACCTTTGATCCAGATGCAGGAGTTCCATATGCAGCGAATTTGACCATTTATGGTGGTTCTAATTTTAGTGCAACATATAATGTAACTGATACATCTAATGCTGTATTTGATTTTTCTACAGCAAATGCTGTTGGTATTGCTACAACCACTGGATGGACAGGATCTGCTCAAATGTCTAAGAGTGTTGCTGTTGGAGCAACTTTAGGAATTACAACTACTTTCACAGTTGGATTTACAAGTGCTGCTGGGGGAATATTTAATATATCTCTTGGTTCTACTGATACTAGGAATTTGACACAAGGTCGATATGTTTATAACGTTTTGGTAAGTTCTGGTGCAACAATATATAATATTGTCAATGGTAATATTCTAGTTTATTCGGGTATATCATCTGCACCCTAAATATTACAAGGGATAATACGGTAAATGTCACAACCAACCAGTAGAGGAACATTTAAAGAATACTGTCTAAGGCAGCTAGGAGCTCCTGTATTGGAAGTTAATGTTGCTGATGAGCAAGTTGATGATTTAATCGATGATGCAGTTCAGTATTTCAATGAGCGTCATTTTGATGGTGTTACTCAGTTGTTTATGAAATATGAGGTAACTCAAGATGATATTGATAGAGGAACAGCATATAAAACTTCTACTTCAACTAATACCTCAGGAATAGTTACAACTACCGCAACTGCAGACATTGCAGGTGTATCTACATCATTTAATTGGTATGAAAATAGTAATTATATAGAAGTTCCACCAGAGATTATTGGTGTAACTAAAGTAATGCATTTTGATGGGATGGATACTGCCACTAATAATATGTTTAGTGTTAAGTATCAGTTATTTTTAAATGATATCTATTATTGGGGTTCTACTGAAGTTCTAACTTATGCAATGGTTAAGACATATCTAGAAGATATTCAATTTGCAATGACTACGGAAAAACAAATAAGATTTAATCAAAGACAAGATCGATTATATTTGGATATTGATTGGAATCAACTTAATAAAGGTGATTTTATTATTATGGATTGTTATCGGTTATTAAACCCAAATGATTATAATAGGGTATGGAATGATTCATTCTTAAAACCTTATGCAACTGCTCTTATTAAAAAGCAGTGGGGACAAAATTTATTGAAATTCCAGGGAGTTAAATTACCTGGTGGTATTGAATTAAATGGACGACAAATTTATGATGATGCTGAAAAGGATTTAGAAAGAATCCGTGAAAAGATGTCCAATACTTGGGAATTACCACCATTAGATATGATAGGTTAATATTATGCTCAATCCATATTTCCAGCAAGGAGCTAAAACTGAGCAGAATCTTGTTCAAGATTTAATCAACGAACAGTTGAGGATGTATGGTGTTGAGGTGCATTATTTACCTCGCAAATATATGGATGAGAAGACTGTTATAAGAGAGGTTATAAGATCTAAATTTGATGATGCTTATCCTCTTGAGGCATATGTTGATAATTTTGATGGATATGGACAGAATCCAGTATTATTAACTAAGTTTGGTATAGAGGCAACTAATGAGATAACTTTAATTATTTCTAGAGAGAGATTTGAGAATTATATTTCTCCATTGATGAAAAATGAAGCTAATGTAAAACTTACTACTAGACCTAAGGAAGGGGATATAATTTACTTCCCATTAGGGGATCGTTTGTTTGAGATTAAGTATGTAGAACACGAAAAACCCTTCTACCAATTACAAAAGAATTATGTTTATGAACTGAGATGCGAACTCTTCCGTTACGAAGATGAGGTTATTGATACTGGTATCTCTGAGATTGATGACGAGCTCGTAGGAGATGATTTAGATGGAACCACTGAAGATGGTATCTCTACGATTTTAGGACCCTCACAGACCCTTACAGTGGTCGGTACGGGCGTTACAGCAGCAGCATACACTGGTATTATAACCTCCGGTGGTCTTCAATATGTTAACATCACAAATAGGGGTGGTGGATATATAACACCACCATACATAGGGGTATCTTCTGCTCCATCTGGAGGAGTAACTGGTATTTTAACTGCATATATGATTTCTGGAATGCAAGTATGCAATCTTAATGTAAATGCCAAAGCAAAATCTGTTCAGGAAGTTAGAATCGTAAATCCAGGTGCTGGTTATACGGCAACTGCAGGTATAGGATTTACTAGTAATACAGGAACTGGTGCAGCAGGTACTATGTTTGCTGGTGATGGTACATTGGGTATTGTAACAGTTACTAATGTTGGTGGTGGGTTCACAGTGGCACCTACAGTGACAATGCCTACACCACTAGCCGTAACTAAGACGGGTATTGGTACAACTGCTACTGCGGTTGCTATTCTTAATGCTCCTGGTCAAGTAACTGATGTTTGGTACACTAATAGTGGTGCTGGATACACTGCAGGTGATCTTCCATTAACTGCTACATTCTCTACTCCTTCAATGGATTCTACTGGTAATTTTGTCTTTAATGAGACCATTACTGGAAGTATAAGTGGAACTACTGCAAGAGTGAGAACTTGGAATTCTTCTACAAATGAACTGGAAGTAAATAGTGTTACAGGAACATTTGCTGTTGGTGATACTTTAACGGGAGCAACTTCAGGTGCTTCTCGTGTTCTTAGAGTTGCTGACATTGAGCCACAGGATGATGGTTTTGCTGATAATGTTAATATTGAGACAGAAGCAGATTCTATTATAGACTTTAGTGAAACCAATCCCTTTGGAATGCCATAAATACAACATAAAGGAATATAATAACAATGTTTGAGTACTTTTATAACGAAATCTTGAGGAGAACCATTATTTCATTTGGTTCTTTGTTTAATGGCATATCTATTACTCATACAGATTCTTCGGATGCTACTGTAGGTGTTATGAGGGTTCCTTTGGCTTATGGTCCAACTCAAAAGTTTTTAGCAAGATTAAATCAGTCTCCTGATTTGAATAAGTCTACGGCAATTACGCTGCCAAGGATGTCCTTTGAGTTTACGGGGATGACTTATGATCCATCTAGAAAGGTTACTACTACACAGCAGTTTACTGTAAAGGATCCAGATTCTGGTAAGGATACTAAAAAAGCATATATGCCAGTTCCTTATAATATGCAATTTGAACTTGCTGTTATGACAAAGTTAAATGATGATGCATTGCAGATTGTAGAGCAAATTTTACCATATTTCCAACCATCATATAATATTAGTGTAGAGTTAGTAGAAAGTATTAAAGAGAAGAGAGATATTCCTATTGTTTTAGAAAATATAACAATGCAAGATGATTATGAAGGAGACTTTACTCAAAGAAGAGTACTTCTTTATACTTTAAGATTTACTGCAAAAACATATCTATTCGGTCCTGTTTCCACTGCAACAACGGATATCATCAAGAAGATGTCTGTCAATTACATGGCTGGTGGTTCCAAGAGTGTCGAAAGGGATATTACTTATTCTGTTGTTCCAAGAGCAGTCAAGGATTACACAGGAGATGTAATTACAACTGTAGAGGCAGATGTAGGACTCTCAGATCTAAAGTGGACAGTAGCAGACGGAAGTGGATTAGATGTCAATACATATTATGCTATTGGGGATGAAGAGATCTTTGTTAAGAAGATTGATGGTAATTCTATAGTTGTTGAAAGAGCAAAGGACAATACCACACAAGCATCTCATTTGAGGGGAGCTACAATTAAGGGTATTACTGCAGCAGATAATGAATTGATAGAACTTGGAGATGACTTTGGGTTCAGTGGTACAATTACATGACAATAACTAAAGAATATACTAAATTAGATAAAACTTTTAACTTAGCTTCAGATGTTGAAGTAGTGGAAGAAAAATCTAATGTGATTCAAAGAGAAAAACCTGCTAGACTTACTCAAGATGATATTGAAAAAGATTATGAGTATACAAGAGGCAATCTTTATAGTATAATTGAAAAAGGACAAGAAGCAATTAATGGTATTCTTGAGGTTGCTCAAGATAGTGATATGCCTAGAGCATATGAAGTAGCAGGACAATTAATTAAGAGTGTTTCTGATGCTACTGATAAATTAATGGATCTTCAGAAGAAACTTAAAGATGTCAATGAAGAAGAGAAGAGAGGTCCAAAAAATGTTACCAATGCTCTTTTTGTTGGTTCTACCGCAGATCTTGCCAAATTAATTAAGAATCAAAATGGCACTACAGAATAAATTATCCCCCATTATATCTCTTACTGGTATTTCAACTACTGGTGTATTTACAATTGGCATAACTGAAACTGCTGGTGGAGTAGGTATTGCAAGTACAACCTATATCAGAAGTATTTTAATGCATAATACTGGATTAGGAACTTGCACTTCTTCTGTTTATGTTTATCCTCATTTTGAAGAAGTTGAGGGAATTGGAAAGTCGTCATATAGATTATTAAGAAGGGATTTAGCTCCTGCTGAAACTTATTTGTGGGATTTACCATCATATCCTATTATTATGACAGACAGAGAAAAAATTGTTTTAGAGATTACTGCCCCCTCATCTGGTGGAACAGGAATTGGTAGTATGGTAAATTACCTTATATTTGGTGACGAATCTGAGGCTTGGTCTTAGTGATAAATATTCAAATAGATGAACCCTCGGAATAACATTAAGGTGTCACTAAAAAATCCCTCCGATTTTTTTGAGCATAAACAAAATGAGGTTCTTGTAAAAGAATTGGCTCGGAAGAAATTAGAGGAGGAAGAGAAGTTAAAAAATAAAAAATTTGCTGCTCCAAAAGAATATTTTGGTGAGGATAAAGAAGTAGTCGCTGAAATAATTAAGGAAGAAGAAATAAAGGAAGAAACTCCAGTTAATCCTCCAGAAGTTAAATCTTATGATGAGGATATAAAAAGACTTCAGGAAAAAGTTGATTCTGTTTCTAGGTCTATTCCTACTGTCAAGGATTTAATTAAACTTAGAAAAGAAGAGAATGTAGAAGTTAGGTCTTATGATGAGGAAATTAAAGGTTTAAATACTGAGGTTAAAGATCTCCTTTATAGAATTGCATCATTAAAAATACCTGATCAAGAGAAATATCTAGAGGAAGTTGATAATTTATCTGAGGAGAATCAAAAACTTTTAACAAAAATTGAAGGTTTACAATATAATCTCGATGAAGTTGATAAAAGTATTACCACTGAAGGTCTTTTAAATATTATTCCGAGTGCAAAGAATTCGGATCCTTTAACACCTTTAGACCAAAAATTTGTTACTTTACAGGATCTTTCAGACCATTATAGATTATTTGTTAATAGAGTTCAGCAGCAACTATCTGTTCTAGGTGGTGGCGGTGCTGTTCGTATTGAGGACTTAGAGGATGTGGATATATCCTCTGCAATGGTTGATGGTAAGGTTTTAGAGTATGATTCCAGCACAGGAAAATGGAAAGGTGGAACTGGTGGCGGTGGTAGTGTAGGTCTTGGTACTACTAATGTAAGTACGAGTACATTAAATGTTGTTGGTTTTTCTACCTTCAATGATGATGTTAAATTTAATGGTAATACATCAGGAATGTTATGGGATCATTCTACAAATGATTTGATTTTATATGATGATACTCGATTAGAATTTGGAAGTAATAAAGATTTTGAGATATGGCATGGAGGTTCTCATACCTTCCTGAAAAATACTGGTGGTGATCTTAGAATTCGTGGTGATAAAATCCAACTTAAAAGAGAAGATGGTAGTGAGAGATATCTTGAAGCTAATGTTAATAACGAGGTAACATTATTTTTTAATGGCAATGATAAACTTGCCACTACTAATACGGGAATTAATGTAACAGGTGATGTTCAATGTAGTGATAATATACTTTTAGCAAATAATATTAAACA